>Ga0272443_10001083_pt1 | contig 42928 bp, 33 predicted proteins | sample SSMAcet12_FD_193581 | JGI IMG/M metagenome (GOLD analysis project Ga0272443, IMG submission 193581) | Marine sediment archaeal communities from Little Sippewissett salt marsh, Falmouth, MA, United States - SSM-Acet-12 | ecosystem: Environmental > Aquatic > Marine > Wetlands > Sediment ...
TCTGGCGCGCCAATCACGATGTTGAAACCACCGACTGGAGAGCCGTGTGCGGGAGAACCGCACGCACGGTTCGGAGGGCGGGGAGGGAATCCTCCCCGACCCCTATCGAAGGGGGGCCGGGATGACGAAGGGGGGCCGGGATTACGAAAGGGGGCCGGGATTACGAAGGGGGGTCGGGATGACGAAAAGGGGCGATTTTGATTTTAAGGGGTCTCGTTGATCACGCGGACTCCATCGGGGACCTCGAACCTGAAGAAGTCCTCCTCCAGGGACTCCATGGGCTGGAGCCCTTCCAGCACAAAGCGGGTCACATCCCCCACCACGCTGGTGATTTCAACCACCCGCAGGCGGCACCCCTGGGTCACGGTGAGTGTCAGGTGGTCCGTCTGAGCCCAGGGCGGGTTGGGCACCAGTTGGATTTTCCGGTCGCCGGCCTCGGTGTGGCCTTCCCAGCTGATCACAAAGCTCTCCTCCACTTCCTTTAATCCCTGAAAGACCTCGGCAAGCGCCCGGAGCTCCTTCCCGACCTCCTCGACCCTGTACCTGTGGACCTTTTTTTCGTCCGGGATGTACCACCAGAGATATTCGTTGTTCGTGGTGACGATCTCCTCCCTCGGTTCTTTCTGGTGGATCTTCAGATAATGGGGAGGCATGAAGAAGATCTCGCCCCGGGCGTGATCGCCCGTTCCCGACCCGCCGAGCATCACCATGGAAGACGTCTGGATCGTCCTTTCATAGTCCACACGAAAGCCCGGCAGGTCGCCGTATTCCGTGCGGAGGCACTCGACCACCTGTTTGGCCTTGTCCTCCTCGGCCGTCGCCCGACCCGGCAGGAGGGACAAGAAAGACACCCACCCGCAAACGGCGACAGCCAGCGGTGTTTTTATCTTAAACTTCATCCTTCCCCTCTCCTTCCGTAGACCTCCCTGGGTTTGACCCCGTCCGAAGGCCCCACGATTCCCTGGCTTTCCATGGCCTCGATCATGCGGGCCGCCCGATTGTACCCCACCCGCAGCTTCCTCTGCAGCCCTGATATGGAGGCCTGGCCGGTCTTGATGACAATGTCCACGGCCTTTTCATATTTCTCGTCCAGCACGTCAAAGTCTTCGTCCCCCGGCTCGTCTGACTGGGCCATCTTTTCCATGATGACCGGGTCGTACTCCGGCTGCATCTGCTCCCGCAGATAATCCGTCACCCGCTTCACTTCGGCCTCGGAAATGAACGCCCCGTGGATGCGGGTGATGCGCCCCACCCCCGGGGGCAGGAAGAGCATGTCCCCCTCGCCCAGCAGGTGCTCGGCGCCTATGGTGTCGATGATGGTCCTGGAGTCCACCTTGGACGACACCTGAAAGGAGATGCGCGTGGGGAGGTTGGCCTTGATGACCCCGGTGAGCACGTCCACGGAGGGACGCTGGGTGGCGATGATCAAATGGATCCCCGCGGCCCTGGCCATCTGGGAGAGTCGCATGATGGAATCCTCGACGTCCTTGGAGGACGCCATCATGAGATCGGCGAGCTCGTCGATGATCACCACGATGTAGGGGAGGTGGGACGTGGTCCCCTGTCCCGGAACGGGCGGGGTGTCCTTTTCTTTCAGGGCCTTGCGGTTGTAGGCCTCTATGTTCCTGACGCCCCGGTCGGAGAGCAGGGCGTAGCGCCGCTCCATCTCGTCCACGGCCCACTTGAGGGCCTTGGTCGCGTCCCCGGGCTGGGTGACCACCGGGTGGAGGAGGTGGGGGATCTCGCCGTAGACCGAGAGCTCGATGCGCTTGGGATCGATCATCAGGAAGCGCACCAGGTCCGGGGGGGCCTTGAACAGGAGGCTGTTGATCATGGCGTTCAGGCAGACGCTCTTCCCGGTGCCCGTGGCCCCGGCCACCAGCAGGTGGGGCATCCTTGTGAGGTCGGCCGTGACGGGCGCGCCGGTGATGTCCTTTCCGAGCGCCACGGTGAGCTTGTGGGACGCTGTTTTGAACACCGAGGAGGACAGGACCTCCTTGAGGTAGACGTGCTCCCTCCGGTTGTTGGGGATCTCGATGCCGATGGCCGCCTTGCCGGGGATGGGCGCCACGATGCGTACGCCCGAGGCCCTGAGGGCCAGGGCGAGATCGTCCGACAGCCCGGCCACCTTGCTGATCTTGATGCCCGGGGCCGGTTTGAACTCGTACATGGTGACCACCGGCCCCGGGAGGATTTCCATGACCTCGCCTTCCACGTTGAAATCGGCAAGCTTCCTCTCCAGGAGCCGCGCGTTCATCTCGAGGCTGTCGCGTTCGATGGCCCCGCCCTGCCTCTCGGGCGGGTCGTCCAGGAGGTCGAGGGACGGGAGGTCGAAGGCCCCCAGGGATTTCATGAAGGCGAAGGATTCCTGTTCCTGGACCCTGGGGGGCTCCTTGGCCGGCTCGATGATCGTCGGCTTCCTCCTGGGCTGGGCCTTCTCTTTCCTGATGGTGCTGGTCCGGACGCGCTTTTTCCTCTTGCGCTCCCGGTGTTTTTCCAGAAGCGCCCTGAAATTCCTGAAAAGAATCACGGTCCAGGTCCAGGCTCGGGAAAACAGGCTCCCGAAGGACAGCCGGGTGGTGATCATGAGGGTGATGACGAAGATCGTGCCGAGGAGCACGTTGGCGCCGAACCCGTTCAGGTAGTCACTTGTCAGCCCGGCAATGTGCAAGCCCAGGAGGCCTCCGCCCAGGACCACCCCCCCGCGGAAGGGGACCCTCCCGGGGAACTGCAGGGCCAGGAGCGCCGAGAAGGCGATCACCAGGAAGACGAGCGACACCGCATTGACCAGCGGGGAGGACATGCGGCGGTCCATGAAGGAAAAGAGGCCCAGCGTCACGAAGAACGCGACGAGCCAGAAGGAGGAGAACCCCAGCACGAAAAAAAGCCCGCCGGCCAGCTGCGCCCCTATGGGTCCGAAGAGGTTGTGCGCCCTTCCCAGACCCGCGGAGGGGGAATCCCACAGTAGGGGGTCCCCCGGATGATAGGAAAACAGGCTCACCCCCAGGATGAGCGCGACGAGGAAAAAGAGAATGCCCCGGATTTCCTTCCTGAGGGTTGAATGCTTGCGGACAGGCTCGTCTTTTTTTGGCGGTTTTTTTCCCTTTCTGGCCAATGGATCAAATCCTCGCTTTGCGTAATGAGAGGCGCGGCCCCCTGCTCACGGCGGGCAGCCCCTTAAACCGGAATGACCACGGAAAGTATCAGAGGACTCCTCCGGAGGACACTGAAAAAATAGCGTTTGAGGCCTTTTTTTATGTCGGGCACGAGGTCGTTCCAGTCCACGTGAGACGGCCTCTCGATGTCGTCCAGGATCTCCAGGATGATGCGCTTTGCGTTCTCGAGGATTTCCCCTTGCACGTCCTCGAAGATGAACCCCCTGGAAACGATGTCCGGGCCGAAGATCACGTCCCCCGTGACCTCGTCCACGGCCAGGAGCACGATGACGATCCCGTCCCCGGACAGGCGCTTGCGATCCCTGAGAACCACCTCGCCCACATCCCCGACCCCTTTGCCGTCCACCAGGACCCGACCCGTGGTCACCCGCTCCCCGAGAGTCCCCACGCCGTTTGCGAAGTATATGGCATCCCCGTTCTCTGCCAGGAGGATGCGCTCGCGGGGAATCCCGACGTCCTCGGCGATCCTTGCGTGCTTGACCAGGTGCCGGTATTCGCCGTGCACCGGTATGAGGTAGGCGGGCCGCACGATGTTCATCATGAGCTTGAGCTCTTCACTGTAAGCGTGACCCGAAGTGTGGATGTCCGAGACCTTTTCGTAGACAACTTCGGCGCCCAGGCGGTAGAGGTTGTTGATGACGGCCGTGATGGCCCTCTCGTTTCCAGGGATGAAGCGCGAGGAGAGGATCACCGTGTCACCGGGTTTCACCTGGACGTTCTTGTGGCGGCCCTGCGCGATGCGGCTCAGGGAGGACATGGGCTCGCCCTGGCTGCCCGTGGTTATCATGGCGATTTGATTGTCGGGAAATTGCGTGATCTGCCTTTCCTCTATGATCGCGTCCTCCGGAACCTCAATGAACCCGTGTTCCAGGGCTATCCGGACATTGGTGCGCATGCTCTTGCCGCTGAAGTGGACCTTGCGGCCGAACTGGAGGGCCAGGTTGACGACCTGCTGTATCCTGGTGATGTTGGACGCAAAAACCGCCGTGATGATCCGGCCGGGCGCATTGCGGAAAATGCCTTCCAGGGTCTTTCCCACCTCGCGCTCGCTCAGGGTGAAGCCGTCCTTTTCGGCGTTCGTGGAGTCCGAGAACAGGGCGAGCACGCCCTGGTCCCCGTAGTGCGCGAAGCGCACCAGGTCGGTCGCCGGACCGCCGACCGGCGTGTGGTCCACCTTGAAGTCCCCCGAGTGGATGAGAATGCCCTCGGGCGTGTGGATGGCCAGGCCCACGCAGTCGATGATGCTGTGGTCGACCCTGATGGGTTCTATTTTAAAGGGCCCGGTCTCCAGAATTTCGCCGGCCTGGATCTTGTGCAGTTCCGCCGTCTCTTCCAGCTGGTGTTCCCTGAGCTTCTCCCGGAGGAGCTCGATGGTGAAATCGGTCCCATGGACCGGCAGGTTGAATTCCTTGAGGAAAAAGGGGAGGGCCCCGATGTGGTCCTCGTGCCCGTGCGTCAGGATGACGGACCTGAGGGCGTCCCGCCGTTCCCGAAGATAGGTGAAATCAGGGATCACCACATCCACGCCCATCATGTATTCCTCGGGAAACATGAGGCCTGCGTCGATGATCACGATGTCGTCCATGTACTCCAGGACCATCATGTTCAGGCCTATCTCTCCGAGCCCTCCCAAGGGTATTATCTTGAGCATCTCACGTCCCCCGGACCTCTGTGATTCAAAAATCGCTCCTCGTGAAATGAGCTGTTTAGGTAGGCATTTCGATGAATTAACAGTACCTTAATCCTTTGGCGCACGGCAGTCAACAAAGAATGTCCCATGCGGCGGCCCGGCAAATGGGCTTGCATTCCACCGATTTTTCGTGTTAGTGTGCGGAGCACATTCAGGCTTTACGAGTGAGGGATAAATACCTGGAAGTTCTTTTTTTAATCGAAAAAAACAGGAGAAAAAAATATGGCAGGTATCAATAAGGTGATTCTGGTGGGACGTCTGGGGGCTGATCCTGAAGTGCGTTATACGACCAGCGGTTCGGCCGTGGCAAATTTCAACGTCGCCACGTCCGAGGAGTGGCGCGACAAGGATTCCGGGGAGCGTCAAAGCCGCACCGAGTGGCACAGAATCGTGGCCTTCGGGCGGCTGGGCGAGATATGCGGCGAGTATCTCCACAAGGGCAAGCAGGTCTATGTGGAAGGCCGCCTGCAGACGCGCTCCTGGGAGGACAAGGACGGAAACACGAGATACACCACCGAGATTGTTGCCCGAGAAATGCAGATGCTGGGTTCGCCGGAAAGGCAGAACACGGGCGGGGAGAGGCCTGCCTCGCGGATTTCCGAGCAGGGGCCCCTGGACGAGCCTGTTACAGTTCCTGAAGACGATATTCCGTTTTAAAACTCCGCGCGTGGTTGGTTTGTTGATGGACAGACAACAGGGAGCACAGGGGTCTCAGCCCTTCTGCTCTTCCTCGTCCTTTTCGTTTTTGTCCGGGGCCTCGATCTCCTCTTTTTCGTTGGTCGCCTTTTTGAAATTTTTGATTCCCTTGCCGATGCCGCTTCCTATTTCCGGCAGTTTTCCCGCGCCGAAAATGATGAGGATGATGATCAAAACGATGATAAGCTCCGGCATGCCAATTCCAAACATGGATTTTCCTCCACTAAATCAGTTGATTACTTCTCGAGTTCGGACAGCGGAAGCTTGTGTTTTCCACATCCGAAGGGATTCCCCGTTGCGCGCGGGGTCAAATGATGTCTAAAATCATCAATTATTAAAGATAGTTGATGAATCTTAGCACCATGGCATCGGCAAGTCAAGGAAGCCGCGTTCAACAGGATCCCGCGTCCAGCACGGTCCGGCCGAGCTGCCCCAGGTCCTCGACCACCTTTATTCCCGCAGCTTCCAGGGCCTTTATCTTGTCCTCGGCGCGCCCTTTTCCTCCGGTGATAATCGCGCCTGCGTGCCCCATCCTCTTGCCGGGGGGGGCGGTCCTCCCCGCAATAAAGGCGAAAACGGGCTTCGGAAAATGATCCCTCACATAATCGGCGGCCTCTTCCTCGGCGGACCCCCCGATTTCACCGATCAGGACCACGGCCTCCGTGTCCGGATCCTCCTTGAACCACTTCAGGTGATCGATGAATGTGGTCCCGATGATGGGATCCCCGCCGATCCCGATGCAGGTGGACTGCCCGAGGCCTGCCCTGGTCAACTGATCGACGACCTCATAGGTGAGTGTCCCGCTTCTGGAGATGACCCCGATGGATCCGGGTCGATGGATGGGGCCCGGCATGATGCCCACCTTGGTCCGGGCAGGCGAGATGATGCCCGGGCAGTTGGGGCCTATGAGAACGCTCGGGTGGGTGTTCAAAAAGCCCTTCACTTTCACCATGTCCAGTGTGGGAATGCCCTCGGTGATGCACACGATCACGCCTATGCCGGCTGAAGCGGCCTCCATCACGGCGTCGGCGGCAAAGGGCGGGGGGACGAATATGCAGGATGTGTTCACCCCTTCTTCCCGCACGGCCTGCTCGACACTGTTGAAAACGGGCACTCCCTCGACCTTCCGACCGCCCTTTCCGGGGGTCATCCCCGCCGCGACCACCGTGCCGTAGTTCAGCATTTGCTGGGTGTGGAAGGTCCCTTCCCGGCCCGTGATGCCGTGGACCACAACGCGGGTGTTTTCATCCACCAGGATACTCATGGGTTTTGCGCCTCCGGATGTGTGTTTTATGGGTGGGAACTGACCAGCCGCGCCGCCTCGGAGATGTCTTTCGCGACCAGGAATTTCAGGTCGGATTCCTCCAGTATGCGCCTCCCCTCCTCCACATTGGTGCCTTCCAGCCGGACGATGAGCGGGACCTGGATGGAGGTCTTTTGAGCGGCCGCGAGGACCCCCCGGGCCAGGACATCGCAGCGGAGGATGCCCCCGAAGATGTTGATCAGGATGGCCTCGACCTTCTCGTCCTCGAGAATGATCTCGAAGCCCCTGGTGATCATCTCCTCGCTCGCCCCGCCGCCCACGTCCAGAAAGTTGGCGGGTTCGGCGCCGGCCATTTTGATGACGTCCATGGTGGCCATGGCCAGTCCGGCGCCGTTGACCATGGCGCCGATGTTGCCGTTCAGTCTGATGTAGTTCAGGTTGTACTCGGCGGCCTTGCGCTCCAGGGGATCCTTTTCGTCGGGGTCGTCCAGGGCGGCAAGGTCCTTGTGCCGAAAGAGGGCGTTGTCGTCGATGGTGAGCTTGGCGTCGAGGGCCAGGACCTCGCCCGTTTTCGTGAGGACGAGCGGGTTGATCTCCAGCAGGGAACAGTCCAACTTCTCAAAGGCCCCGTACAAGCGCCCCAGGGTGGCGATCAGGTTCTTCACGGCCTCGGGGGAGGGCAGGGGATCGAGGCTGTAGGCGAGCGATCGGCCCGTGAAGGGCATCCAACCGATTTCCGGCTCCACCGCGCGCCTGAGGACCTTTTCCGGGGACCGGGCGGCCACCTCCTCGATCTCCATCCCGCCTTCCTGGCTGAAGATCATCACGGGCTGTCCGGCGGCCCTGTCCACGAGCACGGCGCAGTAAAACTCCCGGTCAATGTCCACGCCTTCTTCAACAAGCACCCTGCGGACCGTTTTGCCTTCAGGTCCGGTTTGCGGGGTCACCAGGGGCCGTTCGAGGATTTCCCGGGCCGCGGTCTCCAGCTGCCCCAGGTCCTGGACCACCCTGACCCCTCCGCCCTTGCCGCGTCCCCCCGCGTGGACCTGAGCCTTGACGACCCACGGGGGCCCCTTGAGCTCCCCGGCCGCGTCGAGGGCGTCCCCGGCCGATGCCGCGACCCTTCCTTCCGGGACCTTGACCCCGTGTTTTTTCAACAGATTTTTCGACTGATACTCGTGTAGTTTCATGCCCTGTCCCCCGGCCTGATGAGGCGCCTGGAAATGAGAGAGATGAAAACAGCCGTGCCCCAAGAGAGTTTGTGAATGGGCACGGACTCATGTCGACTCTGTTCGAGTTCAAAGGTGTTTTTATGACCTTTTTCGTCTCGCCTTGTCAAGGGAATTGGTGGAGACGCCGGTCAGAATGTGCTTGGCGGAACGGCCCGCCTCAGGCGAGGGCCTCTGGCGCGATGATCAGATAAAATTCTTCGCTCAGGCCCGATCGCAGAATGGATCCGCGGGCGGCTGAAGGCGATGCACCCGGTGGGGACATTTGGACCTCGTCCTCATCCCCGAGCGTCACCCTGACCGGCGGGGCCTGGGTGAGCAGGAGGAGCCTGTTCTCCTCGGTGCCGAGGAAGACGGCTCCTTCCGCGCCCTCGGACGACAGACCTTCCAAGGCGTCGTCGGGGATCAGGTGAAAGGCTCCCTTTTTGATTTCAGTGTCGGAAATGGAACTCCAGGCGGGCTCGATGTCTTTCCTGAGGCCGGCAAAAGCCGTTTTGGTGTCCACCAGGGTCAGACTCTTTTTGGCGCGGGCCTTTTTGGCGAGCGATTTCTTGAGCTTCACCGCCTTGACCACGTACCTGGCATCGATGGCATATTTTCGACTGCCTGCTTGAAAGAGGAAATATTCCATGGAGGAAGGCGCCGGCAAAGCCTCCTCTTCCAGTTGAGGCTCGCCCGTGCCGGGGGGCAGGGGCTGCGCTTCTTCATCCAGTTGGAGCTCACCCGCATCGGGCGACAGGTCCTCTTCCTCGGGGAAAAGCTCATCCGTGTCGGGCTGGGGCTCTTCCTCGTCCGGTTGAAGCTCATCCATGTCGGGCGAGAGGTCTTCTTCCTCGTCGAGCTGAAGCTCACCCGCATCGGGCGAGAGGTCCCCTTCCTCGGGGAAAAGCTCATCCGTGTCGGGCGGGGGCTCTTCCTCGTCCAGTTGAAGCTCATCCGTGTCGGGCTGGGGCTCTTCCTCGTCCAGTTGAAGCTCATCCATGTCGGGCGAGGGTTCTTCTTTTAAGTGAAGGTCGTCTATGTCGGGCGGCAGGGGCTCTGCCAGGATTGTTTCCGCAATGGTGGCGTTCGCATCCCAGTCTCCGTTCTCATCCCAGTCCCACTGCCCGAAGGAGGATTCGGCGTCAGGGGAATCCCCGTCCGACGGCCGTTCGAGGATCGGCGGCGGTTCAGGCGCGGGTTCCGGCGGCACGTCCGCTCCCGCGGATTTTTCGGGAGCTTCCACCCCCTGGAGCCTTGAACCCAGGGCCTGGAGATCCTCCCGGAGTGCCTTGAGCCCGCTGTTGAGGTCCGCCGCAATCCCGGCCAGTTCTTTTTTCAGCAGTGCCTCGAGGGCTTCCATGTCCAGGGAGGCAGGGTGCGCGGGGGCACTCTGCCGCAGGGCCTCCACCGAGTCCCTGATGCCCTTGAGCGGGTCGTGGAGCTGCCCCTGGAGCACCTGGAGGGCGTCCGGCAGGGTTGACAGGCCGGCAAGCGCGGTTCTTATGTGCGTGAGCTCGTCCCGGCTCTCCTCATTGGGTGAGGCCTGAGCCCCTGTTTTCAGGGATTCGATTTCCCTCAGCACAGCCTCGTGGCCGGGGGCGGCGGCCAGGTTTTCCTTGATTTCACCCAGTTCGCCTCTCAGGAGGCCGAGTTCTTGACGCACCCACTTCATGAAATCGTCAAGCGCCCCTGCATTGTCGAGGTCTCTGAGTTCCGGCCCCGCGGCTTCAGTGGGGCTGTCTTCTTCGAGGGCCAGCAAGGTCACGTCCTGGAGGGAGTCATCCTCACCTTCCGCGGCGGCGGGCTCCTCGGCCAGGACCTCCTCGATCCTAGCCACATCGGGCTCCTCCGGACCAGTGGAAGGCTTTTCGGTTGGTTCCGGTTCCAGAAAATCGTGCTCCGGCGCCGCCTCCACCTCCACCTCCACGGGCGCCTCATAGGCATCGGGTTTTTGCTCCTTGACCGGCTTTCTGGACTTGAGATCATCCCGAAAGCTCTTGAAGGTCTCTATTTCCCTTTGGACCATCGAGCGTTTCTGGTCGACGGGGGCGTCGCTGTTTTCCAGCGTTTCCATGCATGAAAAGACAGACTGAACCCTTTCCATGGAATCCTGATGTGCTTTTCTACCGACTCTTCGGAGATATTTGGCCAGGATCCCAAAGATCTTGATCAGGGGGCGGAACAGGGGATCCCTTCCATGGCTTTCGTCGAGCTTTCCGGTTTCCGCCAACAGCCTGGCGGCTTTTTCCGGGGTCGGGCCGGACTTCAGGGCCTCCACGGCCTGCCTGAGGTCCTCCAGGGGGGATTTGGACTCCGAAAGCAGGAAATCATCATCCGCGTCTTCACCGAATATGCTGTCCAGCCGCTCGGCGACAATGCTCTCAATGGAGTTTTCTTTGAGTTCGTCAGTCACTGCACTCTCCCATGATCGGTGTGAAACGCTACAGCTCTAAACTTTACCTGTTAATATTGCAAGCAATAATTGTTCCAAACAGGGACCCGCGGGCGGGACAAAGGCGGAAAGCTATCCGGCATGACGGTGGTGGAGATACTCCCGCAGGCATCCGGCCGTGTGGGAGCCTTCGGCGGCGAGGAGCTCCTCGGGCGAACCGGCCGCGAGGACGTCCCCGCCCCGCTCGCCGCCTTCGGGCCCCAGGTCGATGATGTGGTCGGCCTCCTTGATCACTTCCAGGTTGTGCTCGATGAGGATGACGGTGTTGCCCTGCTCAACAAGCGACTGGAGCACGTCCATCAAGGGGCGGACGTCCGAGACGTGGAGCCCGGTGGTGGGCTCGTCCAGGATGTAGAGGGTCTTTCCCGTGGACGGCCTTGCGAGCTCGCAGGCGACCTTGATCCTCTGGGCTTCGCCCCCGGAGAGGGTGGGGCTCGGCTGTCCCAGCCTCAGGTACCCCAGCCCGATGTCCCGGACAATGCCCAGGGCCCGCCGCAGGAATGGGACCGCCTTGAAGAACTCGTGGGCCTCCTCGAACGTGAGGTCCAGGATGTCGGATATGTTCCTGCCCTTGTAGGACACGGCGAGCGTCTCGGTGTTGAACCGGCGGCCGCCGCAGGTGTCGCAGCGGATGTAGACGTCCGGCAGGAAACTCATTTCGGCCTTTATGGCGCCGTGCCCCTTGCAGGCCTCGCACCGGCCCCCAGCCGTGTTGAAGGAAAACCTTCCTGGAGCGAACCCGCGGGCACGCGCCCCGGGCGTCCGGGCGAGAAGGTTCCTGATGTGCGTGAGGATGCCCACATAGGAGGCCGGGACCGAGCGGGGCGTCTTGCCGATGGGGTTGTGGTCCACCTCCAGGACGCGCTCCAGGTTTTCCCAACCGGTGATCTCCCGGACCCGTTCCGAATCCCCCGGCCCGCCTCTCAATTTTTCCGCGACACCCCGGTAAAGGGTCTCCCTGACGAGCGTGGATTTACCGGACCCGGACACACCGGTCACGCACGTGAGGGTCCCCAGGGGAAAGGAGACGTCCAGGTCCTTGAGGTTGTTGGCGCGGGCCCCGCGGACGCGGACCGAGGGACGGTCCTTGCAGGGCCTGAGCCTGGATGTGATCTCCCGGGCCCTGCCGTTGAACCAGGCGCCGGTCACGGATGCCCCGCACCGGCGGATGTCCTCGATCGTGCCGGAGGCCACCAGCCGGCCCCCGGACCGGCCGCCCCCGGGGCCCAGGTCCAGGATGTGGTCGGCCGCCCGGATGGTCTCCTCGTCGTGCTCCACCATGACCACGGAGTTCCCACGGTCGCGCAGCCCGCGGAGCGCATCCAGCAGCTTGCGGTTGTCCCTGGGGTGGAGGCCGATGGTGGGTTCGTCGAGGATGTAGCAGACCCCGGTGAGGTTGGAGCCCAACTGGGAGATGATACGCAGCCGCTGGGCCTCCCCTCCGGAGAGCGTGTTGCCGGTGCGGTGGAGCCCCAGGTAGTCCAGGCCCAGGCCCTTCATGAAGGAGAGCCGCACCTGGAGTTCCTCCAGTATAGGGGCGGACACGGCGTCCATCTCCTCGGGAAACCGGAAATGCCTGGTCGCCTCCAGGGCCTCGCCGGCCGGCAGGCTCACCACGTCCCAGATGGAGAAGCCGTCAATCTTAACGGCCAGGGCCTCCTTTCGAAGCCGGCTGCCCCCGCAGGCGCTGCAGGTCCTCTCCCGCCCGGTCCCGGGGTGGCGGACCCCGAGGCCTTCACACCTGGGGCATGCGCCCGTCTGGGAGTTGAATGAAAAGAGCCGCGGGTCGGGCTCCTCGAAACCGATGCCGCAGGACGGGCATATCCCCCGTGTGCTGACGACCTCTTCCCTGTCCCGGGAGTCCAGGACGAGGCACTGGCCGTTTCCCTCGGCCAGGGCCTTTCGCACGAGGGAGCGCGCCGAGTCGTCGGGGAGCGTGCCGGCCAGGACCTCGATGGTGTGCTCACGGTAGCGGCTGAGGCTCATGCCCGGTACGAGGGCCTGGAACTCGCCGTCCACTCGGACTTCCCGGTAACCCTTCTTGAGAAGGCGCGCGAGGAGGTCCTTGTGGAAGCCCTTGCGCCCCGCGATCTTGGGCGCCAGGAGCCTCGCCCGGCGCCGGCCGTATCGCGCGAGCACGTGGTCGATCAGTTCGTCCTCCGACCGCACGACCAGCCGGCGGCCGCAGCCCGGGCAGGTGAGGCGCCCCAGCTTGCTGAACAGGAGGCGGAGGTAGTGGTAGATCTCGGTGATGGTCGCCACCGTGGAGCGCTGCCCCACCTTGCCCATCCTCTGCTCGATGGCCACTGTGGGCGGGATGCCCCCCACCATGTCCACGTCGGGGCGCTCGAGGACCCCTATGTACTGGCGCACGAACGGGGCCAGGCTCTCCAGGTACCTGCGCTGCCCCTCCGCAAAGACCACGTCGAATGCCAGCGAGGACTTCCCGGATCCCGAGACCCCGGTGATGACCACGAGCTCGTTTCTGGGGATGGCCACGGTCAGGTCCGAGAGGTTGTGAACCCTGGCGCCGGTCACGAGGATGTTCCCGTCGGCCCGGGGCGGGGGTTCGGAAACGGCGGGGACCTTTTCGGGGGCCTCCTGAGGGGTCTTTGCCGGCCCGGCCAGGTATTTTTCCAGGAAACGTCCCGTGTGGGATGCTGGCTCCGCGGCTACGGCCTCGGGCGGGCCCTGGGCCACGAGCTGCCCGCCGGCTTCGCCCCCCTCGGGCCCCAGGTCCAGGACCCAGTCGCAGGCCTTGATCACGTCCATGTTGTGCTCGACCACGAGCACTGTGTGGCCCTTGTCCACAAGCCTCTGAAACGCGGCCAGGAGGGTGCGGATGTCCTCCAGGTGAAGGCCCGTGGTGGGCTCGTCGAAGATGAGGAGCTCCCCGGCCTTTTTCCCGCCCGATATGTGGCGCGAGAGCTTCAACCGCTGGGCCTCCCCGCCCGAGAGCGTGTTCAAGGGCTGCCCCAACCTCAAGTACCCCAGCCCCACCTGGTCCAGGGGCCGGAGAGCCTCGAGAATGCCTCGGTGCTCCTCGAAGTGGGCCATGGCCTCGTCGACGGTCATGTCCAGGATGTCCCCGATGGACCTGTCTTTGTACCGCACGGAGAGCACGTCTTCGTTGAAGCGGTTCCCCCCGCAGGACGGGCATTTCACGAACACGTCCGAGAGAAACTGCATCTCGATCTTTTCGAACCCCTGCCCCTTGCAGGTCTCGCACCTTCCCCCGGGGACGTTGAAGGAAAAGTGGCCCGGGGTGAGCTTTTTCGCGCGGGCCTCTTCCGTGGAGGCGAGGAGCTCCCGGATCGGGCCCAGGGCCTTGGTGTAGGTGAGGGCGTTGGCCCTGGGCGTCCTGCCCACCGGGCGCTGGTCCACCAGGTGGACGTCCTTCAGGAGCTCGAGGCCCTTTATTTCCCTGAATCGCCCGGGGCGGCCGTCGGGGTCGCCCAGGCCCCGCTTGACGGCCTTGTAGATGATGTCCTCCACCAGGGTGGACTTGCCGCTCCCCGAGACGCCCGTGACGCCGACGAGCAGCCCCAGGGGGATTTGGACGTCCACGCCCTTGAGGTTGTGCTCAGCCGCGCCTTCCACTGTGAGCCATCCGGCTCGCGGGCGCCTGCGCCTCCGGGGGGCGGGAACGGAGCGCTCGCCCGTGAGATACTGCCCGGTCAGGGAATCGCGGGCGTCCCCCGGGGGGCCGAAGTAGGTGACTTGGCCGCCTTTTTCCCCGGCCTGGGGGCCCATGTCCAGCATGAGGTCCGCCCTGGTGATGATCTCCGGGTCGTGCTCCACCACCACGACCGTGTTGTCCTGGTCTCGAAGGTGCTCGAGGATGCCCACGAGCCGGCCGGCGTCCCGGGGATGGAGCCCTATGCTCGGTTCGTCCAGGACATAGAGGGTGTTGACCAGGTTGGACCCCAGGGCCGAAGTCAGCGCCACCCGCTGGACCTCGCCTCCGGACAGGGTTCGGGACTGCCTGTCCAGGGTCAGATAGCCGAGCCCCACGTCCCGGAGGTAGCGGACCCTGTGGCCCACTTCCTCCAGTATGAGCGCCGAGGCCTTGTCCAGTGGCTTTTCCGCCAGGCTGTCGAAAAAAGCCTCAGCCTGTTCCACGCTCAAGGCGTAGAGCTCGCCGATGTTCAGTTTCCCCAGCCTGTAGAGCAGGGCCTCTTCCTTGAACCGGGTGCCGCCGCATTCCTCGCACACCCGGTAGGTCCGGTAGCGGGAGAGATAGACCCGCACGTGCATCTTGTATGTCTTGGTTTCAAGCCAGTTGAAGAAACCCCGGATCCCGTAAAAGCCGTCCCCGCCCGAGACCACGAACTCGCGCTGCTCCAAGGTCAGGTCTCTGTAAGGGACGTCCACGGGGATCTTCTTCTTTCGGCAGAAATCCATGAGGTCCTGGTATTCCATGCGGCCGTCCCCAGGTCCTCCCCAGGGCTTGACAGCCCCCTGGGAGAGGGTGAGGTCCGGGTTGGGAACGATGAGATCCAGGTCGATGTCTATGATGCGCCCGAACCCCCGGCATGTCTCACAGGCCCCCACGGGGCTGTTGAAGGAGAAGAGGTGGGGGGAGGGCGGGGTGTAGCCGATCCCGCAGCGGGGGCACTCGAGGCGGCTGCTGAAGGCGAGCAGCGTGTCGGGCGCCACGTGGACCTCGACGCTCCCCTCCCCGAAGCTGAATGCCTGCTCCAGGGAGTCCAGGACCCGGGCCCGATCCCCGTGCCGGAGGGGAAACCGATCCACGACCACCCGGATTTCCTTGGCGCCCCTGGGGGGAGTCCAATCGGCCAGGTCCTGGATGGACCCCTCCACGAGGACGCGGCTGAAGCCCATGCGGCCGAGATCCCGCCTTATCTCCTCGAACCGGCTTCCCTCGAGCGACAGGGGAAACGTGATGATGACCCTGGATCCTTCGGCGAATCCGCGGAGGGCCCTCCAGGCGTCCTCGGGGGTTTCCCGGGACACGGGCCGGCCGCATTCCCGGCAGTGGAGCCGGCCCAGGCGGGCGTAGAGGAGCTTCACGTAGTCCGTGATCTCCGTCATGGTCCCCACCGTGGAACGGGAGGTGCGCACCGGGCTTTTCCTGTCGATGGCGATGGCCGGCGGGATGTTCTCCAGGGACTCCACCCTGGGGCGGTCCATGCGCTCCATGAACTGCCGCGTGTAGGGCGAGAAGGTCTCCACGTACCGCCGTTGCCCTTCTGCGTAGAGCGTGTCGAAGGCCAGGCTGGACTTGCCCGAGCCGCTGGGGCCTGTGATCACGGTGAACCTGTTGAGGGGGATGTCGAGGTCGAGGCCCTTGAGGTTGTTCTGGCGGGCGCCCCTGATTTCAATAAAGTCCCTGGAGGATTTCTCTTTCATATCAATCTGGTGATTCGCTTTCTAATGCTCTCCCCTTGCCGGGCCGGTGGGGCCATCGCGTGGCCTTCCCGCCACGTATCACGGTGGACTGCAAAAAAACCTCAGATTCAAGGGTGGGGGTCGGCATGTCCCCAAATAGTAATCACGTGGAGTGGTTTTTCAATGTGGATCGCGATACCGGAGGGAATTTTAGGAAAGCCACTCTTATTCGTCACTCATCGAAATCGAAATCGAAATCGTGATCGCAATCGAAGAACAGCCGGAACGAAAAACAAAAAGCATCACCACGAAGCCCACGAAGAAGGCACGAAGAGCACGAAGAAAAAATTCCCGCGAATGCCCCCCTCGTCACCCCGGCCCACTCTTCGTCATCCCGGCGAAAGCCGGGATCCAGTGTCTTTTCAAGGCCTTTTGAACCCAAAGTCGCTGGGCCCCGTCCTCCGCCGGGGCGACGGCTGAGTGAATCCCCGGTCTGCCGGACTATTGCGACACAATCTCTTTCGCCGGGATGAAAAAGAACGAAAGTGGGACGACAGGGAACGAGAATCGAAAAAAGGTGCTTACCTCAGTGAAAAATGGTCAGGACGTTCTCGGTCTCATCCTGGAGGTAGTCCTGGATGCGGGATGTCATGCTCTGGATGGTTTTGAGGTCCATGTCAAAGCCGTTTTCGGTCATGTATTCGGCTTCCGGGGAGTCGGCCAGGGCCTCGGGGTCCACCTGTTTTTCACTGGGGTGGCAGTAATACCCCGCGAGCCTTGTGAAGATGTCGGCCATGTAGATGAGGAGGGATGCCCTTTCCGAATTATTGTCGTACCAGGGTGCATGGTGGTAGAGGACCTGCATGATGACCTTGGGGGGAAAAGTCCACTGTTTCAGAAGCTTGGCTGCGATCTGGTAATGGGTCGTCCCGAGGACCGCCTTCTCAGCCCGGCTGAAGGTCGTCTCATGGGTCTCCAGGATGTGCAGGATCTTCAGGAATTCCTCATGGAAAAACTCGTCGATGATCACCTTACCGACGTCGTGAATAAGTCCTGTCATGAAAAGCGTTTCGTCGTCCCGAATCCGGTAGTGGTTCCCCAGGAATTTGGCCACCTGGCTGCACACGACCGCATGCGTCCAGAATTGTTTTCTGTCGTAATTTCCGTTTCCTTCGTTCGAGAAAAAATCCAGGACGGAAAAGGCGAGAACGGCCGAGCGTATTTCCTTCATGCCCAGGCGGACCACCGCGTTTTCGATGGAACTGATTGTGGCGATGGATCCGTAGAATGCGGAATTCGCCAGTTTGAGGAGTTTGATGGACAACGCCTGGTCCTTCTCAATGATGTCCACATATTTCCTGTGGGAGTTCGGGTCGTCGTCCCTAATTTCCATCACCTTCTGGGATATGACTGGAAGGGTGGGGATACTTTCCATGGTCTTCACGACGGCATCTATGTCCAAGCTGTTTTCCTGCATCCTCAAGCCTCTTACGCGGCAGCCGTGCGATCGCTCCATGTCACAGCCTGATTCCGGATATTCGGGGGGCGGTATTTCAGCTTTTTTTGCTTTCCGACTCCATATATCGGCATTCTCCCAAAAATCCTGAATTGGAGAAATGTTCTTTGATGAGGTTAAAATTCTGCAAAACTCATACCATGAAAAGATGCAGGAAATTCGGTGTAAAAACAGAGTCTCGGATGATTTTGGGGATCGGTCGGCCATTCAGAGATGTCAAGATACCGTCATAATTCGGGCAAAACCGGCTGGGTGCCTGTCATGTTGTCGAAGGGGCCGTGCGGAACGCGGCTAAGGTTTCGTGCAGATAATCCGGGCCATGGCCCTCGATGGATTCTCCAGAACCCCTTCAAAGGTATGAAGGATGTCCCATCCCTCAAAAAGGCTTTGGAGTTCCCCCGGCTTGAGGAGATGAGCGGGGTTTCTGGGGCGCCCGAACCGGCGCTGTTCCTCGGTGAAGGTCTCGTAGACAACCAGGCCGCCCGACTTCACGGCGTCCCGTATGTAGGGGAAAAGGGGCCGGTGGAGGTACTTGAAAACGATGACACCCCGGAAAGAGTCGTTGGGGAGGGGCGGGGGCAGGGTGTTTTCAAGGTCGGCGGCCCGGCACTCCACGTCCAGGTCCAGTGCCTCGGCAAGGCCTTGCGCAACGGCCAGGGCCTCCTCTGATCGGTCCAGGAGGACGACCGGGATTCCCTTTGCGGCGAGGAAAAGGCCGTTGTGCCCTTCTCCGCAGGCAAGGTCCAGGACAGGTCCGGGAATCGGGTGCTCCAGGAAGACGTGGACGTGCTCCCGCAGGAAAGAACTTGGCCGGAGATCCTCGACTGATGCGGTTTTGGCATTTGGATTCATTGTTCCTCCTCCTGTCCCGTCGTCACTGCACATGGGCCTGTTCCACAATTTCTTTCTCGGGAACCACGCAATTCAAAGAGAGGGGTGATCCGATGCTCTTCGACTTCGATACCGACAACGATAAAACCTTCCCACAGCGGGGATATACTGCCGGGACCTGCATTCTTCCACTCGCGGAGGCCGCTGGATCCCGGCTTTCGCCGGGATAACGACTTTCTATCGCCTCACAAATTGTAGAAAAATGCCGTTCCACCTGCAAGCGTCGAAAAAACTTGATCCCGTATGGGCCGCGCGACATATACTCACCCCATGGGCGGCGGAGCAAAAATCACAAAGCAAGGGGCCGGCGTGGGCGAAAACCCACCGGTCCGATTGTTCCGGGATTTTCCCGTACCGGAAAAGGTTCTTTTCATCCTGAGCCGCCTCCGGGGCGCCGGTTTTCGCGCCTGTGTCGTGGGCGGCGCCGTGCGAGACATCTGCATGGGGCGGACGGTGGAGGACTGGGACATCTCGACGGAGGCGGCACCCGGTGAAATCGCCGGGGTTTTCTCGGACACGCAAAGTTTCAGGCTCAAGCACGACACGGTCACCCTGGTCTTTGGAAAGGAGACCTGCGAGGTGACGCCCTTTCGGGACGGGAAGGGCCCGCACGGCCTCGAGCGGGATCTCGGACGTCGTGATTTTACAATGAACGCCATGGCATGGGATCCCGAGCCGGCGCGTCTCATCGACCCCTGGCGGGGCCGCGGGGACATCCGGGACAAGGTGGTTCGAGCGGTGGGGAGGGCGGAGGATCGCTTCCGTGAAGACCCCCTGCGCCTGTTGCGGGCCGTGCGGTTTGCCGCGGTCTTTAAATTCCGAATAGAGGAACAGACCTTCAAGGCTGTTCGGGCCATGGCCCCGGAAATCGAACGTGTGTCGCCCGAGAGGATAAGAGATGAACTCATGGGCATCCTCGCGGCGGAAAGGCCTTCCAGGGGATTTCGGTTGATGAGGCAATCCGGGCTTCTCAAGGCGGTCCTTCCAGAGCTTCAGGAATGTCACCTGAAGCGCCAGAATGATTTCCACAGGTACACGGTCCTCCGGCACACCCTCGAGTGCGTGGACCTGGTGGAGCCGGACCCGATGCTGCGGGTGAGCGCCCTGCTGCACGATGTGGCGAAGCCGAGGGTGCGCATCAAAAAGGGCGACAGGTGGAGCTTCCCGGGGCACGAGCGCGCGAGCGCCGAACTCGCCGGGGAGATTATGCAAAGGCTGCGCTGTGACAACCGCTTCACGGAGAGGGTGGTGAACCTGATCAGGCATCACATGATCGGCTACGGCCCCGGCTGGACCGACGGGGCGGTCAGGCGGTTGATCAGAAGAGTGGGCGTGGAGGATATTTTTTCACTCCTCGCCTTTCGCAAGGCCGACATCAGGGCCCACGGCACAAAAGACTCCAAAACGGGCCCTTTGGATGAACTGGAAAACAGGATAAGGGGCCTCCTGGAGCAGAAAGCCGTGCTCGGCAGGGCGGATCTTGCCGTGGACGGCCGCCGCGTCATGGAGGTGCTCCAACTCGACCCCGGGCCCGCGGTGGGGGGTGTTCTGGACTGCCTGCTGGAAAGGGTGACGGATGACCCATCATTGAACCGGGAGGCAACCCTGGTCCGCATGATGAAACAGGAATGCGGTCAAACAAAAAAAAGTCCCACTCGGGAGTCATCGGGTGAAAATGGAAGGAAGTGAGACATGGATTTGACGGTGCGCGGAACGAGGATTCAGGTAATGGATTCCGGGTTGGTGAGCAGGGGTCTTCACGTGGTCTTTGTCCACGGCGCGGGCGGGGAAGCCGGCATGTGGGGTTCCCAGGCAAAGGCGCTCGAGGGATACGCCCGAACTCTGGCGATCGATCTCCCGGGCCACGGGGGGTCCGAGGGCGCGGGCGAGGCCGACATCGGGGAATACGCCCGATGGGTCGAGGAGATTGTCGAAAAGGCGGGCGCCGGTGAAAAATACATCCTTGTCGGCCACTCCATGGGCGGCGCCGTCGGCCTCCAGGTTGCGGTTTCCCGACCCCGGGGTCTCGCGGGCCTTGTGCTCGTGGGCACGGGGGCGAAACTCGGCGTGACCCCGATCATCTTTAAGCAGCTCCGGGAGGACCCTGAAGGTTTTTACCGGACCATTGAAAAGGCGGCCCTGGGAAGCGACGCGGGCCCCGAGGTCAGGGATGCCGTTCTGGCGTCTGTCACGAAGACGGCGCCTCCGGTGACGCACGGGGATTTCAAGGCGTGCGACAGGTTTGACATGCGCGGGTCCCTGGACCTCATACAGGTGCCCACGCTCATCATCTGCGGCGAGGAGGATCGCATGACCCCGCCCTCGTACTCGGAGTACCTCCATCGGGAGATCGCCGGTTCGAGCCTCCTGACCGTTCCCGGGGCCGGCCACATCGTGATGATGGAAAAGCCGGAAGCGGTGAACGAGGGCCTCCGGGGGTTCGTCGCCTCCCTTTCCTGACCCATGATCTTGAATGTTTTCGAAATCGAAATCGAAATCGCAATCAGGCCCCTTCGGGACCCTCGCACGAGAACCCCGGCGTGTAGGGAAGGGAGCAGCACGTGGCCTGAAACCGCGGATTCAGGCCGAGGCCGCGCACATCCCGCACCGCCTCTTCCGACCACACGGCCATCCTTGTGATGCCCGCCCTCACGGCGAGGCGCTCCAGGAGAAGGCCTTCCCGATTCCTCGGCCGCTCGCACCCAAGAGAGATGGGGATGTCCGGCATGAGGATCCTGGCGCGCGCAATGAGACGAGCCACGTCCAGAGGGGAGGGCGGGTGGACGCCGGCCATGGGCGTTCCCGGAAGCGGAGTCAGAACGACAATGACCAGTGCCGCGGGCCTGAAGGGCAGGAGCATCTTCAGGGCCTCGACCTCCGACCGCATGCTCCCGTAATAGAGGCCCGCGACCACGTGGGGGGCGAGGGGAATCCCGCCGCGGGCGATTGCCTCTAGCGAAGCGCTTACACGGTCTAGATCGGGCAGGTGATAAACCCTGGAGGCGGTCTCGTGATCGCCCATGACGTCCACGAGGGCCTGACGAACGCCGGCCCCCGCAAGCAGGGCGCAGTCTTCGTCATCGGGAAAGCCAGCGTGCGCCGTGAGGTAGACGCCTTTTTCAGTGGACATTCGGTGGATCGACTCGGCGAACCGCCTCCAGGGCAGGCGGCCCGATGCGTCGGCCCCCCCGCTGAGGAGAACGCCGTGCGCGCCCCGGGACCGGAGCCTTGCCACCTTTTCCTCCAACTCTCGAGGGCCGGACACCTGGATCATGGGTTTGAGGAGGAGGCCGCGGCAGTGCTCGCACTGGAGCGCGCACTGATCGCCGGATATGGAGATCGCCGGGTAACGCCCCCTGACGCTCCCGTATCGGATCATTCCCGGGAGGTAAAAGGTGAAATCTTCCCCCTTTTTCGCCCTTGCGAGGTCCCAGGCCTCCTGAAAGAGCGATTGGTCCTCCCCTGAAAGTTCAATTTGTGCTAACATCCTCAAGACATCGGCTCCCCAGGGCTGAATTCGAGAGGGCGTGCTTCTCGACCGTGCCCATCCGCTCACGCCACATGGAGGATAGAAAAATGGGAAGGGGAAAGCAACGCGTTCTTTTCGGGATATTCTGCATGCTCCTGTTGTCCGCTCTTTTTTCGAACTGTTCCTCTGTGAGGCACATGCGCATCACTTACGGTCCTCCCCCGCCGGATCAGGCGCTCCAGGGGAAAAATGTGTTCATCGAATTTCAGGATTCACGAGAGACGACCGAAATATTTGGAGAGGGCGCCCGGGAAAAATACAAGTACATTTCCCCGAATGTGGACCTGTACATTGCCCTGGGTGAAGGGGAGGCCTCGAGGAGGGGGCTGAGGGACATTTCCTCACTTTTCAAGGAAGCATTCACGGAGAGGATCGAAGGCCTGGGAGGGCGCGTGGTGTCCCGCGGATCGGAAGCCGACGTCGTCCTCTCCATCATCCTGCAGTCTTTCAAACTGGACATGGAGGACTGGGTCTGGTCGGGGCTGATGGAGTACGAGGCGCGGCTGTCCAGGGAAGGCGGCGGCATGGCCTGGCAGAACGTCAAAAGCGGCGGCGAGCGCGTCAAGATCATCGGCGTCGAGCAGGCGGATCGCGTGATGAGCGATCTTTTCACCCGTGGGGTCAACGAGGTGGACCTTGTGTCCCTTTTCGGCAGACTGGAAGAAAAGTAAGGTGGGGCAAGGCTTGGAGGCGAAAACAAAAGATCCGATCGCCGATGGGAAGAAGCACGGGTTCACGACCTGGCTGCGGCTCAAGATGCGCGCCAAGGCCAGGGAAAAAGAGAGCCGCGGCGAGGCCGACATCCTGGGCGACCTTTCAGGCCGGCAGAAAGTCGGCAGGTACGAGATCGTGGGGAAACTGGGCCAGGGCAGCATGGGGGTCGTTTACCTGGGCAAGGATCCCTACATCGACAGGCATGTGGGGATAAAGCTCTCCCGACTGACCCCCGACGTGTCGGAGGAAACGGCGAGCGAGTACAGGGAGCGTTTTTTCACCGAGGCCCAATCGGCGGGGCGGCTCATGCACCCCAACATCGTGGCCATATACGATGCGGGGATGTACGAAGACTCCTGTTACATCACCATGGAGTACATCGACGGCCCGACCCTCCAGAAATTCTGCCGCAAGGAAAACCTGCTCCCTTTGCCCAAGGTGGTTGAACTCGTCTTCACGGTCTGCAAGGCGCTGGATTACGCACACAAAAAAGGCGTCATCCACCGGGACATCAAACCGTCGAACATCATGCTCAACAAGGCCGATTCCGTGCGGATCACCGACTTCGGCATAGCCCAGGTCGGACCTGAAAAGCGCGTGTCCGAGGGCCTCATCGGGTCCCCGAGCTACATGTCCCCGGAGCAGGTCAGGGAGGAGCCGCTCGATGAGAAGAGCGACATCTTTTCCCTGGGGTGCGTGCTTTATGAGCTCCTCACCGGGGAAAAGGCCTTTCCGGGCGAGAACTACTATGCGGTCATTTACAAGATCGCCAATGAAGACCCGGTGCCCATAAAGGAGCTCCGCCCCGAAGTGCCGGACGTCCTGGACAAGATCACCATGAAGGCGCTGACCAGGGACCCGGAGCGTCGATATCAGAGCTGCGCGGATTTTGCCTATGATCTCAGGGTGGCGTTTCGGGGGCTGAAGAGCCTCGACTCCCGGGTCAAGATCAAGGCGGAAGACGTGGTGGACTATGTCCACAGCGTGCCGTTTTTCGAGTGTTTCGAGCGTGACCACGTGAAGCAGATCCTCCAGGCGAGCAGCATCATCAAATTCCCGAAGGGAAGGGTCATGGTGGCCGAGGGGGACATAGACGACTCCTTTTTCATCATCCTCAGCGGCCGGGCCGGGGTTAAGAAGGGGGACAGAAATATCGCCTCCATCGGGCGGGGCGAGTGCTTCGGGGAGATGTCCTACCTGAGCGGGGCGGCAAGGGCCGCAACGGTGATTGCCGAGACCGACTGCATCCTCATGAAGATCAGCGCCACCCTTCTGGACAAGTCCCCGGAGTCCATTCAGCTCATCTTTTTGAAAAACTTTGCCATGACCCTCCTCCGGAGGCTCTCCCGAAGCCTGAATCAGAGCCAGTGAAGAGTCCGAAAACCATATTCATGATCAGCCTGGGGTGCGCCAAGAACCTGGTGGATGCCGAGAACATGCTCGGAATCCTTGCGGAGGCGGGATACGAGGCGGTTTCCGATGTGGAGGAGGCCCGAACGGTTGTCGTCAACACGTGCGGCTTTATTCAGGATGCGGTGGAGGAAGCCATAGAGACCATCCTGGAAATGGTTCGGAAAAAGGAAAGGGGTGTCGTGGAAAAGGTCCTGGTGACCGGCTGCTTTGTCCAGCGATACGGCTACAAGCTCCGGAGGGAGATACCGGAGGTGGACGCATGGCTGGGAACAGGGGCTTACCACGACATCGTGGAGGCCGTTGAAACGGCCCCACTGAAAAACGCCTCGTTCCGTATCAACCGGCCCGTGGCCCTGTCCGATCACACGACCCCCAGGGTCCTCTCGGGAAACACCTTCAGCGCCTATCTCAAAATCGCCGAAGGCTGCTCCCACGCATGCGCCTTCTGCATCATCCCCAAGCTCAGGGGGCCGTACAGGAGCAGGCGGCCGGATTCGCTGGTCCAGGAGGCGGAGCATCTGGCTGCGCAAGGCGCGGTTGAGCTGAACCTTTTGGCCCAGGACACCACGGCCTACGGCAGGGACCTGGGGGGTGACGCCGGGCTGGAGGATCTGCTGGAAAGGCTTGTCGAGGTGGAAGGGATTCGGTGGATTCGAGTGCAGTATGCGCACCCGGCCGGGATCACCGATCGTCTGCTCCGCCTGGTGGAGAGGGAGAAGAAGATCTGCCCGTACCTGGACATCCCTTTTCAGCACGTGAACAGGGGCGTCCTGGGAGCCATGGGCCGCGAGGGCATGGACAGGGATATTTACCTGGGGCTCCTTGGCCGCATCCGGTCTCTCACGAGGCCCGTGAGGGTTCGGACCACGCTGATGGTCGGGTTCCCGGGCGAAACCGGGGAGGCGTTCGAGGACCTCTGTTCCTTTGTCGAGGAGGCCGATCTGGACTTCATGGGGGCCTTTGTGTTCAGCCCGGAAAAGGGGTCCGCGGCGGCCCGGATGGGGGGCAGGGTGCCCCGGGAGACGGCGGAGCGCAGATTGAGCCGTCTCATGGAAATTCAGGAGGGGGTCTCCCTCCGGAAAAAGCGGGCGCTCCTGGGTACGGTCGAGGACGTCCTCATCGAAGGCTATTGTCCGGAGACCGAACTCCTCCTGGCCGGGCGGACCTCGGGCATGGCCCCGGAGGTCGACGGGAGGGTCCTGGTGAACAAGGGCGAAGCGGAAATCGGCTCCATTGTCCCGGTACTCCTGACGGAGGCCTATCCCCATGATCTCATTGGCGAGATCGTGGGTTAGGGTCGGCAGTTTTGCTTTGACATTCACGGGGGATTACCGTTAAGGTTACCCCCGCATGTGCCCTGCCTGGCCCTTGTCACACAAGTAAGGTGCGTCTTGCCTGAGCCGGGGTTCCGGATTGTCGCCCCTATTGCGGCCCCCCGGGTTCCGAAACGTCATGACGAAAAGCCGTGGAACGCTCCCCAGGGAGGGAGCAATGGAAAAATAAGGTAATGCCGTGGGTTTAGCATCGAAAACACAAACAAAAATCAGTGGTGGTGAATCGGAAAAGTCCTTGATCAAGTACTTTGAAAAAGAACTGTTCCTCATCAATGAGGCCCTGGAGAGGAGTCTCGGGAGCGAGGTCCCCCTGGTGCGGGAGATTGGACGGTACTCCGTGCTTGCGGCCGGAAAAAGGCTGCGTCCCCTGCTGTTTATCCTGTCCTCCCGAACAAGCGGAAGGGAATGCGAAGACATCTACAGTTATTCCGCTGTCTTTGAAATCATCCATGCCGCAAGCCTTATCCACGACGACATCCTGGACAATGCGGATTTTCGAAGAAAAAAGCCTGCAGTGGGCCGCGTGTGGGGAAATCACGCCGCGGTCCTGGGAGGGGATTTTCTCTACGCCCGGGCGGTGGACATAGCCATCCGAAGCCGGAGTTTCCCCTTTGTGGAAGTCCTCTCGAGGACGACCACGCGCATGACCGAGGGTCAGTTCCTGGAATCGGCCCACACGGACGACTGGTCCACCACACGGGAAGAGTACCTGGAGATAGTCACCGCCAAGACGGCCGTCCTCATTTCCGCCGCGTGCGCCTGTGGAGGGATCCTTGCCGAGGCAGGCCGGGAGCAGGTGGATGAGCTTGCTCGGTTCGGGCTGAACCTGGGCATCGCCTTCCAGCTGATCGACGATCTGCTCGACTACACCTCAACCCTGGACGTCTTCGGAAAACCCGTGGGCAAGGACCTGCGGGAAGGCAAGGTCACTCTCCCTCTCATTCAGACCCTCTCCACCATGGACAGGGATCGGGTTCTGGAACTGGAGGCCCGCTTCAAAAAGGGCGCCGCCTCGGAGGCCGACTACGATCTCCTCGTGAAAAAGGTCCGGGAAAGCAAGGGTCTCGAAGAGGTGAGGGAGGAGGCCAGGAACTATGCCGCACAGGCCGCCGGCATCCTCAAGGGGCTCCCGGCCTCCCGGGCGCGGGAGGACCTTCTCTACATCAACGATTATCTCCTCATGCGAAATTTCTGAAAAAACAAAAAAGAATTACCACGAAATAATAAAAAAACAAAAAAGAATTACCACGAAGAGCACGAAGAAGGCACGAAGAACACGAAGAAAAACCATAAGATTTTTTTTCGTGCTTTTCACTTTTATTTATTGTTATTTGTGATTTTTCATGTTTTTGCTTTCAGGCTTTGGGGTTGATCGAGGTCAATTTCGATACCGATAGCGATGAAACTTTTCTAAAGCATTGTGCTATCAGCCGGCCCCGGTATCATTCGGTTCGCAAAGGCCGCTGGATCCCGGCTTCCGCCGGGATGACGATTCTAAAGCATTGTGCTATCAGCCGGCCCCGGTATCATTCGGTTCGCAAAGGCCGCTGGATCCCGGCTTCCGCCGGGATGACGATGCGGGGGGCTTTTCAGAGAATTTTTCTTCGTGCTCTTCGTGCTTCTTCGTGTCCTTCGTGTTCATGCTTCTATTTTTATAATTTTTTGGGTGTCTTCGTGGTCATGCTTTTATTTTTTTGGTTTTTTCGTGGCATCGCTACTTCCCGAAGGGGCACACCGGGTACCTGCACGATGTGCAGTTCAGGCAGTAGCCGCCGTGGGCCAGTTCGGCGAGATCTCTCCTCGTGATCCTGTCTCCGGCCAGGACCCGGGGCAGGACCAGGTCCAGGACCGTCGCCCGGTAGAAGAGCACGCATGCGGGCAGCCCGAGCACCGGGACGTCCCCGAACCGGCCGTAGAGAAACATGGCCCCCGGGAGCACCGGCGTCCCGTAGACCACATCCTCCGCGCCGGCATCCGCAATGGCCATCCTGGTCACGTCGTCCGGGTCCACGCTCATGCCGCCGGCCACCAGGAGGAACTCCACGCCCGCGTCAAGGGATTCCCCAATGGCCCCGGAAATCCGCTCCTTGTCGTCGGGCACAAAGGTTATGTTCCTTAGATCGAACTGGTAGTCCGAGGCCTTCTTCCTGATGATGGGCGCGAACTTGTCATCGATCCGACCCTTGTAAACCTCGCTCCCCGTGATGACCAGGTCGGTTTTGGGGTGAGCCATGGGGCGCACGGAGATGATTCCCCCCGCCTCGCGGGCCACGGCGACGGCCTTTTCCAGGGTCTTCTCATCGATGATGAGGGGGATGGCCCTCGTCGCGGCCAGCGTCTCCCCTTCTTCCACGAGGGTGTTGGTGTGCCTTGTGGAACACGTGACATCCTCGCAGACATTGAAGGCCGTCAGCGCCTCCACCTTCACGTGGAGTAGCCCGCGACGGGCGGCCTTGACAGCGATTTTTCCCTCGGCGGGCGGTGTCTCGAAGCGCACGCCTTCCCCGCAGAGGGCCTTCACGAGTCTCAGTGCGGCCTCATCCTCGTGGATTTCCCCGGGGGAGAGGTGGAGAACGAAGATGTGCTCTTTTCCGAGCCGTTTCAGGTGTTCGACGTCCTCTACACTTATGATGTGCCCTTTTCTGAAGGCAGGCCCCTTGAACTCACCGGGGCGGATTTCCGTGATGTCATGGGCAAGGACCTTGCCCACGGCCTCTTCCACACTGATGATAGACGCTGATGACTTGTATTTTCCCGGCATTTCCACTTGATCCTGATTGAAGATGTCATATGGATACGGTCAGGCGGTCCCTTCCGATGATCAGTTCACCCTGGAAGCGCCTCCTGCACAGCCCTGAAATATCCGCGGGCAGGACTTCCGGGTAAAAGTGAACCAGAACCAATTTTTTGGCGCCCGCGGCGGAAGCGATCTCGCCCGCTTGTCCAGGGGTGAGGTGTCCTTCCATTTCCTCACCATCCGGAAAGGAACATTCAAGTACCAGAAGATCACACCCTTTGGCAAGTGTTATAAGCGCCTCGCAGGGCCCCGTGTCCCCTGAATAAACGAGTGACGAGCCGGCGGGGAAATCCAGGCGATACGCCAGGCTCCGTCCGGTGTGCGCCGTGCGGGCGCTCGACACAGTAAAGTGCTCCAGCCCCAGAACCCTGCTCGCATCCAGGGGCATCTCCTCGATGGACAGTATGTCCCCGGGCAGCCGGATCCATCGCCCATAGGCCTGTTCAAAACTGTTCATCAGGCCGAGAAGCCCTTCGGGTCCGATGATTCGAAAGGGGGAGCGCTTCTCCAGGACCGGCGGATATCGCGTGGCAAAAAGGAAATGGATCAGATCCGCGGTGTGGTCCGGGTGAAAATGGGTTATGAGAATGTTCTTCACGAGGGAGTGGGGGACCCCCATGCCGGAGAGCCGCCTCACCGCCCCCGGGCCCAGGTCCAGAAGGGTGAGTTCATTTCTGTAATGCACCATCAGGCATGGGCTGCCGCGGTCAGGGGCAGGAACTCCCGTTCCGGATCCCACGAGTGTCACAAAAGGTATATCGGGGTGCATATATGGTTTTTTCCTCCGCGGTGTGTCGGATCATGTTTTTCCCGGAGTGCCGCGGGCGGGAGGCCGGGGGCACGCAAGGGGGTTTCTGAATAATAAAAAAAATGACAAGGATAAAGGCCTATTTCCATCATTTTACTATAATTTTTGGGAGGTTCGGAACCGGCCGCAAAACCTGAATGATTTAGTATTCATTTTTGCTTGACACCCAAGCGAATTTCGATATAAAGAGGCTTGTTCCAAATTGCACAATATAATAATGAGTAAGAATTATAAAGGCTTTAGTGCTGCTGACCCAATCGAAAAGAGAAATCAAAGGAGGATTACATGTCTAAGCTCATACCCCCCCATGGAAAAGAAGAAAAGCTCATGCCGCTTCTGCTGGAAGGCGACGCCCTGAAGGCCGAAACGGAGAGGGCTCAAGGCTTGAAACAACTCAGCTCCACATCACGGGAAACCTCCGACCTGATCATGATGGGCATCGGGGCGTTCACTCCTTTGACCGGTTTTATGGGCAAGGCGGACTGGCAGGGTGTGTGCGACAAGTACCTGATGGCCGACGGGACATTCTGGCCGATTCCCATCACCTTCTCGACGGATGACGAGGACGTGAAGGAAGGCGACGAGGTGGCCCTGAAGGACACGGAAACCGGCACCATCATCGCCACCATGAAGATAGCTGAAAAGTACACGATAGACAAGGAACACGAGTGCAAGAAGGTCTTCGGGACAACCGACATGGAACATCCGGGTGTCGAGAAGGTCATGGCACAGGCCAAATACAACCTGGCCGGCCCCGTCAAGGTGTTGAGCGAAAGCTACTACCCCGAGCAGTTTGGTGAGATTTATCAGAGGCCCGCGGAATCCCGGAAGATATTTGATGACAAAGGCTGGCGTCGAGTGGCCGCGCTCCAGCTCAGAAACCCCATGCACCGCTCCCACGAGTTCCTGGCCAAGATCGCCGTGGAGGTCATGGACGGCGTTTACATCCACCAGCTCGTCGGCAAACTGAAGGCCGGTGACATCCCGGCCGATGTGCGCGTCAAGGCCATTCAGGCCCTGGTGGACAATTATTTTGTGAACGACACGGTGGTTCAGGGCGGCTACCCCATGGAGATGCGTTATGCCGGTCCCAGGGAAGCCCTGCTGCACGCCACCTTCCGTCAGAATTACGGTTGCAGCCACATGATCATTGGCCGCGACCATGCGGGCGTGGGCGACTACTACGGGCCTTTCGACGCCCAGAGGATCTTCACCGAGATCCCCGAAGGCGCCCTCAAATGTGAAAACCTCAACATCGACTGGACGTTCCACTGTTACAAATGCGGCGGCATGGCCTCCATGAGAACCTGCCCCCACGGAAAGGACGACAGGCTCCTGCTTTCAGGGACCATGGTCCGCAAGACCCTTTCCGAGGGCGGTGACCTGCCGGCGGAATTTTCACGTCCCGAGGTTGTCGCCATCCTCCAGGACTACTACCAGAACCTGGAAGAAAAGGTCGAGGTCAAGCTGCACGGCGCCGCGACCGGCGATGTCAAGAAAGATTAACATCTGCGAAGAAAAGCCGGTTTCCCAAGGGGAAACCTACGATTCATCGATCCAGATTGAGAGAAAGGAGGTGCGATCCGGAGAACACATCACCAACTAACTTGATAGTGTAGTGTGTTTCATTACCTTAATACGAAAACTTAGGAGGTGTTTAAATGCCAAGTTACGTCATTACGGAAAAGTGCGATGGTTGCAAGGGGCAGGACAAGACAGCCTGTATGTACATCTGCCCTAACGACCTTATGGTGTTGGACAAAGAGCGGATGAAGGCTTACAACCGCGACCCCCAGATGTGCTGGGAATGCATGTGCTGCGTCAAGATCTGCCCGCAGCAGGCCATGGACGTCCGCGGTTATTCCGACTTCGTGCCCATGGGCGGCAGCGCCACCCCGCTGAGGGGCTCCGAGGATATCATGTGGACCGTTAAGTTCCGCGACGGTTCGGTCAAGCGCTTCAAGTTCCCCATCAGGACCACTCCTGAGGGATCGGCCGATCCGCTGGGTGGTTATTCGACACATGACGACCTCAACAACGAGGCTCTGGCAACCGAACCTGCGTCCCTGGGTATGGACGCTGTTCCCACGAGATAAGAAGGAGGGATTGAATTATGGCAAATTTTGAAACCGTAGAAGTCAGCACCGACCTCCTGATTCTTGGCGGTGGTTTTTCAGGCTGTGGTGCCGCGACAGAGGCCGCTTACTGGGCCAAGAAGAACAACCTGAAGGTCACACTGGTGGACAAGGCGGCCCTGGACCGCAGCGGCGCCGTAGCCATGGGTCTCTCGGCCATCAACCAGTACGTGGGCATCGGCGACGGTGACAACACCGCCGAGGAATACGTTCAGTACGTCCGTCAGGACCTCATGGGCATCTCCCGTGAAGACCTGGTCTACAACATTGCCCGGCACGTGGATGGAACCGTCCACATGTTCGAGAAATGGGGCCTCAAGATCTGGAAGGACGAGGCCGGCAAGTACGTGCACGAAGGCCGCTGGCAGCTCATGATCAACGGCGAGTCCTACAAGATCCTCATCGCCGAAGCAGCCAAGAACGCCATTGCGGACGCGGGCGGCGAGATTTATGAGCGCATCTTCATCGTCGATCCTCTGATGGACGGCAACAAGTGCGTGGGCGCTGTCGGTTTCAGCACCCGTGAAGACAAGTTCTACGTATTCAAGGCCAAGGCTGTCATCGTGGGTCTGGGCGGCGCGGTGCACGTGTTCCGTCCGCGGTCCGTGGGTGAAGGTTTCGGCCGCTCCTGGTATCCCCCGTTCAACTCCGGCTCCAGCGCCTACTTCACCATCATGGCCGGCGCCGAGATGACCTGCCAGGAAGTCCGTTTCATCCCCGTGCGTTTTAAGGATGCGTACGGCCCGGTCGGCGCGTGGTTCCTCCTGTTCAAATCCCGAGCCATCAGCGCAGAGGGCGGCGAGTACATGGCGGTCCGCAAGGACGAGCTGAACAACTGGGCGCCCTACGGCCTGGCGAAACCCATCCCGGCCAACCTGAGGAACTACCTCGGCATGCTGGACGTGGATGCGGGTCTCGGTCCCCTGTACATGGAGACCGACGAGGCCATCCAGAACCTGGCCAACGCCTACAAGGACGACCCCAAGGCCTTCAAGAAGAAGATGAAGGAACTCGAGAGCGAGGCGTGGGAAGACTTCCTGGATATGACCATCTCCCAGGCGATCCTCTGGGCTTCCATGAACGTGTATCCGGAGCAGAAACACTCCGAGATCGCGGCCTGCGAGCCCTACTTCATCGGCTCCCACTCCGGCGCTTCCGGCGCCTGGGTGAGCGGTCCCGAAGACCTGGACACCCCCTACAAGTGGGGATACGCCAACATGACCACGGTGGAAGGCCTCTTTGCAGTGGGTGATGCATCCGGTGCCTCCAGCCACAAGTTCTCCTCCGGTTCCCACACCGAGGGTCGGATCGCGGGTAAGGCAGCGGTCAAGTTCGTCGTGGAAAAGGGCGCCGAGCCCAACGTGGACATGGCCAAGGTCGAAGAGCTCAAGGCCAAGCTCCTCAAACCCCTGGATCTGGTGGCCCAGAACCAGGACAAATTCACCGATCCCGAGGTCAACACCGAGTACATCATGCCCCGCCAGTTCCTGCATCGTCTCCAGAAGCTCATGGACGAATACGCGGGCGGCGTGAGCTCCGCATTCAAGACCTCCAAGAGCCTGCTGGAGCGCGGCCTCGAGCTGATGGACATGCTCAAGGAAGACTCCGACAAGCAGGGTGCCAGGGACCTCCACGAACTCATGCGCTGCTGGGAAAACTACCAGCGTATGTGGATCGCCGACTCCCACATCCGCACCATGCTCTTCCGCGAGGAGACCAGGTGGCCGGGTTACTACTTCCGCTCCGACACCCCGAAGATGGATGAGGCAAACTGGAAGTGCTTTGCGAACTGCCGTTACGACGCAGCAACCGGCCAGTGGGAAATGATGAAGAAGGACGTGTGGACCATGCCCGGTGTCTAAAACACCGATAAAGTCCGCAGGACTTCATAACGACAAATAAAACACCCCGGTCGTTTGGGTTCCGAACGGCCGGGGCTTTTTTTTGTTTTTGCAATGCTTCTAAGGGGTTTTCCCATTTTTTTGTTTGCATTCGAGCTTCACTTTTTGTATATAGAGCCAACCCTGAACCGGGGTGCTCCCTCATAGTGTGCCGCTTTCAAGGCGGCACTCATCAACCGAGCAAGCGGCCTCTCTTTTAGTGAGGTTGTTTCCGTTATATTCAATTTGTCCAGGAGGATGAGCATGGCAAACAACGAGACCCAAAGTATCCTGGTAGTGGGCGGTGGGATGAGCGGATTGTCCGCCGCCATCGAAGCGGCCGAGGCAGGCTATGACACTTATATCGTAGAGAAAAATCCCTACCTCGGCGGCCGGGTGGCCCAGCTGCACCACTATTTCCCCAAACTCTGCCCCCCTTACTGCGGGCTTGAAATCAATTTCCGCCGCATAAAAAACAACCCCAAAATTCGTTTTTTCACCATGGCGGAAGTGGAGAAGATTTCAGGCGAGGAGGGGAATTTCGATGTCAGCATCAAGCTGAACCCGCGATTCGTCAATGAAAAGTGCACCGCCTGCGGCAAGTGTGCAGAGGCCTGCACCATGGAGATCGACAACCCTTTCAACTACGGCATGAACAAGATGAAGGCCGTCTACCTGCCGCACGAGCTCGCCTTTCCAATGCGCTACGTGATGGACCCCGCGCTGGCAAAGAGCGATGAAGGGCAGAAGGTCAAGGAAGCCTGCCCGTATGATGCCATTGAGTTGGACATGGCGCCCAAGACAGTGGATTTGAAGGTCGGGTCCGTCGTGTGGGCGACGGGCTGGAAACCTTATGACGCCAACAAGCTCGACACATACGGCTTCGGCAATTACCCGGACGTGATCACCAACGTGATGATGGAAAGACTGGCCTCCTATTCGGGCCCCACACAGGGCCGGATCGTCCGGCCGTCCGACGGCGAGCCTCCCAAGACAGTGGCCTTTGTCCAGTGCGCCGGGTCCAGGGACGAAAATCATCTCCCTTTCTGTTCGGGCATCTGCTGTCTTGCTTCCATGAAGCAGGCCACTTATGTGAGGGAGCAGTACCCGGACGCCAAGTGCATCATCTTCTTCATTGACATCCGGGCCACCGACAGGCTGGAGGAATTCTACCAGAACATCAAAAAAGACGAGAACATAGAATTCTTCAAGGGCAAGGTCGCCAAAATCACCCAGGGTGATTCCGGACAGCTGATCCTTCGGGTGGAAGACACCATGAGTGAAGCGCTCAAGGAAATTCCCGCGGATCTGGTCGTGCTCGCAACAGGCATGCAGCCCAACACGGCCGAAACCCCGGTCCCAATAGATGTCCCATACGACGACTACGGATTCGTGGCCTCGCAGAATGCCGCGCCTGGAATTTATGCCGCCGGCTGCACACGCACCCCCGTCTCCGTTTCCGAAGTGGTGCAGGACGGGACGGCGGCAGCCCTTAAGGCCATTCAATCCATCGCCAGGAGGTAAACCCAATGGAGAAAAAGGTCGGATTATATATTTGCACTGGATGCGGCATCGGAGATGCCCTGGACATAGATCAACTTGTGGAGAACGGCACCGAAGAGCGATCGGCCGCCGTGACCAAAAACCACCCTCAGCTCTGCAGCAAGGAAGGGGCGGACCTGATCAGGCAGGACATTGAAAACGAGGGTATCAACACAGTCATCGTGGGGGCATGTTCTCCCCGCGTCATGTACGACGTGTTCGATTTTCAGGGCTGCATCGTGGACCGCGTGAATCTGCGGGAACAGGTGGTGTGGTGCCATCCCCCCCAGGACGAGGACACCCAGATGATGGCCGAGGACTACGTGCGCATGTCCATGGCCAAGGTGGAGGAGATGGATCTCCCGGAACCCTTCAAGCCGGAAGAGGAGATGTACAAGGACATCCTCGTGGTCGGCGGGGGTGTCGCCGGGCTCACCGCCGCCCTGGAGACGGCCAAGGCGGGGTACAACGCCATCCTGGTCGAAAAGGAGGCGGAGCTCGGCGGTTTTCAGAAAAAAGTGGAAAAGATAGCAGCCTTTCCTTACAAGGACGTGCAGGACAACAACCTCAACCAGCTGATCGAGTCTGTCAAGGGCAACGAGAAGATAAAGGTGTACACCGGGGCCACGGTCGAAAAGACCGACGGCGGGCCGGGTGTCTACAAGGTCACCATCAAGCAGAACGGAACCAGCGCGGAGCACGGCATCGGCGCCATCGTCAACGCGGCGGGATGGACGCCCTACAAACCGGAAAAGCTGCCCGAAAAGCTCGGCTACGGCAAGTCGCCCAATGTGGTCACCAACGTGCAGTTCGAGGAGAACAGCAAAGGGGGCCAGGTGACGCGCCCGAGCGACGGCAAGGCCGTGAAAAGCGCCGCCTTTCTCCAGTGCGCGGGGCAGCGTGACCCGAAATACCTCCCCTACTGCTCTTCCGTGTGCTGCACCACGGCACTGAAACAGGCCCTGCTCATCAAAAAGCAGGACCCCGATGCCAGTGTCTTCGTGGTTTACAAGGAACTCCGGACTCCGGGGCAAGCCGAGGACTTCTACAGAAAGGCCCAGGAAGAGGGCATCATTTTTATGCGCTGCCAGGACCCGGAGGTGATGGCCGAAGGCGACAGCCTGAGCGTTGAAGGCCAGGACGAACTCCTGGGTGAAACGGTCACCCTCGAGAATCTGGACATGGTGGTCCTGGCAACCGGCATGGTCCCCGTGAGCTCCTTTGGGAAGGATATTGCGAAGGCCGAGGTTGAAGAGGCCGAAGGGGGAGAAGAGCTCGAGGACGTCCCCCTGGACGTCATCCGCAAATCCGACATTCTCAACCTGACCTACAGGCAGGGTCCCGAGCTCCCCGCCCTCAGGAACGATTTCCCCGACTCGCACTTCATCTGTTTTCCCTACGAGACGAGGCGTACCGGGATCTATGCGGCGGGATGCATCCGGCGGCCCATGGGCCGGGCCACGGCCTTCGAGGATGCCGCGGGCGCGGCCATGAAGGCCATCCAGTGCGTGGAGCTCGTGCACAAGGGCGCGGCCGTCCACCCGAGGGCCGGCGACATGAGCTTTCCGGAATTCGCCATGCAGCGCTGCACCCAGTGCAAGAGGTGTACGGTGGAGTGCCCGTTCGGCGCCATCAACGAGGATGAAAAGGCGAACCCCCTTCCCCAGCCCACCAGGTGCCGCAGGTGCGGGGTCTGCATGGGGGCGTGCCCGGAAAGGATCATTTCCTTCAAGAACTATTCGGTGCGCATGATCGGCAACATGATCAAGGCCATCGGCGTGCCGGAGGAAGATGAGGAAAAACCCCGCATCCTGGTCCTGGCCTGTGAAAACGACGCTTATCCCGCCCTGGACATGCTCGGCATGAAGCGGATCAATTACAATCCCTGGCTGAGGGTGATCCCGCTCCGGTGCCTCGGTTCCATGAACCTGGTGTGGATCGCCGACTCTCTCTCCAAGGGGATCGACGGCGTCCTGCTGCTCGGCTGCAAGAGCGGGGACGATTACCAGTGCCATTTCATCAAGGGCAGTGAACTGAGCCAGATCCGCCTGAGCAAGGTCTCGGAGACCCTCAACCGGCTGGCCCTGGAGTCGGAAAGGGTCCATTTCGACACCGTTTCCATCATAGACTACGACAAGCTGCCCGAGATGTTCGCGAAGTTTAACGAAACCATCGAGGAAGTGGGCCCCAACCCATTCAAGGGCTGGTAAAATCACAAGTCATCGCTGTCGGAGATCCGGTCATGGCCGAAGGGGCCGGGCCGGACCTCGACGGTGATGGGTCGACAAGCCGCGATCAGGAGGACGATGCTAATGAGTGTGAAAGTTGATCCCAACTTGATGAGAGAGTTAAGGGAATTCGGCTTGAAGGATGCCAGCAAGTGTTACAATTGCGGGAACTGCACAGCCGTGTGCCCCTTATCCACGCCGGAAAACCCCTTTCCCAGAAGGCTTGTCCGCTACGCCCAGATGGGAAGGGTTGACAAAATACTCCAGAGCCCGGAACCCTGGCTCTGTTATTACTGCGGGGACTGTTCCGACCGTTGTCCCCGGGGCGCGGACCCCGGCGAAACCATGATGGTCATGAGGCGGTACCTGACCTCCAAGTACGACTGGACGGGGTTTGCAAGGAAGTTCTACACCTCTGAAAAGTTCGAGATTATCGCCATATTGATCGTCGCGGTTTTCGTCGGTCTCATGATGGTCCTTTTCAGAGGGGCGAATCCAAACATGGAGCACGCCCACCTGAATTCGGTCTGGCCCGCCCCGGCCATCGAGGTGGCCGACATGATCATGGCGGCCATCCTGACGTTTCTTTTGCTCAGCAACACCTGGCGGTGCGTGAAATTCGTCATGGGGGATTTACTCAAAAAGGTCCCCCTGGAGATTTACATCAGTCAGGCCAAAGAGCTCATCATTCACTTCGTCACCCAGAAACGCTTCAACGAGTGCACTGATCGGACCCAGTGGATCGTCCATCTCCTCATCATGACCGGCTACAGCACGGCCTTTCTCCTCGTGGCTGTGTTCCTTGCCGGAGGTATTCATGTGATCGGGCTTTCCTGGGACAAGATCGCCTTCCAGAGGGACGTCATCTACCCGTTTTTCCACCCGATGCGTCTTCTGGGCTACTATGCCACCTTTGCCATCCTCTACGGGACCACCTACGCCATGATCGGGCGTTTTAGAAAATCCAAGGCCCCTTACAAGAGTTCGCACCCCACGGACTGGATGTTCCTCATCCTGCTCCAGCTCACGACGCTCACGGGCATCTTCATCCATTTCACCAGGCTCCTGGACTGGCCCATGAGCACTTACGTCCTCTACGTCATTCACCTGATGATCGCGGTGCCCATGCTGGTGCTGGAAGTCCCGTTCGCGAAGTGGGCTCACCTGGCCTTCCGGCCGGTGGTCATCTACCTCACGAAGGTCAAGCAGGCTTACGCCGACCAGGTCGGAACGACCGAGGCCTACGATCTGGAGAAAGGCACGGGCGAGGCCTATGCTGCACAGAAGGGCACGAGCGCGTAACCCCGAATAGGGGGGAATCAAACCTCACATCAAAGGGCCAAACCCCCGGGGAGTTCTCTCCCAAGGGGTTTGGCTGTTTTGTTTGAGGAATTCAGCCCGGGTCGCGGTGCCGGCCTTTACAATCCGGAAGGAAGCCTTAACCTATACAGTGAACATATAGATACATCCTGGAGGAAATCTTATGGAAGATCAAGCAGCCCCCACCTGCCCCCACTGTGGCGAGCAGATGAAGAAGTGGAAGAACCCGCCGCTTTCCACCTGGACGAGCGAGTACCAGTGGGTCTGTTTCAATGACGACTGCCCGTATTTTGTCCGTGGATGGGATTGGATGATGGAGTCCCAGAACGTCAAGGCCTCTTACAGGCACTGCGTGGACCCGGACACGGGCAGGTCCGGCCCTCTGCCCACGTGGTCCTATGATGCGCACAAGGACAAGATTATCGAAGAATAGAATTTCGCGAGCTGCTCTCGGAAACAGACTCGATTTCTGACAAAGGGAATCCAATGAAGATAGGTAGAAATGACCTGTGCCCGTGCGGAAGCGGTAAGAAGTTCAAGAAGTGCCACCTGGGAAGGGAAGACGAGCTCACCCTGGAGGAGACCGGGGAATTCACGGAAGACATGAGCCGCCGCATCACCGGGCTTCCGGATGTAAACTACGGCCGGTGCCGTGAAGTGGCGGATGCCTTGAATCTTGAAGAGCTCACAGGCAGACCCGTGGGAATCCGGTTTGTGGATCTGCGGAAGTACAGGGAGATAGTCGGCGGGACGGGAGAAAAAGACGCGGAACAGAAAGGCGGGGGCGTCTTCGTCAATGTGCACAAGACACGGATGACGGATCCCGACAACCTCTACGTCGCCGTGTCCAGGGATGTTGACGATTCAACCCTTGTCCACCAGCTGGCCCACGTGCTGGACTATCTCAAGGGCTCGCACCTGCTGCCGGGGACGCTGACGCCCATCAGCTATGAAAGCGACGTCCCGGAGGAGCACCTGGAACACACGCACGAGTTCGGGGAGTGGCTCCATCGGTTGAGGGAGCAGTTCCATGTGGATCTGGATGCCGACGACACGATCATCGAGTACCTCTACGAAAACGGGCAGCTCATCAAAGGGGCCAACGTTCAGGGGAAAAACGGGCCGCTCCTCCGCTCGCTATCGGAAGGGATCCTGAGGTTCCTCTCGGAGCACAGCTCCGAGGTGGACGACCTGATCAAAAATCGACCGGGCTACATCGGCCCCAGGAATCAGGCGGAATAACAGGAAAAACACCGAAACACCGAAACACCGAAACACCGAAAAACAAAAACAAAAACAAAAAAGCATTACCACGAAGGACACGAAGAAGGCACGAAGCACACGAAGAAAAATCTAAGAGAGAAATAATTCGCACTTTATTTTTCGCGATATATGTCTTGAACAGCTTAAAGATGTCATGTTTCGTCATTCCGGCGAAAGCCGGAATCCAGCGTCTTTTTATTTTTTTACCTTCATCGTGTCCTTGCCGAAGAGCGCGAACCACAGCCAGTCAAAGGCGAAGTGCATCAACGCGACGTCGTCCGAGGCGATCTTTTTCGTGGTTTCCTCATCCACCTCGAACCTGCTCAGAAAAGGGCTTTTGAAAACGAAGTCCCTGAACTTGTCCAGGTTGTAGGACGCCATGTAGAACATGGAGATCTTCCGGTCGAGCTCCGTTTGACTCCCCAGGTCCATCCGGCTGGTGAGGATCCCGAGCCAGGGGTCGTTCATCCTGTTGTATTCGTCCACGCCCTCGCCGCTCATCCACTCCGCGGAGGTCCATTCCCTGTCCTCCTGAAATCCCATGCAGTGGGACTCCTTGACCAGGAAAAACTTTTCGCGCGCCCCTTCACCCAGGCTCATGGCCGCGCGCCCCAGGGGATAAATCCTGCAGGCCCCGGGGCGGTCCTCATAGACCGTGCAGCCTTCCGGGGTCACAAAGGGGCAGGCGCGGCGTTCATCGTTCTTCATGAGGAGGCGGACCACCGGGAATCGATAGGCTTCATCGAGCTTCGGTTCCGTGTAGTCATCAATGAAAACATCCGAGGGGATTTGAAGTCGATTCTTTAGCCTCAGGATATCGTAGGGTGTGAGGATCAGGTTGAGATCCGCGCAGCATTCCGTAAAACAAGATATCCCGGGGTAGCACTTGAAGCGAAAGCTCTGCTTGCCGAGAGGTATGAATTCGGTCTCCGAGCGTGTTGTGGTCATCCGAACACCCGCTTATTTTTGTGGTTGATCTTTATTTTCGGGCTGATCCTTCACCTTGAAGAGGATTTGCCCGAAGATACCGAATTTTATCCAGTTGTAGGCGAACTTGAGGAGTTCCTCATCCGACCGCTTGATCTTTTCCAGGGTCACGTCGTCCACCTCCAGGCGCTTGAGGAAGCTGCTTTCAAAGACAAACTCCCGGAACCTGTCCAGATTGTAAATGGCCATGAAAATCATCTTGGAGACGTCGGGATTCTCGATTTCCGGCTGCACCGCGCGCAGCGGGTTGGTGATCTCGGCAAAATGGGTCATGGCCCTGTCGTAGGGCACGATCCCCTGCTCCACGAGCCAGTCGGAGATCCTCACTTTCTCGTCTTCGTCGAGCCCCTTGCACTTCGCCGGATCCGCAATGACGTGGAACATTCCGTCACTGTCCATGTCCAGAGGGAACATACGGCACGGCCAGGGCCTGTTTTCGTAGATGGTGCAGCCGTCTTCGCCCACAAAGGGGCACTTCTTGTCGTCCTCGTTCATCTTGAGAAATACGAGGGGGATGAGCTGGTTCTCCTTCCCGACGACAACGGTGTGTTTGTCCAGGAAATCGCCCGATGTCATGTCGAGGGCGTTTTTCATTTTCAGGACGTCATAGGGGGTGAGGACAATGGAGACATCCCTGCAGCACTCCGTGTAGCATGGGACACCGGGGCCGCATCGGAATTGAAAGATCTGTTCGGGGTCCATCTTGGGCTGCGGTTTCTTCGGGGTGTCTTGATCGGATCTGTTCATTATCAAAATTCCTTTCGGTTTTATCTCAAAGGCATCCGGTGTCGAGTGATTTTACTTGACGCGGCTTCGGCTGCCTCTTATTAGTGGGGTCTATAGCAGGATATTCGACCAACGGTCAACACTTATGAGGCAAATCATTTCGAGGAATTTCCGGAAAGGGAAGGTCAAGGAGGAGGGAGGAAGGCATGGGTGAAGAGAGGACACTGTCCATTGTAAAGCCCGACGGGGTGTCTAGAAATCTGGTGGGAGAGGTCGTTCGCATGATCGAAAAGGCCGGGCTTCGGATCGCGGCCATGAAGATGATCCGGATGAGCAAGGAGCAGGCCAAGGGTTTTTACAAGGTGCACGAGGGCAAGCCGTTCTATGAGAGCGTCACGGATTTCATGTCCTCGGGGCCTTGCGTGGTCATGGTCCTTTGTGGTGAGCAGGCCATAAAGACCTACAGGGATCTCATGGGCGCGACCAATTTCAAGGACGCCGCCGAGGGAACAATCCGGCGCTTGTATGCCACGGACATCGAGAAAAACGTGGTGCACGGCTCGGATGCGCCCGAGACAGCCCGGTTCGAGATCGGGTATTTTTTCAGCGAACTGGAACTGGTGAATGCCGTCTAGTGGTTTGGCGGACCCGCCGCAAGTGGAAAAGGAAAAGGGCCTGCCCGGAAGACGGGCGGCCCTATTGTTTATTCTCGGCAGGCGGCTCAGATGATTCCGGCTACTCGCCGGATGTCGGCTGTTCCTTTGTCTTCAGGTCTTCGATCTCTTTCTTGAGACTCTCGACCTCCTGCTTCAATTCATCTTCCTTGTTGTTTTCAAAGTTGTCCGATGCCTTTTTGTCCTTGATTTCCTCGATTCCCAGGTAGGTGGCCAGCGCACCGCCCAGAAACAGCATCAAAGGAATCCCGACCAGGAGGGCCTTGACAAAAAGTCCCCACCACACAATAATACCTATCAGTCCGAGAACAAGAGCCGCCAGTCCTCCAACCAATGCCATCATAGCACAACCTCCTTCAACTATTTATGATGAATTTTCTTGTTATTACAATTAGTTCAAATAAAAACCGCTCAAGGCGCCGGACTCCCCCACGCGAGGACCCTCAAAAATTACAGCTACCTGATCGGGGAAAAAATGTCAAACAAAATGATGCAATAAATTTTCTTGATTTTTAAAATTTGGTGTGGCATATTCGTTTGCTTATGAAATTCAAGGGGGTTTGCGGGAGGTTTCATTTCCCGGGCGCTGGTACCTCACCCCGCCGATAAAATGCATGGATCCAGTGATTTTCTTGTTGAAAAAGCTTCCATGCAGAGTTAGTTTGGATGGTTATTGTTGGGAGAGAAGCCAGCGTAGCTCAGATGGCAGAGCAACTGATTTGTAATCAGTGGGTCGGGGGTTCGATTCCCTTCGCTGGCTCCACAAAAGATATGGAGAGGTTCCCGAGAGGTCAAAGGGAGCAGACTGTAAATCTGCCGGCTCAGCCTTCGGAGGTTCAAATCCTCCCCTCTCCACCACTTATCACCTTCGCACTGCCTAAGAGGCTCTTTTCGAAGGCCTTGCCCCTTGGGAGCGAAGAAGTGTATTTTGCGGGAATAGCTCAGTTGGCTAGAGCGTCAGCCTTCCAAGCTGAGGGTCGCGGGTTCGAGTCCCGTTTCCCGCTCCAGGATCGCAAACGACAGCCTTTCCCCGGAAAGGCACGATCTGTTTCTTGGGCCCACGTAGCTCAGTAGGTAGAGCGCATCCTTGGTAAGGATGAGGTTCACCGGTTCGATCCCGGTCGTGGGCTCCATTTGGGCTTTCCAAACTCGCTGCCTCTCTTGGGTGTCGGGTTTTTTCCGCCGGACGCCGGCTGGCGGACCAACGCATCGGGGTGCATGATCAAGGAGGGAGACCATGTCTAAGCAGAAGTTTGAGAGGACGAAGCCGCACGTAAACGTGGGAACAATCGGTCATATTGATCATGGGAAGACGACACTGACGGCGGCG
>Ga0272443_10001084_pt1 | contig 42924 bp, 36 predicted proteins | sample SSMAcet12_FD_193581 | JGI IMG/M metagenome (GOLD analysis project Ga0272443, IMG submission 193581) | Marine sediment archaeal communities from Little Sippewissett salt marsh, Falmouth, MA, United States - SSM-Acet-12 | ecosystem: Environmental > Aquatic > Marine > Wetlands > Sediment ...
ACAGGTCAAAAAGGGACTTCGAAAGATGTTCTTCGGATCAAAGGACTTCGTCCAACGCATGTACGAAACACACTGCCGGATCTTTTAATCCTGCCCCCATTCCCCCAAGACCTCGAAAGAATCTAAACAAACAGGTCTGGCCGAATTCGGGAAGAACCCCTCCAAGTTCCCCTAAACAGGTTAAATAAAACCACCTTTGGATCGGTAATCACCAGAACGAAACGGGGAATGACCCGGGAAAAAGAAACCCTTTTCCTGGTACCCGGTAAAAAGGCTACCTTTAGGAGTTTTCCTCCCTATTTCCCCCTGTGGACTCTGACACCGAGAAGTGTGAGAAGGATAGTGATACAAATACTCCCGCATTTTGTGTATGAATAATAACGTCACCTGAAAAGGTCAATTATGCGATCAGGGATACACCCACCGCAGGCGCCACCGGAGGGACGAGGGAAAAATGAAAGTTGAAAACGGTATCAGATCCGGCCACAAGGCCTGTATCTGTTGTAACGGCGAGATCAAGGATATGGACCGGGCCAGGCAGCTGGCATCCGGCGTCGACCTGCTCATCGCTGCTGACGGAGGAATCAGGTATCTGGCCGGAATGGGTTTGAAGCCTGACGTTGTCATCGGTGACATGGATTCCGTCAGCGAAAACCAGTTAAACGAGGTAGAGGAAACCGGGCGGATCACCTTTCCCCGGGACAAAGACCGGTCCGATACGGAACTGGCCGTCCAATGGGCTATTGAGCAGGGGGCGGAACGGATCCTGCTGCTGGGAGCCTGGGGTGGCCGGGCGGACCATACTATCGGCAACATGGCCCTTTTGATGAGGTTCCCGGGTGTCCTCGAGTTGTGGGATGAAGGCTTCCTGGTTCTGGCTTTAACCGCCGGTCAACATCTAACGATTCATACATCTGCAGGTGCCCATGTATCGATGTTTTCCTTTGACGAGAACCTGCGTGTGAAGACGACCGGGCTCAAGTACAACCTGAACAATGAACACCTGAAATACGCGACCCACGGCTTGAGCAATGCCGCTGTTAGCGACGCATGCTCCGTTGCGGTTACCCGTGGGATGATCATTCTGTGTACTCAAGGAGGGGAAACATGGCTTCAGCGATGAAAAATCACTTAAAGAGCCTGTTTGATTTCGGACCATTGGCTGCAGTTTATGAGGACTGGTACAGCACACCCGAGGGGAAAGCCCACGACCTCGTTCAGCAGAAGGACGTAGCCGCTCTTCTGCCGCCCGCCCGGGAAGGCCAGAAACTTCTGGATGTAGGGTGTGGAACGGGTCATTGGTGCCGATTTTTCAGCGCCCAGGGTTACCGCGTAAAGGGAATCGATATTTCCACGGAGATGATTTCCGTCGCCCGGCAGGCCTTGCCGGAATTGAGTTTCGAGGTCGGGGATGCCGGCACCTTGCCTTTTGATGACGGCTCGTTTGATGTTACTACATCCATAACCGCCCTGGAGTTTTTTCCGGATCCGGACGCCGCAGTAAAAGAGATGGCACGCTGCAGCAGGTCCGACGGCTTGATGTTGATTGGGACGTTGAACAGGATCGCCCCCATCAACCAGGAACGCCTGGCGGCCGCAGTGGAACCGTTCGTTTCGGGACATCTGTTAGGCCCCAAGGAACTCCTGGACCTGATCTCGCCCTTTGGAGAGGTTCGCATGGTGTCTTCCCCGGTGCCGGGCCCCAGAAAGGAACCACGCCTGATACTGGCGAATCCAGACCCGACGGACATGAACGACCTTCTCGGACCTCTCCTTGTCGCCCTGGTACGACGGCGGGAACAGTAAGGAGCAGGGCGGCCCCGCGATCTCTGACACCAGGCATTCAGGGTAAGGATCAGAAGAGAGGATCGTCGGTGACCTTGATTCGAAGTCACTCGGGCGATAGACTTTAAAATTGAAAGGGAAACCGATGGAGAAAGTCTGCGAAATTTTTTCAGGTTTTTTCTGCCTTTGCAGTTCCGGAAAGCATCGGTTCCGCTTTAGCGGTATAGTCCCCTTTCCCTTTCAACCCTGGCGCCACCCTCGGCGAAAAAATCCGCCCTTCCAGACTCACGAAGGGAAAGAGCGGTATGTCTTCCCAGGACAGAAGGGGGAACTGCTGAAAGACCCATGAAACCGGAAGTGGCCCCGGTCCGGCCGGGGATGGCGAATCCGGGGCCGATTGCGTTGGGTATCCTTGCCTGGAAAGGGGGAAGAGATGTCCGAGGACTCTCGAAAAGCGGTCAACTTCTTTAACGAAAATCTGGGGACAATCAGCGCCACGAACAATCCCAAGGAGTACAACCTCAATGCCGGTCTCATGCATCTGGCCGAAGCCATCCAGGACCTTGAGCGGGAAATCTATCAGATCAAGAAAGCGGTCATGCCCGCACAAACACCCTGATCCGGGCACCTACGCCCTTTTTTGTTTCTGTTTTAGGGGGTTGAGGGGTCAGGTGAAAACTCCAACGGTATTTTGACCAGTTTACGGCATCCTTTAGTTTCAGAGCATTCTGGCAGTATGAAAAATGAAAACCGTTTCCTGGCGCCCGGTAAACAGGCTCCCTTCAGAGGTTTTCCTTTCTATTTTTCTCCAGCGAACTCTGACACCGGGAAATGCTCTAATCCCTTAAACCCCAGTACTCACCCCAAGTACTCTGGCACCGAAGGTCCAAATCCTTAAAACCCCAGTACTCAGCCCAGTTGCTCTGACACCGAAGTTCCCACAGGTACTCTGACACCGAAGGTCCCACCGAAGTTCCCAGGTATCCCGCCGGGCGTGCGGGCGCATTCCTGGACCGATGCACCAAAGACAAAGGCGGCCCAAAAAGGGCCGCCCGCACTTTCTACTTTCCACCGGTTACTTATTGCTTTTCAATCATACTCATACGCGCCCATGGACCACGGAACGGTCCTTGTGGCTCCCGAAAAATCGCCGGTGTACTCACCGGACAGGTCCAGGCCTCCTTCCGTCACCTCGGAAGGGGACCCTGCAGTAAGGGCCCAAAGGTTGTCTTCCATGGTCGCAGGATCATCATCGGATCCATCGATGTCCTCCAGAACCGGGTCGAGGGACACGTTTCCGCTGGCGGTCATATCCGCGAGGGCTTCCATCTGGGCGATGCTGCAGACCTGACTTCCTCCGCACCCCGAATCCTGGTCCACAAAGGCATAAGAAAAGCCGAAGATGTCGTTGTTGTTCACTGTGGCAGGGCCGCTGGCGACGGAACCCTCGATGATCCCGTACCCTGTTCCCGGCCCCATGATAATGTTGTTTTCCACCACCGGCTCGGAATTGAATGAAAAATAAATGCCGTAGGCGTTTGAAGCCGAACCGCTGTCGATGGTGTTGTTCCTAACGATCGGCGAACCCTCCCAGACGAAGACCCCGGTGCTCAACGTTCCATCCCCCCCGTAAATGAGGTTGTTGCGGATATCGTTGGCGGAATCCTCCGTCTCGTAAACCCCGTAACAGAAGCTGCTCGATCCGCCGCTTATCACGTTGGCCTCAATGGTGATGAGGGAGGTGCCGTAGCTGTATATTCCTTGGGAATAGTGCCCGCTTCCACCGTCGATGGTATTGCCTGAAATAGCGAAAGATCCGGTATGGTAATTCCAGATCCCGTAGGTTTCCTCCGCGGATCCGCCTTCGATGAGGTTGTCTTCCACAACCGGGGTGCTGTCGGTTTCATTGTAAAGCCCGATGGCCTCGTAACTGCCCGCCCCCCCGGAGATCGAGTTGCTGCGGATAGTGACCGTCAAGCTACTTCGCTGGTTGATCCCGATATTGTCGGCGCCCGCACCGGCATCGATGACGTTGCCTTCGATCACAGGGGCGGAATCGTATTCGATCCTTATCCCTACGCAGTTACGCCTGTTCGTCCCACCCGTGATCATGTTCCCGCTGACGGCAGGAGAACTGTTGAAGATGGCAACCCCAACCGCGCTAAAGGCACCGGAGCCCCCGTTGATGTAATTGCCGCTTATTGTGGGCGAACTTTCATTGACGTAGATACCCGTCGAGTAGGTCCCCGCTCCACCGTTGATATCAAACCCGTCGATGGTCGTGGCCTCGGTGACAGACCCGGCGTCAACCGCGCAGTTGGGCGTCAGCGAAACGCCGCCGGTCGTGCTCGTATCTGTTATTTGCGTGGGATGGAGATCCTGGTTCCTGTCGGTCCAGTCGGCCGCGTAACCGCCGTGGACCGAGATCCTCTCGGCGAGCACGATGTGAGTCCCCAACTGTTTGGAAACGAGGTAGTCCCCTTCCGCCACGTAGACGTGAGCCGTGCTGTACGCCGCGGCCGCAGCATCGATGGCGGCCTGGATCCCGGCAAAAGGAGAATCCATGGTGCCCGGGTTCGAGTCGTCGGCAGCCGGGTCATCAACACTTACGAAATAGGCGGGCTCGACAAAGGTCAGCACGTCGCCTCCGTCATTACTCTCTCCGCCACCGCAGGCGAGGAAAAGAACACCAGTGATCATTCCGATTAGCAGCAGGGTTACAGATGGATTACGTTTCAACGGTCACCTCCTTGTTTGTCAGTTCATTCTGACTCGCGGCTCATCATAATGGACTCGCTTGACCTTATGCAAGGATTGACCGGGAAAAAGAGGGGAAAAAGTGCACGGAGTGCCGGGAATATCTCCAGTGCGCTGATTTTTCCCTACAGGGAGGTCCCGGCAGATGAGCGGGTGCATTATTAAAGCAAAAGCACTGTTTCGTTCCTCCATCCCCTTCCGTTTTTCAGGGGTGAAGGAATAAATGTTATAATAAAACTGAAATCCGCAGCCTGATTTCACCACCGACCCAAAGGGAGGAGATGACACAATGAGCCGGGTAAAAAAAGCCCTGGTTCCGGCGCTTTTCCTGTTGATGTCATCCACTGTTCTTGCGGGCAATGATCCCTATGAGTCCCGCGCCTGGAAAGGGGAGATCACCATTCAATACTCCCTGAGAGGAAATTTCAACAGCCTGCCAACCGACAATCCCAATCGCACCGAAGAATCCAGCTACACGGAGAACAAGGAAGGGAAGGTCATCATCGGGGCCTGCATCAAAGGCGGGGGATACAAATGGATCGAGTCCAACGATTTCATTTATTCGCGGACCAATGAAATGTCCTGGGAAAACGATCACACGCTTTGCGAGGATGGTCCCATCAAGTGGACGGCCCGGCCCGGCAGTTCAGGTTTCGCAAGGCAGACTTCCACCGGTCATCTCGACACTGATTCGGAGCCCCGGGTCACAGTGATGCTGATGGTCCGACCCAATGGCACCTATTCACTCATGGCCACAGGAGGGCGCCCCTACCTGTGGACCCAGAACACCGTCGAATCTACAACCAATCCCTGCAACGGAAAAACAAAGACACTGAAAAGTTTTCTCTCACCGGACATTGAGAAAGGATCACAGGAAGTGAGCAGCTCCGGCGACACGACCATCATTCAGGGACCAACGCATCCTGTGACCCTGCCGCTGATGGTGAATTACACGGGAACCTATTCAGGAAAAGTCATCGAAGGCAAAACGGTGATCATTGACAAAAAGGAGCCTGCCGTCCATCACCTCCTTTACGGGGGAGGAAAAGGAGAGGGGGTGTGGCAGGAGACCATGGTGGCCAGCTGGCGTTTCGAGGCCATCGACCCCTGCGAAGCCGTTTCGGCGCAGCTCCTCGAATCCATGGCCCTGCTGGCCGCTTACAACGACGTAACCCTTTTAAACAGCGGTCTGGACGGTAAAGCTTACGATGCCGCCATTGGAAAACTGGCCGGGGAAATCCTCGGCAGGACCTTGACGACCCAGAAAGGCGGGAAGAAACAGGGGGGAGGATATCATGTTAGCGCTGACCTGGGTGTTCGAACCAGCGACTGCAAGCTTGTGGGAAAAGATCGATACGAGGACGCGCAGAAAAAGGCATGCTTCCCGGAGATCATCTACGACGCGGTCATTGCCCATGAGATGAAGCACGTCGCGCAGTGCGAAGGCGACCAGGAACTGTTCGAACGCGGGCTGGATCATGACCCTCTGATCCAGAGTAAGAACGAGATCGAAGCGTATTGCACGGAGATCGGCATGCTGTTTAAATGGATGGACCGTAACTGCGAGGAGGATCTTTCCGAACAGAAGAAAATGGTCAACAGTGTCTGTAATTGAAAAATGCAAAGAGAGACCCACACTGACGCTGGAGAGTGTAAAATCTGGAGTCCAGGGTCTGGAGCCTGGGTTTTAGAGTCCAGACTCTGTTTTTTACCCCACTTCCACCGGCTGTGCGGCCGGATCATCCAGGGCATATTCCGGGAAGGGCCATTTTCCCGGGCTGGCGGTCGGCGGGAGCATGTGTCGCCTCATGGCGGCGTCGGTCAGCGCATAGCCCCAGTTGACGAGATAAGCCTCCTGCATTTCCGGTAATTTCCTCAGTCGTGTCTTGATCCTGCAAAGGGACCTGGTCACCTGGTTGTCCTCGACCATGGATTCTCCGCGGCCGTGTTTTGCCAGGTGGTACCTGTCGATACGCTTGCCGATCCCCCAGTAGGCGCCCGCCACCTGCCCCGTGATGTAATACTGGAAGAGCCTCCTGCGCCGCAGGTCTCTCGCCTGCTCGGCGGTGATCCCGTTGGCACGGCGTATCCGATGGTACCAGCTCAGGTTCTGTTTAAAGGGCCAGGGCTTGAACCTGAAGGGGGAACCGGCGTCGCTGACAAAGACAGTGCTGTACCGGTCCCAGACCCTCTCAAGGGCCATATTATCGAAGATACCCCCGTCCACGAGCCAGAGGCCCCGGCGGTAGTTCTCATCTACCATGTCCTTTCCCTCCGGGACGGTACCCCATGAATCCTCGGCATACTCCGACTCGGTTTTCGACCAGTGCCTCCACGTTTCGGGGCTTGTCCGGATGAGCATGGGACTAAGATAAGGGGGATAGGCGCTGGACGCGGCCACCGCCAGGGCCAGCGGAATTTCAGGGCGCCTGATATAACCTACCCGGTGATCGGCAAGATACGCCTTTGTCATCCTGACACTGCCCCCGGTCTGCAGGCTTGTGGCGTAGATGGAGAATTTCGGATCCCCCTTGCGGTCATTAAGGTTTTGAAGTGTGGCCGCCCCGAACAGGTGCTTCCGGTAAAAGTGAGAGAGAATCTGGCCCGGATGGACCCCGGGGAGGATCACCCCCGGCAGGACGGCCCACGCATCGACCGTTCGCGAAAGGAAACTCCGCACCGGATTAAAGATAAGTTCCCGATAGTTCCGAGCGACCCCTTGGCTGGTAAACTCAAGTTCTTTCCACTTGAGACCGAGATAAGCTCCCAGGATGGAACCTCCCGAGACGCTGCTGATCTCGGTAAGTTTCGGAAAGACCCCCAGCTCGTTGAGCTTCCAGAGGCTGCCCAGGTGGAAGAGGATTGCCCGGAATCCGCCGCCCGAAAGTGCCAGCCCTATACCCGGCAGCCTGACACCGTTATCCTTCATGATGTTCTCCCCTGAAAGCAGCAGTAACAGCAGGAGGGGTGGAAAAAAAGTGCCTGCAATCTGTTTTCCGCTGCCGCTCTTGCGGCTACTGCTACTGGTACTTGCGACTACCAGAAAACCAGGTGCTCAGAAAACCAAGTGCTCTGACACCAAAGGTCGCTTATACTAATCCTTTAATCCCCTGTGCTCAACCCAGGCGCTCTGACACCGAAGGTCGCATGGCGCTGCCCTGCCCGGCGAACATCGGGACTCGTTATCAGACGGGTTTTTGAGCTACGACCATGATTTCGAACTCATCCAGGTCGATGGCCCGTTTGCCCCAGTTGCCCGCCGTGCCGCCCCAGATGTTTTGCACAGACAGTCCCGCGAGCTGGAACAGCAGTCTAAGTTCGGTTGGCGTGAACGCGCGCTCCCGCAGGCGAACGGGGGGAATCCCTTCAGCCGGCGAGCATTCGGTAAAGGTGGTCATGCTCAGTGGGTCGAACTGTCCCTTATCGACATCTTCCTGAGAGCGTTCGCGAATCATCTTGAATGCGCTCAGAAGAGTGAAGAGGGTCTTGCGGCCGGGTTTCAGCGACCGATTGACATTGCACAAAATCGCAAGGGGCTGTTCGTTCGCATCATCCTGGCTGCCGAGAAGTCCGAAGGAACCTTCGCAGATGGAAATTACAGCATCGAATTGTCTATCCAATGAAAACGTGCTGGCATCCGCATGGATCAAGTCGATCTTGACATTGGCCGCCCTGGCTTTTTCTTGCGCCTGTGCAAGCATTCCGGAGGAAAGATCGATTCCCGTTACAGCGAATCCCTTGCCGGCAAGTCCAACGGCATGACGCCCTGTACCGCAGCCCAGGTCAAGGATGGACGCGCCAGGCGCGAGATCCAGGATGTCGATCATGAACTCGATCTCCCTGGCGGTATTCTGAGTAAAGCAAAGCTGATCGTAGTTCGGAGCCTCCAGATCATGAAACTGCTGCCATGGACTTTTTTCCTTTTTCATGCCGCCGCCTTCTTTCCCCTGGTGGGAATCACCAGAATAACCATGCCGTTGGATCCGAAAATATTACCATAAAGTCCAGTTATCAGCAGAGCCTTCATGTTGGGAAAGGCTATCTTCCAAAAGAGAAGTTTCGAGGAAAAGGAGAAAGGAGCGCGTTCTGGGAAAACAGGGTAAAAATGTCCCGGTCCGAAACGAAACAAGTGCATATGTGCACGGGCGCACGGGTGCACTAGAGGTCTTATCGTTGGGCATTTTACCTTTGCCGGCCTCCGCCGCGGCGGTTCACAGGACCCTTCCTGGCAAAGGCTGCAACATGCCAGGCTTACGGCCACCGCGGTTGCGGCGGTCCTGCCCTTTCTCTTCGATACCCTGATACGCCCACACGCCGATACGCGCAAAAAGGCCGTCCGGTGGACGGCCTTTTTTATCTCTGGTCGGGGCGAGAGGATTTGAACCTCCGACCACCTGAACCCCATTCAGGTGCGCTACCAGACTGCGCTACGCCCCGGGGATAAGACGGCAAAATGTAGCAATATGAGGGGGGCAAGTCAAGGGGAAGGGGCTGTTAACGCCGTCCAACGTGGAACGTCAAATGTCCAACGGGGGGAGAGAGTAGTGACAAGTGGAAAGTGGAAGGTGAAAGCTCCAGGTTGTGCACTGGTGCACTCGTGCATTGCTCCCTTTTTCGCCTTTCTCTGCGATCTCCGCGAGCTCCGCGTGAGGCTGATTTCTGTATCCCGTATAGCGCTTTTAGGCGGAGTTTAACGTTAAATATTTAACGTGATCTCTTTTTTAGTCTTTGGCCTTTTATTTTAACCAACGCGGGGCAAAAAAAGACCGGTGCGCTTTTCACCACCGGTCCTTAAGCATCTCTTTCATTAGACGTTGGACATTGGACGTTGGACGTTTTTTACCTCCCCGTTCCAAGATGCCTTTTCACCGCTTCGACAATAGCCTGGAGCCCCATCTCCTTCTTGTAGAACTCGTCGAAACCGGCCTCCAATGCCTCCTCGGAGCTCACGTCCTTGCCGGACATCCCGACCACTTTCAGGTTGGAGAGCTTTTCGTCCTGGCGAAGCTTCCGGATCATGGCGAAGCCGTCGATCCCGGGCATGAAGATGTCCAGGACCAGGAGGTCGGGCTTTAGCCGCCCGATCTGCATCAGGGCCTCGAAGCCGCTGCCGAAGGCGTAGACCTCGTAATCTTCGGAAAGGGCGTCTTCCATCGCCACCCTGATGATTTCGTCGTCGTCAACGACGTAGACCAGGCCCATCGGCCCCTGAAGCTCGTCGGGCACAGGGAGACCACGGTTCTTGATCAGACGCACGACTTCACGCCTCGGCACGCGATAATGGCCGCCGACCGTCTGAAAAGCCACAACCTGTTTACCCTTGATCCAGTTCTTGATGGTGTTGTGGTGGACTCCCAAAAAGGACCCGACATCGTTAGGGGTGTAGTTCAGTTTTACCTTAATTCTGTGCTGCACGGATTGTCACCTCGCTATCGCACTGTAAAGTCTGACAATAATGAGGAAAATATACCAGATTTTCCAAAGTTGTCAATTTGAAAAATGACAGAACAACATCGAACGTCAAATGTCGAACGTCGAACGGGGAAAACGAGGTCCAACATCCCAGGGCCGTCGTCGAACGTCAAACGTCGAACGAGGGAACGAATTTTTCGAGGGAAGGCATTCTGGCATCGAATTTGAACCCTGTTTTTCGGTGATTTTTTCAAAGAAAGGAGGCACGAGTGGCGACAATAAGAAGTTTCGGGAATTTGGAGGCATGGCAAATGAGCCGTGAACTGGTGGGGGAAATTTATAGATCTACGGCCTCGGGAGCGTTCGGGAAGGATTTCGGATTAAGAGATCAGATCAGGCGGGCCGCATATCCATTTTTTCCAACATTAGTGAAGGATTCGAGCGCAGCGGGGACAAAGAATTCGCACGTTTTCTCTCCCTCGCCAAGGGTTCGTGCGGCGAGGTCAGGACCCAATTGTATATAGCCCGCGATCTGGAATACCTGGATGAAAAAACCTTCGGGCGGCTGCAGAGGCAGGCAAGGCGAACCGGCGAAATAATTTCAGGGCTGATCCGCTACCTGAAAACCAGGGGAACACAGGACAAAAGGTTAAAGCAGGAACCTTGCGAAGTGCCCGGCGACGCTTGAAGAAAGACTTTTGCGGTTTGAAGGGGTTAAAATGAAATTTACGTTGGACGTTAGACGTTGGACGTTGGACGTCGCCTTTATCCGCCTTCCAATATCTTCAGCGCTTTTTCCAGTTCGCCGATGGCGGCCTGGACCTGTTTCCGGTCAACACCCCTGGAAAAGAGGTCCATCTGTCCCTTGGCCTTTTCCTCGGAACGCATCTCCCGAAGCCGCTTCCTGGCCCCTGAGATGGTGTAGTTCTCCTCATAAAGGAGGTTCTTGATCCGGAGGACGGTTTCGATATCCTTTTTCCGGTAGACACGCTGGGAGGCCCGGTTCTTCGGAGGGCTCAGCGCCGGGAACTCCGTCTCCCAGTACCTCAGGACGTGAGACTTGACACCGGTGAGACGGCTTACTTCACCGATCTTGAAAAAGAGCTTTTCTGGAATCTTGACCGGAGTTTCCAATTTTCAGAGGACTGGCTTTTTAAAGAGGGCTGCCGCCGACCCGGGCGCCTCAGCCACCGTTGATATAGTCTTTCAGCTTCTGGCTCGGTTTGAAGGTCATGACCCTGCGGGCTGTGATCTCCATTTCCTCGCCCGTCTTGGGGTTTCTTCCTTTTCGAACATCCTTGCTCCTGATGACAAAGTTGCCGAACCCGGAAAGCTTGACTTTCTCGCCTTCCTCAAGGAACTCCTTGAGGAGTTCAAGGATCATTTCAACCGCTTCGGAGGACTCCTTCTTTGAAAAACCGGTCCTGCCGTGGACAATCTCAACGATATCGGCCTTGGTCATCGGATCACCTTTCCTTTTGTGAACAAATCCCCATAATTTCAATGGGTTGAAGTTTAATGGGTTTGGGGGAAGAGAGTCAAGAGGAAAAAAGCCGGGCAGGGGAAGGCATTTTTAAAGTCCAACGTCCCACGTCCAAGGTCCAACGATTAAGGCGACCCACTTTTGCCCGCCTTATTTTCCGTGACGAAAAGTCCAAACAGGAAACCTTCGGTGGCCCCTTGGGTGAGTGCTGAATTTATTTTTTCCGTTGGACATTGGACTTTGGACATTGGACCGTCCTTATCTCAGCCGTGCTCCAAACTCCTTCTTCAGGGCCGCGACCACCGCTTCCAGGTTGCCGTCCACTTCCTCGTCGGTGAGAGTCCTGTCGCACCTGCGGTATGCGAGGGAAAAAGCAAGGCTCTTTAGCCCTTCCTGGATCCCCTTTCCTTCGTAAAGATCGAACAATCGCACCGCCTCCAGGTCTTTTCCCGCCGCCAGGATCGCGTCCTCTATCCGTCTGGCCGGGATCTCCCTCGGGACCAGGACCGCAAGATCCCTGAGAAGGAAAGGATACTGTCCAATGGAGCGATACGTTTTCTCCTGTTTTTTGTTAACGAGTTCCTCCAGATCCAGTTCGAAACACCCGGCCCATTCCCTGATGCGATACTTTTCCCTCACTTCGGGATGCAGGGTGCCCATGATGCCAAGGAAGTCCCCGCCGGACATGATCCCCACCCCCTGGCCCGGCTGAAGGCAGGGATGGTCAACTTCCTCAAGAGTGGTCTTAAAAATATCCATGCCGTCGAGAAGGGTCTGGACCGCTCCCTTTATGTCGAAAAAGTCCCCCTGCTCCTCATTCCGATACCAGGTCTTTTCGGACCTGACCCCCGACATGACACCCGCCAGGGCATGACGCTCCCGGGGAAGCACCTCGCCCTTCAAAGGGAGAAAGATCCTTCCTGCCTCATAAAGCCTGACATCGCTGACCCTCCTGCTGATATTGGTCTTAAGCGCCCGGAGCAGTCCCGGCAGGAGGCTCTTTCGCATCACTGTCATGTCGTCCGAGATTGGATTCATCAGGGTCACGGGCGGGGTGTCTCCAGCAAAGCCCAGGTCTTCCTGCTCTTCCCGGCTGACGAAGGTGTATGTTACCGCCTCTGAAAAACCAAGCCCTTCCAGGACATTCCGGGCTGTTTCCCGCCGGGATTTCATGGCGCTGGTCTTTACCGGAACCGTCCTGCCAACGGGAAGGGTAACCGGGATCCTGTCATAGCCGAAAATGCGGGCCACCTCCTCGATGACGTCCTCTTCCCTCGCCAGATCCCTCCTGAAGCCTGGAATTTCAATGGTCCAGGTCCCCTCTTTTCCCTCAGACGGCGCCAGGCCGAGCCTCTCGAGGGCTCCAAGGATCTCCTTGTCGGGCACCTCAACACCTAAAAACCTGCTCACCCGCTCCACTCTGAAGGAAAGGCTCCGGGGTCCCTCGGGTACGGGATGGGAGTCCCAGACACCCTGACAGACCTTCCCCCCGGCCCATTCCCTGATCAGGAAGGCAAGCCGGTCGACCGCCAGGACCGTTCCCTCCGGATCCGTTCCCCGTTCAAAGCGGTAGGATGCCTCCGTTGAAAGCCCGAGTCGTTTCGAGCTCCTCCTGATGGTTGACGGATCGAAACAGGCGCTCTCCAGGAGGAGATCATGCGTATTTTCCATGACCTCGGAATTCAGTCCGCCCATGATTCCGGCCAAAGCGACCGACCCGAGACCATCGCAGATGAGCAGGTCGGACGTCTCTAACGTCCTTCGCTGTCCATCCAGGGTTTCCATCACCTCATCTTTATATGCCTTTCGAACAACGATCCTGTTTTCCGAGAGGCGGTGGTAATCGAAGGCATGAAGTGGCTGACCCAGTTCAAGCATCACGTAGTTGGTCGCATCGACGACATTGCTGATGGCCCGGACCCCCACCGATTCGAGTCTTTTCGCCACCTTTTCCGGGGAGGGACCCAGTTTGACTCCCAGAACCACCCTGGCACTGTACCTGGGGCATCCTTCGGGGTTTTCGATTTCGATGGAGGTCATCGCCCGAATGTCAACCTCTTCTTCCACAAGGTCCGTTTCAGGCATCCTTATTTCCCTGCTGAAAATCGCGCCGACCTCTCTGGCAACCCCCACATGGCTCAGCCAGTCAGGCCGGTTGGGGGTCACACCGAGTTCAAAGACCGTGTCCCCTTCGGCTTTTTCGATACCCTCCACTTCAAGTCCGGCCATCGTGAGGGCCTGAGCGAGCTCTTCCGGGGTCTCTTTAATCTCCACGTAATCGGAAAGCCAGTCGATGTTTATCTTCATGAAAAACTCCTGAAACGATCTCGAATTGAGAATTTAAAATTGGGAATTCTCAATCCTCAATGCTCAATCCTCAATGAATTTAAAACTGCTCCAAAAACCTCATGTCATTCTCATAAAACAACCGGATATCGTCGATCCCGTAGTGGAGCATGGCAACCCTCTCCATCCCCACCCCGAAGGCAAAACCACTGTACTTTTCACTGTCGTATCCGACGTAACGGAAAACCTCGGGGTGGATCATGCCGCTGCCGAGGATCTCGACCCATCCGGTGTTCTTACAGACCCGGCACCCCTTTCCGTGGCACATGACACACCCCATGTCCACCTCGGCACTCGGTTCCGTGAAGGGAAAGAAGCTCGGCCTGAACCGGACGGGGACCTCCCGCCCGAAATACTGATGGATGAACTCCACGAGGACACCCTTCAGGTCACTGAAGGCAACCCCTTCATCGACCATGAACCCTTCCACCTGGTGGAACATGGGCGAATGGGACACATCATAGTCATGTCTATAGACTTTCCCCGGCGACACGATCCGGAGGGGAGGGTCCTCACTCTCCATGGTCCTGATCTGAACGGGAGAGGTGTGCGTCCTTAAAACAACGTCTTCCTTGATAAAGAAGGTATCCTGCATATCCCTGGCAGGATGGTCCTTCGGAAAATTGAGAGCCTCGAAATTGTAATAGTCCTTCTCCACCTCCGGACCCACCCTGACAGAAAATCCAAGTCCGGCGAAGATGTCGAGCACTTCATCCATAACCTTGGTTACAGGATGCCTGTGTCCCCGGTCCCGGCGGACACCCGGCAGAGAAACATCCAGGGCCTGACGGCGGACCTGCTGGCTCCTTTCCTCGACCTGGACCTGGGATTTCCTGGTTTTAACCAGGTCTTCGATCTCTTTTCTGGCCCGGTTGACGGCGTTGCCGGCTGCCGGACGCTCTTCGGCCGGAAGAGTCCCGAGGCTTTTCAGCAAGGCAGTCACCTCCCCCTTTTTACCGAGGTAGCGGACCCGGAGATCCTCCAGCTCCTTCAATGAGCCCGCCGCTTCAAAGGCCTTTTTCGCATCGTCGAGGAGTTTTGCCACTTTTTCTTCCACGGTTCTTACCTCCGGGGGCGGCGCGCCGCGCCGGGTTTAATGTTCAACGTCAAATGTCAAACGTCCAACGAAAAAGAGCAGTTCAGGGTTCAGAGTTCAAAGATTACAGCGCAAATTTCGGATTGAGGATTGAGCATTGAGAATAAAAACTGCCCTGGCGGATGCCTCCAATGCTCAATTCCCAATTCTTAATTCTCAATCCTTTAGAACATGTGCACAGGTGCACTTGAGTCTCAATCCTCAATCCTCAATTTTCAATCCTCAATCTCCTGGCGTGAGGCTGGCCTTCACCGTCTTACCTCAAGAGCCAGAATATCTCACGCTCGCTCGTTTCACTCGCTAAAAACGCAAAGGACGCCAAGAAAAACAAATACCTGATTTTGGCCCCTCTTTTCTGACTTACCTTTGCGAGCTTTGCGCCTTTGCGTGAGGCTGATCTTCAGCGCTTTGGTGCAAATGCCGTTGCCTCCCCCCCAAAAAAAAATCCGCCCCTTCTGGGGACGGATTATTTCCGCGGTACCACCCCGATTCCCCCACCCTGGGGCGGGGGCGCTCGGCGGGCCGGCTAAGCGGCCCTTGCCCCTTAACGCGGGGAAGACGTCCCGCCCTACTGCCAGTTTCAGACGGGGAGCTCGGGAGGGAAATGCCCCTGCCGGCCTGCAAGTGAGCTTCCAGCCGTCGACTCACTCTCTCTTACCAGACCTGGAGGCAGGAACCAGCCTCCGTCAATGCCTTTATAAAAATCTTTTATCCCGCCCTGGCGGGTTGAACCTTCAAAACCGAGGAGATTTCCCCAAGAAATTTTCTTCCGGTGTCAAGGCCGGGCATCCTGGCCCTGGTCTCCTCCAGCGATCCTGGCAAGTTCGGCAAATGCCGCGTCATCGTGGACCGCAATATCGGAAAGGACTTTCCGGTCCAGGGTCACCCCGGCTTTGCTAAGACCCGACATGAACTGGCCGTAAGATAGCCCATGGTTCCGTGCGGCAGCGTTGATACGGACGATCCAGAGGCGGCGGAAATCCCTCTTCCGGGTCCGCCTGTCCCTGTAAGCATAACTCAGGGCCTTTTCCACGGTCACCCGCGCTTCACTGATGAGGTTTTTGCGGCCTCCGAAGGTCCCCGAAGCCTGCGAGAAGATCTTTTTGCGCTTTTTCCTGGCGTGAACCGCCCTTTTTATCCTGGGCATATCCTGACTCCCGTATTCGTATCAGGCGTAAGGGATCAGCTTCCTTACGTTTTTCTTATCAGTTGAGTGAATGAGTGTCCCTGTTCGCAGCCGCCGCTTCCTTTTCCGGTCCTTGCTCGTCAGAATGTGGCTGTGGTTGGCGCGCCGCCTCCGGATCTTACCGGTACCAGTCATGCTGAAACGCTTGGCGGCACCCCTTTTGGTTTTGATCTTCGGCATTTCCTACTCCAATCCTTGTTTTCTATTGTTCAACGGGTGCCACCACCATGACCATGGTGCGCCCTTCCATCTTCGCCGGGGATTCAACCGTCGCAATGCCTTCAAGCAGCACCATCAGCTTTTTCAGCACCATCTCACCCCTTTCAGGGTGGACGATTTCCCTCCCGCGGAACCGGACCGTCACCTTGATCTTGTTGCCTTCCTCAAGGAATCGGCGTGCATGCTTGGATTTGGTCTCCAGATCATGGTCGTCGGTTTTGGGACGGACCTTGATTTCCTTGACCTGGATGATTTTCTGTTTTTTCTTGGCCAGCTGGGCTTTCTTGCTCTGCTGGTATTTGAATTTTCCGAAGTCCATGATGCGGCAGACCGGGGGAGTGGCATTCGGGGCAACCTCAACGAGATCAAGCCCCGATTCCGCCGCGGCTGCAAGCGCATCCTGCTTCGTCAGCACACCCAACTGTTCACCCTCGGGGCCGATAACCAGAACCTCACGGGCGTCGATCATGCGGTTGACAGAGATCTTTCTGTCGGCTCCTATCTCGATCCTCCTTTATTCGATTTTCGGGGGTGCCATTTCTGCCCGCACCCGTTGGAAAAATTCATCGAGGGATAAAGATCCCCTGTCACCGTCTTCCCGGTGCCGAACGGAAACGGACCCGGTATCGGCTTCCCTGTCGCCGACGATCAACATATACGGCACTTTTTCCAGGCGGGCTTCCCGGATCTTGTAGCCTATCTTTTCGTTTCGAAGATCCGTCTCGACCCGGAATCCCTCTTTTTTAAGGGCCTCCGCCACCGAACGGGCATAACTAGCACTCCTGTCGGTTATTGTCAATATCTTCACCTGAACCGGGGCGAGCCAGGCAGGGAAAGCACCGGCAAAATGCTCGATCAACACGCCGAGAAAACGATCGATGGACCCGAGAATCACCCGATGGAGCATGATCGGACGGTGCTTTTCCCCATCGGCCCCCACGTATTCCAGATCGAAGCGTTCCGGAAGGGCGAAGTCGCACTGCACCGTGGCGCACTGCCACATCCTCCCGATGGCATCCCTGAGCTTAACGTCGATCTTCGGTCCGTAAAACGCACCGTCCCCCTCGTTGACCTCATAGGGGATATCTTCGTCCTGAAGGGCCTTCATCAGAGCCTGGGTTGCCGAATCCCAGTCCTCCGGGGAACCGATATACTGCTCGGGCCGGGTGGAGATCTCCATCTCGTATTCGAAACCGAAAACCTTCATCACATCCCGGACGAAGGAGATGACTCCCCGAATCTCAGCGTTGACCTGGTCGGGGGTGCACAGGATGTGGGCATCGTCCTGCGTAAAGCCTCTTACCCTCAAAAGTCCGTGCAGGACTCCGGATTTCTCGTGTCGGTGAACGGTCCCAAGCTCGAAATACCGCAGGGGGAGATCCCGGTAACTCCGGATGGCGGACTTGTAGATAAGCATATGGGCAAGGCAGTTCATGGGCTTGATCCCGTACTGCACTCCCTCTATCTCGGTGAAATACATGTTCTCCCGGTAGTTGTCCCAGTGGCCGGACTGTTTCCAGAGGTCGGCTTTAAGCATCTGCGGGCCCATGACGATCTGGTATCCCCTCTTTAAGTGCTCCGTTTTTTCAAAATCCTCCAGAATAGTCCTGACCAGCGCACCCTTCGGATGATAGATGACCAGACCCGGCCCCGCTTCCTCCAGAATGGAGAAAAGATCCAACTCCTTTCCCAGCCTGCGGTGATCCCTCTTCTTCGCTTCCTCGAGGCGTTTAAGGTAGGCCTGAAGATCCTTCCGGTCGAACCACGACGTCCCGTAAATCCTCTGCAGCATCTTGTTGTGCTCGTCGCCCCGCCAGTAGGCACCCGCCACGGTAAGAAGCTTGAAAGACTTGATATAGCCGGTGTTGGGGACGTGGGGACCCCGGCAAAGGTCCACGAAATCTCCCTGCCGGTAAACGCTGACATTCCCGTCCCCGAGGTCCTGGATAAGTTCCAGCTTGTAATCCTCTCCGAGGCCCCGGAACAGTTCCAGGGCCTTTTCCCTTGAAAGGACGTCCCTTTCAAAGGGGATCTTTTCGCCGACGACCCGTCCCATCTCCTCCTCAATGGTCTTGAGATCTTCCTCGGTGATCCTTTCAGGAAGGTCGATATCGTAATAAAAACCGTCCTCGATGGGAGGACCGATGGCGAACTTGGCCTGGGGATATAGGCGCTTCACGGCCTGGGCCATGACGTGTGACGAGCTGTGTCTGAAAATATCCAGGCCGGCTTCGTCGGAGAACGTCAGGAAGCGGACACTGGTATTTTCATGAAGGGGGGTATCAAGGTCCAGAAGGTTCCCGTTGACCTTCGCGGCAAGGGCCTCGGCCGCCACCTTGCCGCCCAGGGATCGGGCAATCTGACCCAGCGTTGTTCCGTCAGGGTATTCCTGGGACGAACCGTCGGGGAAGGTGATATCCAAGAGCTTACTCCTTGCAAAATTTACGTGGTTTTTCCTGAGCAATGAGGCTTGTTTTTTAATTTACGGACCTTCCTAAATTATCCTCAACTTTTCACTTTTAACCCCTTTTCCCAAACAATCAAGGGCATCTTGCTATCTTGCTCAACAAGATGCCCCTGTTTCGGGAAAAGCATGGTAGGCACGGGCGGGATTGAACCGCCGACCCCTGCCGCGTCAAGGCAGTGCTCTCCCACTGAGCTACGTGCCTACAGGATCGAAATTAACTAACAACTCGACATGTCTTTGTCAACAGGGAAAGGAAAAAGAAGGTCCAACGTCTAACGTCCAACGGGGAAAACAGTGGCAAGTGGAAACCGGAGGGCCCGAGCCTGTCGAGAGGAGTGGAAAGTGGAAACGTAACGTTGTGTACTTGTGCACTGGTGCATCAGAGATCTTCCCCGTTGGACATTGGACGTTGGACGTTGGACCTCGTCCTAACCCTCTGGACTTTGGACGAAATTTACAGACTTATATTATACATTACGCCCAGGACAATGGAACTCAGGGGAACGGGGGCCGCGTTTTCCTCCTGAAAAGCCCAGGAATGGTCGTAAGAGATGGTCACCAGCGTGTGCGGCATAAAGGCCAACAGGGCACTGATCCTTGTATATAGATCTGCTTCCTCCGTGAAAAGATCCTCTTCCGGGCCGTCGGCCTGGGACCAGAGAGTCGCCGTAAGACCCCTTCCCCCCGGCTCTATTATCTCCATATGGACCCTTCCCCTTGTCAATGAATCGTCTGTGAACCGGTCGATACCCGCACTTATCTTTAAGGAGGTTCCAAGTTCGTACCGCGCGTCGAACATATCCATGCGACGATCTTGAACCTGGGCGTCCATGGGATATGCCGCGAGGAGTGGCAGACCTGAAAGACCCCACCTCCGCATCGGGTAAATCGCCTCGAACCAGGCCGGCACGTACCCCCCGGAGCATTGAACGGACCCAAAGCCAAGGGAAAGGCGGTGGAGGTAATAGGAGGACAGATCCATTGATGCCCTGATTTCCCAGCCGAGTCCGGAACCCTCGCCGCCGAGCCGTGCCGTGTGCGCGCCGGCCTGAATATCAAGGACCTGACCGTCGCGAAGGGAGAAAAGAAAACCCGCGGCAGATCCTGAAAGGCGGCGGGTTGAATCCGCCACAGGCCGTCCTCCGGAGGAATCCCCGGTGAAACTCTCGGGGGCCTCCGGGTCGACCGCCCCTTCCACGATTAAACGGACCTTCCCGCCAGGTTCCCAGATCACGGCACCTGCCTCGACGGAAGGATCGATGGGACGGTCCATCCCCAGTTCCATCTTCAGATCCTTCTTTTCCCACTGAAGCCGAAACCCGGGAAGCACATAATCGATCTCCCCGTAGCCGCTCAGGTCCCGAACCAGATAACCGCCTCCAGGCGTCCAATTGCGCAAACGGTCAAGACCCGCTGAAAAACCCCCATCCCGCCCGGTGAACATGAGGGTCTCCACGGGACGGAGGAAGTCCCCCCGCCTGTTCCACACACTGTCATCGAAATCCTTTGACTGCGTGTCCCATCGAAGCTCCAGGTCCAGGGAAAGATCCCACTGGATAGACTGGTAGGAAATGTCGGCCAAAAGCTGGAGGAAAGTCGAATTCTCATCGTTTTCCCGGTTGAGGAACCTCTGGGTCGCCAGGCCGGGATTGAGGGTCCAGATGTCTGCCAAAGCGTGAAAAGGAGACAATAAACCTGCCAGGAAAAATACGAGAAAAAGGATCCGGCGAACCTGTGTCAATCTTCCAACCCCCGAAAACCGTCGATGATGTAGACAGCCCCTGATATCACGGTGAACGCCCCGGTCAGGTAGGCCAGAGGTCCTTCCAGCGTCGCGGCCAGGAGGGTTTCCGACCCTTCTCCAAAGGCGTGGGCGCTAATCAGGGCAAGAAGCACATAAACGAACTGGAAAAATGTGGTGATTTTCCCGATTGCCCTGACCCGGATATTGAGGCTCCCTTCCATGAGGTATTTGACCATGCTGCCCAGGGCGACGATGACGTCCTTGCTCAAAACTGCGAAGGTGAGCCATAGAGGAATCATGCCCAGTGTGGCGAGAGTTATGTAGGATGTGGCGATAAGAAGCTTGTCGGCCAGGGGGTCAAGAAAAACCCCCAGCCGCGTCTGGAGGTGCCAGAAACGGGCGATGAACCCGTCCAAGCCATCGGTAACGGCAGCGGTCACATAAACGACAGCCGCAAAGCCGATCTCACCCGTCATCGCCTTGTAAAGAAAAAGGGGAACGAGAAGAATCCGGATGACGGAAAGGGCATTAGGGAGATTCACCGCTCCCCTCTTTCTTCCCTGAACCAACTTTCAGGACGTAGGGAAACATGGATGGGTATCGACCCAGGTGATCCTCAAGGCAAAGGAGGACCTCCCCGGTTTCCCGTGGAAGGGTAAGGATAAAGAACAGGTTTCTTCCCCGGGCCCTTGCTCTCTGATCCTCCAGAAGGGTTCCATCCCCTCCGAAAACCCGAACCCTTGGCATGACTTCGCCAGGCCCGGTCTGCTCAACGGCAACGGTTACCCTGCCCGTTCCCTCAGGAAGAAGGAAACGGAAAAAGTCCTGGTCCCCGGAAGGATCCACTCTTCCCAGGATTCCCTCTCCCACCGGAGCTGAATTGGCACTTTTAACGCCGGAGTTGTCCTCTGCTTCCTGCCAGCTCACGGCCTCGATCTTTCTCACATCATCAGGGTTTTCCACTCCCGCAACAGGGAGACGCCGATAGAAGGTCACCTCCTGCCTGAACTCGCGAACCCCTCCTCCCCGCCCATCGGTTTTTTCCCTCAGGACCAGCCTCTTCTCCTCGCGGTCTATGAAAAAGATCCGGCCAACGATCCTGGAGGACTCCAAGGCGCTGGCGATCCCCTCCTTTCCCTTTTGGGCCCAGACCTGGTAAACGGAACGGTCCGGAGTAAACCTTTCAGGCACCACATCCGCTTCCTCCCCGAGATTGAAGAGCATCTCCCCCAACGCGATCCGAACGCTCCTGGCATCGTGGCTTCCTTCGAAAACCAGCTCTATGGGGGTCACTTCCTCCTTGACGGCCAGATAGCGATCCTGAAGGCCGAGGGAAAGGTCCTGAGCCATCCAGTTGAGGATCCCCCTGAGGTCACTGGAAAGGACGGTCCCGTCTTTCGGGCCGAGAATGACCAGCTCCTCCCTCACCGAAGTTCCCACCAGATCGCCTGTCAGGACATCCACAGCCCGGAGGGAAACCTCCATGGGGATGGCCGTTCCACCGTCAGGGGCTTCCTCCGCCGCCCCGTTTTTTCTGAAAAGAACTCCCACGGAAAGGTCGGCCATGGCCGAGCGCCCATTTGAAACCAGGACCTGAGGGACCTGCGGCGGCCGGATAAGGCGAAACCCGAGTTCCTCACCATCAGGAGCAGGAAGGACCGTGAACCCGGACAGTTCAAGGACAGAGGAAACCGCATGGGCGGCCAGGGAACCGAAGGATTGGACATGCTCAAGACCCACCGGTGCGTCCACGGTAATGAAGACCGCCGTCAAGGGTGGACTGTGCGGACCCTTGATCACACCCAGTTCGGCAAGCTCTTCATTCAGGATGTCCTTGTCCACGGTTACCGAAAGACCGATGGTGTAGGCAAGGTCGCTGACATCACGGTTCACGATCTGGTAATTGGTGACAAAATCCTGGACGCGAGGGAGGATCCTGGCCCTGAGCAAGGGTTCCAGGCTTTCAAAGGCCCTCGGAGAGATAACCCGGATCAAGACTGTCTCGAGGCCTCTGGAAAGGGCGGCGTCAATGGCCTCATTCTGGGCCCGCGCAATTTCCCCTTCCTCTATCGCGGCACTTCCGGACACACGGACTGTCAAGGTCTCGGCGAACCCTTCGGGAACCTTTGCGGCCCCGAAGATCCCGAGAAAGCAGATTAAGGCGATGGCAGTGGAAAAAGCGGTTTTTTTCAAAAGGGTCCTCCAGGAAGAATTAAAAACCTTGATCTGATATTTTAGACCAGGAAGGGCGGAAAGAGAACAAGGTATTAGTGCACAAGTGCACCGGTGCACAAAGGATCGCCTAACGTTCAGGGCCAAACGCTAAGCGATCCTCAGGGATGTTTCTCCATGGACATCAGAGCTGGGAAGTGCAGTTCGGGCAGCGCGTCGCCTTAACGGGAATGGTTGAAAAGCAGAAGCCGCATTCCTTCGTGGTCGGTTCGGCCGGAGGAGCCTCTTCCTCTCTTTTCAATCTGTTTAATGACTTGATCACCATAAAAACGGCGAAAGCGATGATGATAAAACTTATGATCGTGTTAAAAAACATCCCGTAATTGAGGGTCACCGCACCGGCGGCCTGGGCGTCGGCAATGGTCAGGAAAGGCCCTGCCTGGGTTCCTTCCTTCAAAACGACGAAGAGGTTGCCAAAATCCACGTTGCCCAGTAAAAGCCCTATAGGCGGCATGAGAATATCGGCAACGAAGGATTTGACGATGGTGCCGAAAGCGGCACCGATCACGATGCCGACGGCCATGTCAACTACATTTCCTTTTACGGCAAACTCTTTGAATTCCTTGAACATGACTCCCCTCCTGAATTAAAAGTCCTAAAAATGGGTTCGGCTTTCTCAATGAGAACCGAAGGTCCCCCAAACCTCCAATTTATTCAACAACAGGGCTGATTCCGGAAGGATCCCGCCTCCGGGTTTTTCCTCCGCATGGCTAAAAGATTGGGAGAGGTCGCCTGCCATGCTGCCGTCATGATCCTTGTCGAGTGGGTTTAAGAGCGCTTTTGCCCCACCGCTTCGGGAAGAGTTGCGGGCCATCGCCCCAAGCAGCATGGGAAGAGCCTGGGACAACGCTTTCGAGGTGGATTGTTCATCGGAACCGACCCGCCCGCTGATCTGCTGGAAAGGACCCTCCTTCAGCCTGCCGGTAAGCAGATCAGCAACAGAAGGCATGACTGCCCCCCTTTCAGCTCTGTTATTTCGCCATTGGCCAGCGGCGATTCATCGGGAAAACTTTTCCCCGCTCTTACGGCGCAAGGTTCCGAACGGCTCCTGATCGAGCCAGACAGGTCCATCGACCTGTCCTGTAGTTAGTATTCGACTTTTCTGGGCAGAGCTTTTGCCTGACTGATCCACCCCTCTACCTGTGTATTGGTGGGAAGCTGCCGAACCAGTTTCTTTTCACCGTTGACAGCCTGAATGGCGGAAAAAAGGTTCTCGGCATTGCGCCTCGCGAGTTCGGGAACAGTGTCTACTCCGGCCGCCTCAAGAAGATCCGCGTATTCTTCACCGATCCCCTTGACTCGGGAGAGGTCGGCCCGGTTGACCCATTCAAGGACCATCTTCTCGTTCAGCCCGGCATCCTGCGCGATCTTTTTCCGACCCGACGGTGTGGACCCTTTCTCCAGGAGGCTGTTCTGTGACGAGATTCCGGCCTTTTTCAAAGTCTCGGCATACTTTGGGCCAATACCCTCAATATCTATGAGCTTTGCCATTTCCCACCTCCTTTATCCCTGTTCACAATAAATACCCTCCCTGCCGGAAAGGGCAGATCGGGTTCAACCAGAAACAGCTTAATACCCTTGCCTTTAAACGGTATTTGTTTCAGTTATAATATAGCAAAAAATGGCGTCTAAATTTCCATGAGGGAGAAAAAATGGAAGATTTTGAGAAACTTGGGGCTTTTTACCTCGGCCGCCGCTACGATCTTGCAGACAAACGCCTGACGGATGACCTGCTTCTCTACGATTCGAAGGATCTGGTTACCCACGCGGTCTGCGTGGGGATGACGGGAAGCGGCAAGACAGGGCTGTGCCTGGGAATCCTGGAGGAAGCGGCCATTGACGGTGTTCCTGCCATCGTGGTGGACCCGAAGGGGGACCTGACCAATCTCCTCCTCACCTTTCCGGAGCTTCGCCCCGATGACTTCCGGCCCTGGGTCAACGAGGAGGATGCGAGAAAAAAAGGGCTGACTTTAGATGAGTACGCCTCCCGGCAGGCAACTCTGTGGAAAGACGGCCTCTCCCAGTGGGATCAGGATCAAGCCCGGATCGGGCGGCTGAAGGAAGCGGCGGATTTTACCATATACACACCTGGAAGCAGCGCCGGGCTTCCCGTCTCGATCCTCAATTCCTTTTCGGCTCCCGAAAAAGCCGTCCTTGAAGACATGGATCTGATGATGGAGAGAGTCAACACCACGGCGACCAGCCTCCTGAACCTCATCGGCATCGAGGCCGACCCCATACAGAGCCGGGAGCACATCCTCCTTTCGAACATACTGGCCAGGGCATGGGGAGAAGGCCGGGATCTCGGGCTCGAGGACCTGATCCGGCTCATTCAGGACCCCCCCGTAAAGCGCATCGGAGTTTTCGACCTGGATTCCTTCTTCCCGGAGAAAGACCGGTTCGCCCTGGCGATGTCCATCAACAATCTTCTGGCCGCCCCGGGATTCGCGAGCTGGCTTGAGGGGGACCCCCTGGACATCCAGAAACTTCTTTACACCGATGAGGCGAAACCGAGAATTTCCATCATGACCATCTCACACCTGAGTGACACGGAGAGGATGTTTTTTGTATCGCTTCTCCTGACCCAGCTCCTCGGATGGATGAGGACCCAGCCCGGCACTTCCTCCTTGAGGGCCCTTTTCTACATGGACGAGATCTTCGGATACTTTCCACCGGTTTCCAACCCTCCCTCCAAGGGACCTCTCCTCTCCCTGCTCAAGCAGGCCCGCGCCTTCGGGCTGGGAATCGTCCTGGCGACCCAAAACCCCGTGGATCTCGATTACAAGGGCCTGTCCAACTGCGGGACATGGTTCCTTGGACGCCTTCAGACCGAGCGGGACAAGGAAAGAGTCCTCGACGGCCTTGAGGGCGTGGGCAGCAGCTCGGGAGGCCGGTTCGAACGAAACTCTTTTGAAAGGATCCTTTCCAGCCTCTCAAGCCGTGTCTTTCTCATGAACAACGTCCACGACGACGAACCGGTCCTTTTCCAGACCCGTTGGGTTCTTTCCTATCTAAGGGGACCTTTGACCCGATCCCAGATCAAAACCCTCATGGACCCGAAGCAAGAGGAGGCCAGGACCGGCAGAAGGCCCGCATCCGAGACCGCTCCCGCCCGGGCCTTACCGGTCTCTCCCCCCGAGGGCCGCGGCAAACCTCCCCTGCCGCCTGGCATTCCGGAGTATTTCCTCCCCTTAAAGGACAATCCGCCCGGGCCTGAGGCCGTGATGGTTTACCGGCCACAACTCATCGGCATCGGGAAGGTCTATTATGCCAGCGCCCGATACGAAACGGCCACCGAGCAGGATTTATCCTTTCTGGCCGACCTGGACGAATCCGTCCGGTGGGAGGACGCCCGGAAGATCCCCCTGGCGGAACGGGATCTTGAAGGGTCCCCCGCTGCCGGGGATCCGTTTTTTGCAGACCTTCCTCCTTCCGCTACCAGGACGGGTAACTACCGTGAATGGGAAAGGGAACTTAAGGATTGGCTTTACCGTGAACAGCGCCTTGACCTGCTTCAAAGTACATCCTTGAAAATGGTATCCCTTCCCGGGGAATCGGAGAGGGATTTCAGGCTCCGTCTCCAACAGGCCGCGCGGGAAAAACGAGACGAACTTGTCGAAAAAGCCCGAAAGAAATACGCCCCAAAGATCGCATCCCTTGAGCAGCAGATCCTCCGGGCCCAGCAGGCCGTTGAGAGGGAAAAGGACCAGGCAGGCCAGCAGAAAATCCAGACCGCCATCTCCCTCGGAGCCACCCTTCTGGGGGCATTGGTCGGCCGCAAGGTTTTAAGCCGGACCTCGGTCGGAAAGGCATCCACGACCGTCCAGCGCGCCGGGAGGATCTCGAAGGAGGCAAAGGACGTGGAAAGGGCCCAGGAGAGACTTGCGGATCTTCAGTCCCGCCTGAATGACCTTCAAGAACAGTTCAAGGAAGACATCGAAGCCGTGAAAGCCACCGTTGATCCTTCGACGGAAGACTTTCAGACCGTGACGGTGCGCCCCCGCAAGTCGGATATCAAGGTTATCCTGACAGCTCTGGGCTGGGAGCCATCCTGGGAGTCGGGAAGAAAAACCGCCACGAAAAGATCCTTTTAATCCTCATAATAAAAGGGCCTGACGCCAGCCTGTGAGGCGGTGAGAAGATCGCTTCCCCTGTTTGCACAGTTGGCGGAAAAAGAGAAGGCGAACCCGCCGACGCTGGTGTAACGAAAGGTACCGGTCCGCAACTGGGCGTCTTCCTCGGTAGCCGGCAGGTCGGCCTTTGTCAACGCCTCTTTCATCCCGGAATAATCGAGAGGACCCAAGGGGTAAAGGTTGACCCCTTCCTTTGCCACGTAGGCGGCCAGCGCGGCACGGATGACATCCAGGTTCTCCCTCGCCGCCATCCAGGAAGTTTTGTCCTTCAGGTCAAGATAGTAAGGGATGGCGATCCCCGCCAGGATCCCGACGAGAGCCGTGACGACCATCAACTCGATAAGGGTAAACCCTTCTTGACTCTCTTTCCGTTTCGGCATGTTATTTTCCCCCGAAAAGGTATAGCTCGGCCCGACAGGATCCTGACCCTGCTGCTCCCGGGTTGTTAGAGGTGTTTCCTTCCCTGTTCTTCCCCTGCTCCAGGAAACACACATGTCAATTATATTTTAACTACCATTTCTATTAAATTCAACACATAATTTTCCTTCAGGAAAGAAAAACCACGACAGCGTTGGCGATGATGTTTTGGATTCGGGGGACAGCTCTCCCGGCACCTCGAAGGGAGCCGGAACCGCCGTGGGGGATGGAGGAAAGGGATGGCGCGGTTTAGTGTGTGACGTCGAAGGTTTAACGAGGGAATACCGTTCAGAGCCTGCCCTGCCTGCCCCGAGCGTGTCGAGGGGAGCCTGTCAAAGGGTCCAGAACCCAGAGTCCAGAAAAAAAGGGACGAATTTCGAATTTAGGATTCAGGATTGAGAAATTATCAGTGCCGGCAAGCGCCTTCTATTCTCAATTCTTCATTCTCAATTCTTCATTCTCAATTCTCAATCCTTACGCACCAGGCCACATGTGCACAAGGGCACTTTGTTTCTCAATTCTCAATTCTGCGTAACAAGTGGAAGGTGGAAGGTGGAGGGTGGAAAGTGGAAGGTGGAAAGTGGAAGCTATAAGTCGTGCACTGGTGCACATGTGCTCGGATCTGATCGTTTTCTTTGGACTTTGGGCCTTGGGCTTTGGGCTAACTCATCAGGCTGAACCATCGTCCAACGTCCAACGCTTGCCTCGCCGTAGCCTTGGCGAAGGCGGGTCCAACGTCTAACGTCAAACGTCTAACGTGGGAAAGGCAGTCCAGATTCCAGAGGGGAAAAACGCATTTCGGATCAATAAGCACTAAGGATTGGGGAAAAAAAAGACCAAGGCAAGCGCCTTAAATTCTCAAATTTTAATTCTCAATCCCCAATTCTCAATCCTCAATCCTCAATCCTCCTGCACCAGTGCACCGGTGCACTTTTGCACTGTATTTCTCAATCCTCAATTTTCAATTCTCAATTGTCCCTTTTACTCCGGACTCCGGACTATTTTTACTATCCTTTCCGCCAGATCGGGGATCTCCTCCGGACTTTCGAACTCCAACCACCTCACCCCTTTTTCACCCCGGAACCAGGTCACCTGTCTTTTGGCATATCTCCTTGTATTTGTTTTTATCCGCTCAACCGCCTGGTCGAGGTTCATCTCGCCGCCCAGATGAGCCATGAGCTCCCTGTAGCCCAGACCTTTCATGGATGTCAGGTTTCGATTATAGCCTTTTTCCTTCAATCGCTTCACTTCTTCTAAAAATCCCCTTTCCATCATCTGATCCACCCGCTCCCCGATCCATCGATAGAGACGGTCCCGGGCGGGGCTTAGACAAAATACCACCGCCTCGAAAGGCCGGTCCGAAAACGCGTGCTCCTTCTGAAGAACGCTGATGGGCTTTCCCGTAAGATGCAGGACTTCCAGCGCCCGGACGATCCGGACAAGATCGTTGGGCATGGTCCTTCCTGCCGTTTCCGGATCCCTTTCCTCGAGAATACGGAAAAGGGACCCCGGCTCCGAGCGCTCCCGATCCTTTAATTCGTCCCTAAGGTCCTCATCCCGCGCCGGGCCGTCGAAAAGTCCCCCCAGGGCACCTCTTAAATACAGTCCTGTTCCCCCCACTGCCACGGGCAGATCTTTCTGATCGTCAATCCGCAGTACGGTTTCCTGGAAAAGCGGGATGAACTGACCCACGGAAAAAGGTTCGTCGGGATCGCGAAGATCCAGAAGATGGTGGGGGACCTTTTCCCTTTCCTTCTTCCCGGCCTTGGCGGTCCCTATGTCCATCCCCCGATAGACCTGCATGGAATCGAAATTGACGATCTGGACGGGGATCATCGATGCAAGGGTCATGGCAAGGGAGGATTTGCCGGAGGCGGTTGGTCCGCCGACAGCCAGAACCGGTGGTTTTGCTGACTTCATCGCCGGGCGAAAAACCTTTCAAGATCGAGGCGATCCAGGGTAATCCGCGTGGGGCGTCCATGAGGGCAGGAAAAACCCGATTCGGCCTCCTCCAGGTCGAGGACCAGCCTTGTGATCTCCCCTTCCGAAAGTTTCCGGCCGGCCATGATGCTCTGCCGACAGGCCCACCGACTCACCGCGAGGGCAACATTCTCGGGGACATGCCCCCCAAAATCCGGATCCGCGGCCAGAGTCCTTACGAGGTCCTCGACCACCGTTCCCTTAAGGTCCGCAGGGACGGCCGCGAGCCTGACCGTTCCCTCGCCGAATTCCCCAATCTCGAAGCCAAAGGAGTTCAGCACCTCGGCGGCCGCGAGGAGGTTTGCCGCCTCCGAAGGGCTCAGGGAAAAGACCAGAGGAACAGCGAGGCGCTGGACCGGCACGCCCGCCCCGGATCTTTTTGCCAAAAGACGGTTGAAAATGATCCTCTCGTGGGCGGCGTGCTGATCGAGGATCTCCAGCCCATCGGCACCCTCGAGGATGATATAGGTCCCCAGAACCTGGCCCAGGACCCGGGGAAAAGCGGATCTTTCTCCTGAAACAGGGTCCCAGGGCTTCTCAGAGGGCACGCCGGGACCGGCAGTCGGCCGGTCTTTTCCAACCCCGAAAGGCAAAGAAGATTCCACGGCCTCGACCGCTTCCCTGGACCCGTCCGGGTACGGCATCGAAAAAGGAACGGGACTACCTGTCGGGGGCGCGGAAGGGCGGATCCCTCTTATGGCATCTCCGAGGACGCTGGAAAAAAATCCGGGGTTTTTTAAACGCACCTCCCTCTTGGCAGGGTGGACGTTCACGTCCAGGATTTCATCCGGGACCCGGATGGACAGGATGAGAGCAGGGAATCTTCCAGGCGGCCAGGACCCTGAGAGGGCAGTGGAGATGGCCCTGTTTAAGAGGGGATCCCGGACCGGCCGGTCATTGACCATGACCCGGTGCCTCCACCGCCGGCTGTAGGTCTGGCCGGGAGGACTGATGAGCCCCTCGAGCTGGATCCCTTCCTGTCTGTGGGATATCGGCATGAGTTTTACCGCCGTCTCCACTCCCCAGAGAGAAGCCGCCCTTTCCCTCAGGGAAGAGGCCGGGGGCAAGGTGAGAAGTTCCGTTCCCTCACCGGTAACCCTGAAGGCCACTCCTGGATTGGCCAATGCTGCATCCTCCACCGCGACGAGACACCATGCCTGTTCCGTTTCCCGGGACCGGAGGAATTTCCTGCGGGCCGGCAGGCGGCCAAAGATCCTCTCAAGAGAGACCGTGGTTCCCCTGGCCCTTCCACACGGCTCCACGGAACCAAGCCTGCCCCCATCAATGATGATCCTCGTCCCGGAGGAGGATTCGCCGTCCCATGTCTCGAGGGAAAACCGCCCGACGGCGGCGATGCTCGGCAAGGCCTCCCCCCTGAAACCCAGGGTCCGGATATGCTGCAGGTCCTCAAGAGAGGCTATCTTGCTCGTGGCGTGCCGCTCGATGGCCAGGAGGGCATTTTCCTCGTCCATCCCCGCGCCGTCGTCCTGGACCTTGACGAGCCTTCGTCCACCGTCCAGGAGGAAAACCCGGATGTCCCCTGCTCCCGCGTCAAGGGCATTTTCCACGAGTTCCTTGACGATGGATGCGGGTCTTTCGATCACTTCCCCAGCGGCTATGACATCAATGAGGGAGTCGGGGAGGATCCGGACGCGGGAGGGAGAGGCCATAATTTCAGTCCAGAGTCCAAGGTCCAAAGTCCAAAGGGAAGAGCAAGATCGAACGTCCAAAGTCGAACGTGTTAGCAGACACACTAAATATCGAATACCTAAAGTTTAACATTAACAAACTAATTTAACCTCCTAAAAATATATAACTTATTTTAAATATGGCCAAATCAGAGTCGTCCCCGATAACCCCTGATCGCCGATTACCACCGGTCACGAATCACCAATTACTTATTACCGCCTCTTCCCCGCGTCCCCGTGTCACCGCGTCGCATTCCTCCATCCTTCACCCTTCCTCCATCCCCCTCCCTATTCGCCTTTTTCCTCGTTAGACGTTGGACGTTGAACATTGGACATGTTTTTTCCCCTCGCCTTCCTGATCTTTTCCCTGATCTCCTTCAGCCTCTCCCCTATCACCTTCTCCCTCCCCTCTTTCGATGGATGGTAATAGACCCTTTCCCCGAGCTCCTCCGGGAAAAAGCTGTGCTGCGATACCTTCGACGGCATATCATGGGAATATTCATATCCCGCTCCGTAACCAAGGCCTTTCATGAGGGACGTCGGTGCGTTGCGGATATGCAGGGGAACCGGAAAAAGGGGTTTTTCCCGGATATCTCTTAAAACGGAACCAAAGGCCACATAAAGGGAGTTGCTTTTCGGGGCCATGGCCAGGTAGACGGTGAGCTGGGCAAGGACAAGGTCCCCCTCGGGCATTCCCATGAAATCGAAGGCCTCCCTCGCGGCAGCGGCTTGAATGAGCGCCGCCGGGTCGGCCATCCCCACATCCTCCACAGCCACCCTGGCTAGCCTGCGAAGGATATATCTCCGGTCCTCCCCCCCTTCCAGCATCCTCGCCAGCCAATACAGGGAAGCGTCCGGATCGGAGCCCCGGATGCTCTTGTGAAGCGCGCTGATGAGATTGTAGTGCTCCTCGCCGTCCTTGTCGTAGGCCGAGTGTTTTTTCTGAAGGGCCCCCTGGACTTCCTTTATCCCCACGACCTTTCGCCCGTTTTCCCCCGTTGAGGTCATGAGGGCAGCGATCTCGAGGGTGTTTAAAGCCCTGCGCGCATCCCCGTCCGATGAGGAGATGATAAAATCCATGGCTTCCTTTTCGAGGTCGATCCTGAAGGAGGAAAGTTCCGGGTCCCTTTCCAGGGCTCTGAGGATGATCCTTTGGATCTCATCTTCCCCCAGCTGTTTGAAAACGAAGACGGCGCTTCGAGAAAGGAGGGCGGAATTGACCTCGAAGGAGGGGTTTTCCGTCGTCGCCCCCACCAGAACAACATCTCCGGACTCCACGAAAGGCAGGAAAGCATCCTGCTGGGCCTTGTTAAAACGGTGGACCTCGTCGATGAAAAGAATCGTCCTTTGGCCAGACCGGTACCTGATTTCCCTTGCCTTGCTCATGACCTCCCGCATCTCCTTGAGGCCGGACGTCACCGCACTGTAGGAAAGAAAGACCGACCCGGTATTGCGGGCGATGATGCGCGCGAGGGTCGTCTTCCCGCTGCCGGGAGGTCCCCAGAAGATCACCGAGGAGAGCCTGTCCTCTTCGATCATCCTTCTCAGGGCGGACCCCGTCCCCATCAGATCCTCTTGCCCGACAAACTCCTCGAGGGTGAGGGGTCTCATCCTGTCGGCAAGGGGGCCTTCCCCCGCCTGGGGGCGTGGGGAGGTTTGGCCGGGAAAAAGCTCCCCCGTCGTTTCCCGGAGGCTATCTCCTTTAAATTCCTTGCTTTCGGGCGGCATATTTCATAAATTACCAGAAACTTTATAAAGGGAAAAGGGTACCTGAAACCCATGTCGAATCGAAAGATCCTGATCGTGGAAGATGAAAAATTGGCTCTGGACATGCTCCTGAGCGGACTTTCCGAGAGCGGTTTCGAAGTGACCACCGCCTCCAACGGCTTTGATGCTATCCTGGCCATAGAGGAAGAAAAACCGGATATCGTGCTTACCGATATCATGATGCCGAAATTAAGTGGGATCGATCTCCTGAAGGCCCTGAAAAACAACAAGGAAACCCGGGATCTTCCCGTCATGCTCATCTCCGCCGTCGATGATGTGGAGATGATCCGGAAAGGCCTCTCGCTGGGAGCCATCGATTACATCACCAAGCCATTCAAGATCAACGAGATCGTCGGAAAACTGCGCCATCACCTGTCCTGAGCGGACCCACCGATGAACAACACCTCCAGAATCCTTATTGTTGAAGACAACCAAAGCCTAAGCGAGATCATCCGGAAGATCGTCGAATCGGAGGGGTACACCGGCCGATGCGTGTACACAGGCCGCGAGGCGTTGAGGGTCCTCAAGGACGAAGGGCCTTTCGACCTTACCCTCCTTGACGTCATGCTGCCTGACCCGACGGCCCCCCTTGGAGGCGGAATGGACGGCCTCGAGGTCTGCCAGAAGATCAAGTCGGACCCCGAGATGTCCGACACCATCGTTTTTCTGGTCACCGTCAAGGATCAGCCTGATGACATCATGAAGGGGATCGACGCCGGGGCCGATGATTACATCACCAAACCCTTCAACACAACCCTGCTCCTGGCCAAGATCAAGGCCATGCTGCGGATCAAGAATCTCTCCATGGAACTGAAGGACAAGAACCGCCAACTGGCTGAGATGGCCATTACCGACGGGCTGACAGGTGTCCCCAATTACCGGTATTTCATTGAAAAACTCGAGGAGGAAGTCCGGAGGAGCCGCCGATACAGGACCCCATTCACACTCCTTCTCCTGGATCTGGACAATTTCAAGGAGATCAACGACTCCCACGGCCACCGTCACGGTGACTACGTGTTAAGGGAGGTTGCGGGACGCCTGCAGAGGGGTCTGAGGGAGACCGACCTCCTGGCCCGTTATGGCGGGGACGAATTTGTCCTCCTTCTGACACAGACAGATATCGAAGGGGGCCGGCAGGTCTCCAACCAGATCCTGGCACGTCTTAGAGAACCCATCCTTACCGACAACATCAGCCACTCCATAAAAGCCAGCATCGGAATGGTTCACTTTGACGGTGAACGGCCCAAGACCGCGGACGACCTCATCGAAGGGGCCGATAACGCCCTGTACCTTGCCAAGGAATCCGGCGGCAACCGGCTCCTTGTCGCGAATATCCCAAAAACGGATTAGGCGGGGATTCCTTCCAGGACTTTTATAAGAGTCTCGCGGACTTTTTCGAGTTTTTCCGGTTCGATCACCTTGTTCCCGTCCAGATCCTTGACGTAGAAAACGTCGACGGCCTGATCCACTTTCGTGGACACCTTCGCCGTCTTGATGGACAACCCGAGGTTGGCAAGAGTGGACGTGATCCGGTACAAAAGGCCGATCTGGTCGGCGGCATAAACATCGATGACCGTGTGGTCGGCCGAAGCCTCCGTGTCGATCTCAATCCTTGTCGGCGCTTTGCCTCGGGCCTTTTCCCTCCTGGCAAGGGGGAGTTTAAGCTCTCTGCCTTCAAAAAGATCCTCCACCTCCATCTCGCCCGTGACAACCTTTTCAAGTTCCCTGTTGACGATGCGGTATTTCATCCGGTCGTGAACCGGCTTCAACACGCTGTCCGTTACGTAGAGGACATCAAAAACCACTCCGTCGGTTCTCGTCAGGATCCTGGCACCGAGGATGTTGACATTGTTGGCGGCGAGGACGCCGGCGATTCGGGAAAAGAGGCCCGGAAAGTCTCTGGTCACCACGAAAAGGTTCGTATACCCCCCGTCCCGGGCCTGCCTCCAGGAAAGACCGATGGGGCTGTTTCCCATTTTGAGGCGGATCCCGATGAGGTGGGCGAGGATTCCGGGACTGTAGACAAGAAAAGCCCTCTCGGAAAGAGCGTCGAGTTCCGAGCGCACACTGGCCGGATCGTGGTCCGGAACGAGCCGCTCTTCCACGAAAGTCCGCGCGAGGAGGATCTTTTCCAGGATCTCCTCCCTGCTGGTCTCACCCTGCTCAATAGCGCGGGAAGTCTCCAGGAACAGCTCTGTGATAAGACTGGCTTTCCATTCGTTCCAGACCCCCGGCCCGACAGCTTTCAAGTCCGCCATCGTGAGGAGGAAGAGCAGGTTCAACCTTTCAAGGTCCCCCACGATCTGGGCGGTCTCAAGAATGGTTTTCTCCTCATGCAGATCCCTTCTTTGGGCAACATGTGAAAGGATCAGGTGGTTCCGGATGAGGAATTCCATGGTTTCGATCTGCTCCCTGGAAAAACCCAGCCTTTTACCAGCCTGGACGGCCATTTGGGCACCTTTTTCCGAGTGGCTGGACCCTTTCCCCTTTCCCACATCGTGAAGAAGGATGGTCACGAGAAGAAGGACCCTCCCATCCTCCATCTCCCGCAGGACTTTTTTGAAAAGATCCATGATCTGGCTCTGTGCCTCAGGCAGTTCCACGATCTCCTTGACCGCCCTTATGCTGTGCTCGTCCACCGTGTAGGTGTGATAATAGTCATACTGCATCTTGCAGTGGATGGTGGCGAACTCAGGGATGTAACTCCCCAGGAACATGAGCTCGTTCATGATCAGAAGGGTGTCATAAAGCCGGCGGTCGTCCTCGAGGATGGAGAAAAAGATCCCTCTCGGTTCCGGGTCCCTTCGGTACGCGTCATCGACAAGGCCAAGGGATTTCCTGATCCCGAGGGAAATTTCCGGGGACAATTCCAGATTGGACCCTTGAAATTTCCTGAAGACTTTCATGATCCGAACCGGGTCCTCCCGGAAAAAACCGGTAATGTCCTCCCTGGCATAAATGTTCCCGTCCCGCGCGACAAGCCCTTCCCCCAGATCCCTTTCCCTTAGCCGAGCCAGGAAGCGGGGAACATTCCTCTTCCTGTCCATGGACCTCTTGATGATCCCCATGGTGATGTGATGCACCCTGCCGGTATGCCGGTAATAATCCTGCATGAATACTTCGACGGCAGGGACATCCCCTTTCGGGCGTACTCCAAGCCTCTCGGCGATGACAGCCTGCCGGTCCAGTGTCAGGATGTCTCTGGCGGTACTTGATGCGAAATGCAGGTCACACCGGATCCTCAAAAGGAAATGGAGGGACTTTTCCAGGAAACGGTAATCCTCGGGATCAAGGACATCCAGTTCGGACGATTTGGAAAGCTCTTCCAGGCTGTCGACCTTGAACAGCACCTTGGCCACCCAAAGGGCGGTATGGATGTCCCTGAGACCCCCCATCCCCTCCTTGATATTGGGCTCGAGAAGATAAACCGATCCTCCATGCTTTTCCAGGCGATCCTCCATGACCCTGAGTTTTTCCCGGACAAATTCCGGTCCAACCCCTCCGAGGACCTTGCTGGCAAAACTCCTCTGAAACCCGTTGAAAAAGGCGGCATCGCCATGAAGGAACCTGGCATCGAGGATTGAGGTGAGCACCTCGTGGTTCTCCCGGGACAGGGTGATACAATCCTGTACAGTCCGGGTGCTGTACCCGACATCCAGTCCGGTATCCCAGAGGAGGTAGAGCAGTTTTTCAGTGAAAGCCCGGGTCCAATCGGAAATCTTTTCCGGGACAAGAAAAAGAAGGTCCACGTCCGAATGAGGGGAAAGTTCCTTCCTCCCGTAACTGCCCAGAGCAAGCAGGGCGAGACTTTCATCCTCCATCATACCCTGCTCCCTGAGTTCCCGGCGGGCATGGTCCTGGGCGAAATCGACAACCTCATCCATCAGGCGTGTCAGCTGCCGGATGATCTCCAGGCTGTCCGTACCGGAATTGTGTTCCATCTTCAGGGTGTTCCAGGCGTTCCGGTAGGCTCGCTGAAGGCGCAGCCCCGTTTTCGGGCCCGCAGCTTCCCCTTTCAGATCCTCTATCCCGAGAAGACTCACAGCTGACCCGTCTGATCGGGGGAAAGGGCAAGGGCGTAGGACAGGATTCCCCGGAGGATGGAACGGGCAAGCTGTTCCCGGTAATCCTGCCTGGAGAGCAGGTTCTCGCCGGTAGGGTTGCTGATAAAGGAGGTCTCCACAAGGACCGCCGGCATCTGGGCCCCGATCAGGACATAGAAGGACGCCTGCTTGACTCCAAGGTTCGGGACACCCCGGAAGGACCCGTCGATACCCCAGACCAGGTTCTCCTGGATGGATTCGGCAAGGACGCTGGACTGTTTCAGGTTGGAGGTCCGGGTCAGATCAAGGAGGATCTTCTCCAGGTCCGACAGGGCCTGCTGGGAGATGGCATTTTCCAGCATGGCGGTTTCGCTTGCCTCCCGCGATTTGGCCACCCCCAGAAAATAGGTTTCGATCCCCCGCACCCTGGAATTGCGGGAGGCGTTGGTGTGGATCGAGATGAAAAGGTCCGCCCTGTTCTGGTTGGCGAAAGCGGTTCTCTCATGGAGGGGAACGAAGACATCGGTTTCCCTGGTCATGAGCACCTGGTAGCCCTGTGCCTCCAGAAGGGGCTTGAGCTTCCTGGCAAGATCGAGGGTCACTTCCTTTTCTTTCAGCCCATGGGGCCCCACGGCTCCAGGGTCCTTGCCCCCGTGACCAGGGTCAAGGACGATCTTCCGGATCCCGAGACCCAGCTGCCGAGCGAGGGGAAGGGGCCCTTCCTGATCTGCCTGGGGCGCCCCCTCCTTGCCGCCGTTGTATGCCCCCGTGTCCCCGATGACGTCGATCACCAGCCGGGAAGGGTTCTCCATGGAGAAAACGCGATGATCCTTCATGCTGTCGATGTCCAGGACGAGGCGGACAGTCCGCGGGTTATACTGGGCTATCCTGGCCTGAAGGAGCAAACCGTCGGCGATGGGGATAGGATCGCACAGGCTTCTGGGAATGGAGGCGTTCCTCATGTCGATGTACAACCGGGGCGGCTTCCCTGCCACCTCATCTTTCCTGAGCTGGTTCTGCTCATAGTGCAGCGTCCCTGTCCCCGTGACAACCACGCGAGTATAATCCGGGTTGGACCAGTGACGGATATCCGTGATGCTGACCAGGGATCCCGAACCGGAAGAAACCGGGTGTGCGGGTTTTGAAGGAGGAGGCTTCGGCGCATAAGCCGACAACTCGGAAATCTTGGCCCGGGCTTTTCGAACCATGTCCCCTTTCGGGTAGGCTTTCTGGATTTTTGAATACTGGAGGTAGGCCTGCTCCTTGTCTCCCATTTCCTCAAGGATTTCCCCCGCGTTAAAAAGGGCGTCATCGGCCAGGCTGCTCTTGGGGTAATCCTGGGCGAGGTCGCGGAAGGATTGGAGGGCCGATCGGTGATCTTCCCTTAGCCAGGACACCTTGTACAGCTTGCTGTAAAGGACCCCCATATTGAACAGACAGTCGGGGGCCTTTGAACAGGCGGGATATTTGTCGACAATCTGTTCAAATTGACCGATGACCTTCTCCCAGCTGTCGTGGAATTTCTGCTTCCTCTGGTTTTCAAGGAGGGAATAATAATCCCTGCGCGCCGCCTCGTACAGGCGCTCACAATAGGGTTTCGCCTGGAGGTTCCCTGCACCTCCCGCCACCGCGAGCAAGGCAGCCAGCATGATACCGGCCATTGTTTTTAGGGATTTACTTTTCAAAGCGCCTCTTCAAACCGGCCAGCAGGTTCATGGCCTCAATGGGGGTCATGCGATCCAGGTCGGCTTCCCGGATCGCCTGAAGGATCTGTGACCCCGAGTCAGGGAAAAGACCCAGCTGGGCGTCCGGCTCGCCCTCGACCTTTTCCATTTCCCCTGCCGCAAGTACCGGCACTCCTTCCTTGTCGAGCTGGTGGGACTCGAGATTTGAAAGGATCCTCCTGGCCCTTAAGACCACCGGATCCGGCATCCCCGCAAGCCGCGCAACGGATATCCCGTGGGACTTGTCCGAGGCCCCTTCCTGGACACGATGGAGGAAAACCAGGCGGTCTCCCCATTCCCTGATGGTGACGCTCCGGTTCTTCACCCCTTCATATGTCAGGGCAAGCTCCGTCAGTTCATGAAAATGGGTGGCGAACATCGTCCGGCAGCCTTTCGGCGGCCCTGTCAGAAGATGCTCCGCGACCGCCCAAGCCAGGCTGATCCCGTCGAAAGTACTGGTCCCGCGGCCGATCTCATCCAGGATGATGAGGCTTTGGGCGGTGGCGTTGTTTAATATCTGGGCCGTTTCTACCATCTCAACCATGAATGTGGAAAGCCCTTTCGTCAATATGTCAGAGGCTCCCACCCTGGTAAAGATCCTGTCGGCGACGCTGATCACCGCTTCCTCCGCAGGAACAAAGGACCCCGTTTGAGCCATGATGACGATGAGGGCCACCTGCCTCATGTAGGTTGATTTACCGGCCATGTTGGGTCCCGTGAGGATCACGAGGCGGTTATCCCCCGAATCGAGAAAGGCGTCGTTGGGGACAAAAGTGCCGGTCAGGTTCACCCTCTCCAGAACCGGATGACGCCCCTTCAGGATGGAGATCCTCCTTTCCCCATCCCCTCCCAGAAGCCTGGGGCGCACGTAGGAGGAGGTTTGAGCCAGATCCGCAAGCCCTGCGAACACATCGGCCCGGGAAAGCGCCCCGGCAGTGGCCTGAAGGAGTTCCGTGTGCTCAAGGATGTTCGATCGGATCTTTTCGAAAAGCTCGCGCTCGATCTGGACCATCCGTTCTCCAGCGGACAGGATCTTGTCCTCGAGTTCCTTAATCTCCTCGGTGACAAAGCGTTCGGCATTGACAAGAGTCTGTTTCCGCACCCACTCCGGAGGAACGAGTTCCCGATGGGTATGGGTCACTTCGAGGTAATACCCGAAAACCCTATTGAAGCCGATCCTCAGGCTTCCGATCCCCGTTCTCTCCCTTTCCCGTGCCTCGATCCCGGACAGGAACTTCCGGCTGTCCGTAGACATTTTCCTGAGCTCATCCAGGTTATGGTCGTATCCCTCCCTGAACACTCCTCCATCCCGCAGGGTAACGGGTGGCGATTCCACAAGAGCTGAGACCAGAAGATCCTTCAGGGCGGGGACCGGATCGATGCCGCGCCAGATGGCCTCCCCTTCATCCGAGTTGAGTTCGGAAAGCAGTTCCAGGACCTCAGGAAGGACCTCCAGAGTCCGTCTCAGGGCTCCCGCGTCCCGCGGGCCGGCCGTCCCCGCGGAAAACCTCGAAAGGATCCTCTCGATGTCAGAAACCCCCCTCAGGGACTCCCGGACCCGGGAACGAAGGATGTTTTCACCTGCCAGTTCCTCGACCAGATCGAGCCGCTCCTCGATCTCCTGGACCCGTCGAAGGGGCCGGGTAATCATCTCCCTTAAAAACCTCGACCCCTGGGGAGTGACGCAGCGATCCATGATGCCGAGGAGGCTCCACCCGCTCCGGGTTTCCTGGGCGGGCTTGAGAATTTCCAGGTTCCTCAGGGTGTTGCTGTCGAGGACAAGATTTTCCCCGTCCGTGATCACCCTGGGAGGCTTAAGATGCCTTGGAACACTGCGATGGACATCTTCCAGATACCATAATGCCGCCCCGGCAGCGCCAAGAACCACTCCGTCAAGGTCGGGCCCGAAACCCGAAAGGGTCCCCACCCCAAAGACCGACATCAGCGTTTCACGGGCAAAATCCGGATCGAACCGGTGTGGTTCCACCCGTGTCAGATGGCCCGGAAGATCCTCTCCTTCAAAACCTTCCGGAAGAAGGATCTCCTTGGGACCATACTGGGCCAGGATCGTCCGAATCGCGGAAACAGGATCGCTGCCATCCACCGACGAAACCAGAAACTGACCGGTGGACACGTCGACCAGGGCGACTCCGAAAAGACCCCCGGAAACCCCCACCGCGGCCAGGAAGGAAGGCTCCGAAGCTTCAAGGAGACCCTCTTCCAACGCGGTTCCTGGTGTCACCACCCGAACGACTTCTCTCCGGACAAGGCCTTTGGCCTTGGCGGGATCCTCAACCTGTTCACAGATAGCGACCTTGCGCCCGGCCTGTACCATCCTGGCGAGGTAGTTTTCAAGGGCGTGATACGGGATCCCGCACATGGGCACCGCGTTTTCCTTGGCCTTGTCCCTGGTGGTGAGGGCGATCTTCAGGATATCAGCCGCCTCGACGGCGTCTTCCATGAACATTTCGTAAAAATCGCCCATGCGGAAAAAGAGAATGGCATCCGGATACTGCCTTTTCATGGCGAAGTACTGCTTCATCATGGGGGTCTGAGAGTCCCCGTTGGCTTTTTCAGGCTGCTTCACCGCGTCACGATCTCCACTGGAAAAGGGAAGGAGGCCTTAAGGCTTTCGGAAAGGATCATGACCTGGACCTCGTCGTCGAGGGGTCCGATCTCCAGGAAAACCTCATCCCCTTTCCGCGATTCCTTTACCGGGACCCCGGGACCCAGCAGGTTGGAAAGGTCCGGGTTCCCCTCGACCGGCCCCAGCAGGAGGACAAAACGATCCCTTTCCGATGTGGAAGGACCCATGCCCATCACGGAAAGAGAATGGAAAAAATCTTCTTCCCGGCCCGCCCATCCCGAGAGGGGCCCGATCCGCGTCAATACTTCGCCAAGGAGGGCGGTGGCTTCCCTCCGACGCCCAAGGTGGTACTGGCAAAGAGCGATCTTTACCTGGACGAGGGCATTATCCACATCGGGAGGGGTTTCGGACAGGGCAAACCGATATCTGCGAAGTGCCTCCTCATGACGCCCCGCTCCAAAGAGAGCATCACCGATACCCACCAGGGCCAGCCATCTGCCGGCAGACCGGAGATCCTTTTCGGCCGCCCGTTCGAAGAACTCCTTGCTCTGCCGGAAATCCCCGGTGAGGAGATGAACACGGCCAAGAAGGTACAGGGCGCGCTCCACGGTGCGGGCCTGCCCGGATTCGGCGACGTCCTCAAGTTTCTCCTCTGCGCAGACAAGATCCCCCGCCATGAAGCAGGCCTCTCCGAGGATCAGGTCGTCGGCGGGATCAGAGAAGGCAGGGCCGTTAAGACCAGGAAAAACCACGGATCCAAGCAGAAATAGTAAAAATCCTGTAATCAAGCGAGAAACTGCCAGCAGGCGCCCGGGGCGGATCAAAGCTCCCCCTTTCCTCCCCTCCCCTCAGCGTCCACGTAGTCCTCATCATTTTCTCCTGAAGCCAATCCGCCCGTGCCGCCCGATTCTCCTCCTCCAACCCCGGGAGCGGGTGCCACCTCGCGGGTCTGGCTGCCAGGGGTTTCCCCCTCAGAACCTGTGGTCCCTTTTTCTTTCAGCCCATCGAGTTCCTGCTGGAGTCGCCTGCACTCTTTTCTTGCGCTCGCGAGGCGGACCCGGTTCCGTATCCCCGAAGAAAAACCCAGAATAAGAGCCAGGCCGTACCCCCCGGCAAAGGCCAGGATCATGAGCAGCGAAAGAGGAAGGGGAACGGTCCTGAACTGAAAATATCTCAGAACCACATCCTGTCCGTTCTGCTGAATGAAGGCGGCAAAAATCAGGGCCAGGAGAAGAAGCAGGAGAGCGTAAAGGTATTTCATGGGAGGATCTCCATAGGATCAGTCCTGAGTCCAGAGTTCAGAGTTCAGAGTCCAGAGTCCAGAGAAAAAATGATTCTGGTGCACCAGTGCACATGTGCACAAGTGCACTCCAATCCAATCTCAATTCTCAATTGTTTCTTCCCTATTCCCTATTCCTTTTGGCCATATTTCTCAAACAGGGGCCTTAAGGCCCTGTACGTCTCGATGAGAGCCTCGGGAATGACGCGGGTATCGGAGACAACCGGCATGTAGTTCGTGTCTCCGTTCCACCGCGGAACCACGTGGAAATGAAGGTGTTCTTCCAGCCCGGCACCCCCCGTCTTCCCAAGGTTGATACCGGCGTTGAACCCCTCGGGCGAAAGATGCTCTCCAAGGACCTCGAAGCTGACGCGGAAAAGCTCCATGGTCTCCCCGTATTCCTCCCCGGTGAGATCGGAAAGATCGGAGGTGTGGGCCACGGGAGCCACCAGGAGGTGGCCGTTGTTATAAGGGAATCTGTTCATCAGAACAAGGGCCTTATCCCCCCTGAAAAGAAGAAGATTCCCCTCGGAGGGCCCGTCCTGGGCCGCGTCGCAAATAAAACAGCGGTCGTCCTTC
>Ga0272443_10001085_pt1 | contig 42909 bp, 40 predicted proteins | sample SSMAcet12_FD_193581 | JGI IMG/M metagenome (GOLD analysis project Ga0272443, IMG submission 193581) | Marine sediment archaeal communities from Little Sippewissett salt marsh, Falmouth, MA, United States - SSM-Acet-12 | ecosystem: Environmental > Aquatic > Marine > Wetlands > Sediment ...
GCACAGGCCCGGATAGACGGCCATCCACCACGCCGTGCGCATGTACTCCTGTGCCTCTTGAAGCATCGCGCCCCATGACGGCGTGGGCGGGCTGACGCCGTATCCGAGGAAGCTGAGTCCGGCGACGACGACGATGTTCACGCCGATCGACATCGTGGTGACGACCATCAGTGACGCGATCGCGTTGGGCAACACGTACTTGAGAATGATCCGCCAGGTCGGGACTCCGATCGCTCTCGCGGCGGTGACGTAGTCCTCCTCGCGAACGGAAAGGACCTCGCTGCGGATGATGCGGGCCGGCTGAAGGCCGAAGATCCCGAGGATGAGCATCAGCGAGAGGACCCCTCCCTCCGGCCAGAGGCCGCGCACCAGCAGAACGAGAACCAGGAATGGGATGGAGTTGATCACCTCGAGAACGCGCATGAGGATCGCATCCGAAACCCCACGGAAGTACCCGCCGAGCAGCCCGAGCAGCCCTCCGAGCAGCATGTTGAGTAGCGTCGCGACGGCACCGATTCCCAGGGCGACGCGCGCGCCGTAGATGATCCGGTCGAGAACATCCCGTCCGAAGTTGTCGGTCCCGAGCGGGTGGTCCGCCGACGGAGGACTCTGGAAGTTCGAGAGATTGAGTTTGATGGCGTGCTGGACGGGCTTCATGTAGCCGGTCACTCCCTCGAAGCTGTGACCGGACGCGAAGAACGGGGCGAACAGGCCGACATGGATCGCCAACGTGATGAGCAGCACGCCGACAATCCCCTTCGGGTCGCGCGAGAAGCGCCGGCTGGCCATCTGCCAGTAGCCGAACGAGTATTGCTTGGTGGCCGTGGTGCGCACCGTCCGGTGCATGTCGTAAAACGCCCATGCCCAGAGCAGCGCCAAGAGGATGAGCATCATCAGCGTCGAGAACCAGTAGTCCGCCGCCCCTGCGAACCAAGCGAACCGATGCTTTGCCACCGCGAGCCCGAGCGTTGCTCCGAGGACCGAGAGGCCTCCTAGGAACAGCAACGCTTTGCCCCACCAGCCGCGAGCGAGGTGTCCCAGCCCGGGCAGAAGAAGCGTCAGGACCGCGTCCCGCGCCGTCAGCCTACTGTCCACGTGGCTCTCAGTCATAGGTGATCCTTGGATCGATGTACGCGTACAGGAGGTCGACCAACAGATAGGAGATCTGGAAGAAGAACGCGAGGAACAGCGCGAGCGCGAAGACGATCGCCTGGTCCCGCCGCGAGATTGCCTCGATCATGAGCCGCCCGATTCCCGGCCAAGCGGTCGTCGTCTCCGTCAGGACGGCTCCGGCGACCAGCGTCCCGATCTGTAGCCCGACGTTCGTTACGACTGGCGCGAGCGCGTTGCGAAACGCGTGCTTGATCAGCACGACCCGCTCCCGCAATCCCTTGGCACGAGCCGTCGTGACGTACTCCTGCCGGAGCACCTCCAACATGCTTGCGCGCGTAAGGCGGGCGTTCATCGCCATCTGCACCGACGCCAACGCGACGCTCGGGATGATCAGATGGCGAAACCCGTCCCACGTAACAAACGAGAGACGCAGGTACTCCCACCCGAACAGGATCACCGACGTCCCGCGTCCGGAGACCGGGAGGACGCGCAGGATTACGCCGAAGACCAGCATCAGCATCAGCGCAAACCAGAAGACCGGGATCGAGATCCCGACCAGCGCGACCGTCGTGACGGAGTAGTCCAGGACGGAGTTTCGGTAGATCGCCGATAAGAGACCCGCCGGGATCGACACGACCAGCGCGATGAGCATCGCGAAGAAGCCGAGCTCGACCGTTGCGGCAAGCCGCTGGAAGATCACCCGCCAGACCGATGTATGGTAGGTCATCGCCTGCAAGCGACCCGTGAACAGCCCGCTGATGAATCGCCAGTACTGCACCGGCCACGGTCTGTTGAGACCCAGTTCCTCTCGGATCCCCTCGATCGTCTCGAGCCGTGCGCCGATTCCGGCCATGACCACGGCGGGATCCCCGGGCATCATCTTGAGAAGGAGGAAGATCAGGATCGTTAAGGCGAACAGCGTGAAGACAGCCTGGAGGAGCCGTCTCAGCGTGTATCCGAGCATATGGTTCTCCCCAGATTCCCTCGTGGTCTGAAAGACCTGGGCTGTCAGTCGCTCGACCGACAGCCCAGGCTGTCTTGTTTGTCCAGGCTAGCCTAGAGCGATCGTACTTGGACCGCCCTGACTAGTTGCTGAGCCAGACGTTGTGGTAGGGCGTCGTGATCCACAGCGTACCCAGCGGATGCACCAGGAAGCCCTCGACGTTCGACCGGATGGCCGTCGTCTGGACGTAGTGGTACCCCGGAATCGCGCTGTAGTTCTCGTAAATCAGGCGCTGCGCTCGCACGTAGAGGTCCTCGCGGACCGCCTGATCGAGCGTGGTGGCAGCCTGGTCGAGCAAGTCATCGACCTCGGGGATCATCGTCCAGGACATGTTGTCGGCGGATCCGACGGTCGCGTTGTCCGAGTGGAACAAGTAGTACGCGAAGTCGTGCGGATCCGGTCCGCCGCTCCAACCCATCCACATCATCTCGAAGTCACCGACAGGGTCGGACTCCGAGCGATAACCAAGGTCGAGGAGCGGTCCCCAGTCGAGCGGGATGACCTCGGCGTCCACGCCATTTTCGATCAGGCTCGTCGCCATAATCGTCGCCAGCTGGCGCCGGCGCGGATCGAGCGGCGTGTGAATCCGAATCGTGTAGCCCGCAGGGATGACGCCCTCCGCCTTCAGCTCGTCGAACAGGCGCTGCGCTTCTTCGTCGTCTTCTTCGAGGTATACGTTCTCCTTCAGATACTCCTGGTCGTTCGCCCAGAGAGCCGGCGGGATGCAGCCGTACGCCTGGATGCCCGTCAGGTTCTGGAAGATCGAGAAGACGGCGTCCTCCATCTCGACCGACATGTAGCAGGCCTTGCGGAACCGAATGTCCGAAGAGATCGGGCTCTGCAGGTTGAAGTACATGTGGAAGTACGAGAGGCTGCCGACTTGGAGCACCTCGACATCGGGGTTCGCCTGGAACCGCGGTACGTCGGCGGCCGGCATGTTGTCGGCGATGTGAATTCCGCCGGACTCCAGCTCGAGCATCATGACCGAGAGCTCGGGGATCGGCCGATACGTGATCGTGTCGAGATTCGGATAGACCAACCAGTAATCCTCGTTGCGCTCGACGGTGATGTGGTCGCCGGGCAGCCACTCCTTGAACACGAACGGCCCGCTGCCGACGGGGGCGAGGTTGAACGCCTCGTCGCCCATCGCGAGGACCGTGTCCATCGGGACGATCGCCTGCGTCTCGGTGCCGAAGCCGGGCGCGAACGGCGCGTACTCCGGCTTGGTGATGATGTCGACCGTGTACTCGTCGATGACGACCGCCTCTTCCATCCAGACCAACTCGGTCAGGTTCGGCGAGTTGTTCGCTTCGTCGGCGATCCAGTTGAACGTGAACGCAACGTCCTCCGCTGTGAGGTCCTCTCCGTTGTGGAACTTGATCCCCTCGTTGAGGTAGAAGCGAACCTGCGAGTCGCTGAGGATGTCCCAGGACTTCGCGACCCACGGGGCCGGCGCGAGGGTCTCCGGATGGAGGATAATCAGACCGTCGTAGATGACGTCAATCACGTACGAATCGTACGCCGAGTTTGCGATTCGCGGGTCCAGGTCCTTGAACGTCTGGCTCACGCCGATGACCAGATCGCCACCGACCGTCGCGCCAGGCGTCTCGGGGACCGCCGTCTCCGCGACAGCCACGGACCCAAATACCAACAATCCAAGAGCCAAGAACAGCACGACTCGTTTTGTCATCGATACCCCTCCTTGGAGCTAGGTAGTCGAAGCTCGTGTGTCTGCTACCCCGCTTCAGCGGGGCGGTTGACGCCTCCTAGAACCAGAAGGCAATCGATACGGCTGCGCTCGAGTACTCAGGTGGAAGAACCAGCTGAAGCGTTCCGCCTGCGTCGACCACGACGTCGATGAACGCGTACGTATCCGTAACGGCGACTACCGACGGAACGCCGCCTCCGAAGACGATGATGTTCGAAGCGTCGAACATCACGGCCTGATCGAAGATGATCGCGAGCTTGGTGGCCTGTGCTCCGGTCGCGTTGTCAAACAGGAAGACGCCGTAAACGCGGGGTGCGACAGTCTCGGCCGCGAAAGCGACGACGCCTGCGAGTAGCACGAGACCCAGCAGAACCGCTAGAATTCTTTTCACTGCCTCGCCTCCTTGATACAAAGATCATGGGGGCACCTCGCGAGGTTCCCCAGACCCGACTGCTTGACCGCTCAGCCGACAATGACTGTGCGAGCCAACTCCGGCAACCTGCATCTAGTGAATCGGCATACCCAGTATACCGATGCCTTCGGCCGGAAGTCAATCGGCTCGGTATGGCGCCCGACGAGAGGGGCGGCTGTGGAGCCGATCGGAAGGTCGCCCTCTTCTCGGACACGGCGACGTATCGCGGCGGGTTGGTGCAGCCTGGCCGGCGCGTTGCGGATGCCTGGCCTACTCCAGCCGAACCCTCGGGTCGAAGGACGCGTACAGGATGTCTACGACCAGGTTCGTGACGACGAGCAGGACTCCGTTGAACAAGGAAAATCCGAGGATGCCGGGCATATCGAGCTGCACGGCAGCGGTGGCCGCGAACGCTCCGAGGCCGCGGAAGTTGAAGATCGTCTCGGTGACGACGACGCCGTTTAAGAGATTGGCCACCATCAGTCCGGCGACCGTGGTGACTGGCAGCAGCGCGTTGCGCTGTGCGTGGCGGTTGACCACGACCCTCTCTGACAGCCCCTTGGATCGCGCGGTGATGATGTAGTCCTGCCGGAGGGTCTCAAGCATGCTCGAACGCATCAGCCGAAGGATCAACGCCCAGCTGACATATGCGAGCGTGATCACGGGGAGCACGAGATGCCGGAGTGCGTCGCCGAGAACCCGCAGGTCGCCGTTCAGGACGGCATCCACCGTATGCATGCCGGTATACGATGTGAACGTCTCGGAGTAGACGATCCTGGATGCCCAGAGGGACAGCCGCCCTGGGGGGAACCACTTGTGCATCCCGTAAAACAGCAACAGCATGAGAATGCCGAAAACGAACGTCGGGAAGGACCAGCCCACGATGGCCGTAACGCGGGTTACGTGGTCGATGGCCATGTCTTGATACACGGCCGCTTTCTTACCCAACCAGATGCCGATGAAGACGACCGGGAAGGCGGCGTACAGCGTGAGCTCGGCCGATGCGGGGAGCAGCCTGGTGATCGCCTGGAGAACGGGTTGACGGGCCGACTCGGACCACCCGAAGTTGCCGTGGAGCACTTCGTTCATCCAACGAGTGTACTGAACCCAAGCGGGGTCGTTGAGCCCCAATGCCTCGACCATCTCGGCGAGCTCCTCGGGGCCCTGCTTCAGGGCGTCGGGGTCCCTTACGTACAGAGCCAGGCGAGAGAACGGGCTCATCAGCATCATGAGCGAGAAGATCAGGACGGACACGCCAGCGATCACCACAGGAAGCAGCAGCAGGCGCCTGACGATGTACGCGATCACGTGAGATCTCCTTTGCGCACGGTGCTCAGACGCTCACGCCTGAGGCGGACGGAAGTGAAGCGCCACCAGTTCAGGCAGCGAGCCTACCGGGAGCCCCGCATCCGTGGGTCGAGCACGTCTCGAAGCGCGTCGCCGACCAGATTCCATGAAAGGACGAACAGGACGATCGGAACCCCGGGACACACCACCGTGAACCAATAGGCGGCCGCATCCCCCGCGCTTCCGAGCATCCAGTTGCGCGCGAGGCTGATCATCTGCCCCCAGTCGGCATACCCCAGCTCGGCTCCGAGGCCGAGGAAGCTCAGTGTCGAGACGGCGATGACCATGGACCCGATGTTCATCGACACCATGACGAACACCGGATAGAGCGCGTTCGGGATGATGTGCCGAACCAGAATGCGCAGGTTCCCGGCTCCGAGGGCGCGAGCCGCCTGGGTGTAGTCGATCTCCCGGATCCTGAGGATCTCGGATCGAATCACGCGCGCGTACCCCATCCAGGTGAAGCAGATCAGCGCGAGCATCGAGTTCTCAAGGCTCCTGCCGAGAACGACGGCCAGCACCATGGCGGCGACGAGGAACGGAAGCGTATAGAAGATGTCGACGATTCGCATCAAGATCTCGTCGATGAATCCGCCGTAGTATGCGGCGATCGACCCGATGAACACTCCGATCAGACATCCCGAGAGCGTGACGACGAGTCCGACCCGAAACGCCGTTCGGGTTCCCCAAACGACGCCGTAGAAGATGTCGTACTGCCCCTCGGCGGTACCCAGTAGATGTGCTGCACTCGGCGGCTTGGGCTCCGCCCAGTAGCCGTCGCGCGGGATGCGGTAGGGCTGGTGAGGATACTGGGGCGGCGCGATCCACGGCGCGATCACCGCGACCACGATGAAACAGAAGAGGAGAAGGAATCCGGCGATCGAAAGGGGCCGCGTGAACAGCTTCTTAAGAATCCACATAGGTATGGATCACTACTCCAGGCGAACGCGGGGATCGAACAGCGCGTAGAGGATGTCGACGCCCAGGTTTACGAGAACGAAGATAACGCCGTTGAACAGCGCAAACCCCAGGATGGATGGGATGTCGAGCTGCGTCGCCGCGTTGGCCGCGAAGCGACCGAGACCGGGACGATTGAAGACCGTTTCGGTGATCACGACGCCGCCCATCAATCCGGCGAACATCGTGCCGCCGATCGTCGCGACGGGCAGCAGCGCGTTCCGGCGCGCGTGCTTGTTGACGACCACCTTCTCCGTGAGCCCCTTGGCGCGGGCGGTGGTTATGTAGTCCTGGCGCATCGCTTCGAGCATGCCGGAGCGCATCACGCGCATGATGAGCGCCCAGCTCAGGATGGCGAGTGAGCACACCGGCATGATGAGGTGCCGGAACGCGTCGCCGAGCACCAGCCAGTTCCCGTTGAACAGCGCGTCGATCGTGTGCAGGCCGGTGTAGCTCGTGAAGGCATCCGAGTGAACGATCCGTGTTGCGGCGATGCTGAGCCGGCCCGGCGGGAACCACCTCAGAATCCCGTAGAACAGGAACAGCGCGAGGAGTCCGAACACGAACGTTGGGAACGACCATCCGACGATCGCGGCGACGCGGCCGACGTGATCGATCGGCTTGTCCTGATGAACCGCCGCGATCTTCCCGAGCCAGATCCCCCCGAAGATGACCGGAACCACCGCGTACAGAGCTAGCTCCAGGGTTCCAGGGATGCGCGACTTGATCGCGTCGATCACGAGTGCTCGGCCCGATTCGGACCATCCGAGGTCGCCGTGGAGTACGTTGTTCAGCCAGCGGCCGTACTGCACCCAGATCGGGTCGTTGAGGCCCAGCGCCTCGACCATCTCCGCGAGCTCCTCGGGCCCCTGCTTCAGCTGGTTCGGGTCGTTGACGTACATGGCGAGGCGCGAGAAGGGACTGAGCAGTTGTAGAAGGGCGAAGATCAACAGCGTGACCCCGATCAGCACCAACGGAAGCATCAGCAGCCTACGCGCGATGTAGGTCAGCATGGGAACGGTCCCTCCTCATCGATCAATGGCCGGGGATGACAAGGTAGCTCATCTCGTCCACGCTCTCTGTAGCATGCCGAGGAGGGGAAGGTTTCTTCCCCTCCTCAGCTTACGATTCGTTCGCTACGGTGTGAGGCCTAGGCTCTCACCTTCGGCCTCTACCACTCCTCCGCGAGCATGTTCGGGAACAGGACAAGGTCCACGATGAATCCGGGGCCCTCTTCGGCCTTCCAAACCTCGTAAGCCTTGAAGTTCCCGGAACTTGCGCCCATCGCGTGGAACGATACACCGTGCACCCACGTGCGCTGCCAGAATCGCCCGGTCGGATCGACCATCGGGATCGTGTACGCCCCTTCGAGCGCCCACCGCTGCACTTCATGACAGAGGCGGTTCAGCTCGGCCGTGTCGGTCGCGAGCGCGATCTGTGCGATCTTGGTGTCGATCGCCGGGTCGCCGAACCCCTGGACGCGCATGAAGTTGCCCTGGGAATGGTAGTACGGCTGGATGAAGTTGTAGGGGTGGATGTAGTCCGCACCCCAGCCGCTCCGGTAGATCCCGATCTGGTTCGACTGGTAGGCCGGAAGGTGGCTGGCCCAGTCCAGCCCCACGACGTCGAGATCGAACTTCGGGTTCAACGACTCGATCGTCGCCTCGAGGATCTCCAGCTAGACGCGCCGCATGTCGTTCCCCTCGTTGTACTCGAGCGTCAGCTTGAAACCGATGTCCCAGAGCTGGCCGTCGAAGGCGGCACGGAAGTGCTCCTCCGCCTTCTCCAGGTCAAGCCCGTAGTAGTACTCCTGCAGCACGGCGTCGCCGAAGACGACCGGCAGCTGGCTGTAGGACGGGATGGCTTCGCCGAGGTAGATCTGCTCGGCGTACGTGGCCGAGTCGAAGCAGTAGCAGAACGCCTTGCGGACGTCGATGTCATTGAAGAAGTCCGGTGGGACGCCTTCGCCATCGAGCTCACCGCTGTGGATGAACGGGCTCTCGGGGTTGATGTTGCTGAGCATCATGATCCCGCTGTTGCCGGCGGTCGCGTAGTTGTAGACGGTGCGGAGGCCAGCCGTCCCGATCATCTGCTCCATGTACTGCCGCGGGACGTTGTTGACGTCCAGATCGCCGTTCTCGAACATGGTGCGGCGGGTGCTCCACTCGGGGATCTGGAACGTGATCACGTAGTCGACGTGGTTGCCTTCCCAGCCGCGCCAGTAGCCGTCGAACTTCACCAGACGGACTTCCTGGCCCTCGATCCACTCTTCGAGCTGGTAGGGGCCCGTGCCGTTGGGGATGTTGTACAGCGGGGACGCCGCACCGTCGGGGCCCATCTTGTATCCGCCGTCTTCGGCGGAGAGCCCGAGGTCGACGGACCAGTCTTCCGGCCAAGCGCCGTTCTCGATGCTGTAGTCCTTGTCAACGATGTAGCCCCAGTAGGTTCGGTCGTTCGCGATGCTCTTGTAGAACAGACCGAGCGGGCCGTAGAGCTTGAACGTGACGTTGATCCCGTCCGCCTCGACGGCGTTTTGGATCATCTGCTTCGCGCCTTCCTGTCCGAACGCGTCGACCACGTCACCGATCCCGTTGAAGTCAACGCCGAAGAACACGTTGTAGACCATCCACTGCGGGCCGCCCGTCGGGTCGACGACCATGCCGCGCTCGAACGAGTATTCGACGTCTTCGGCATCGAGGAGATTCCCGTTGTGGAACGGGACGCCCTGGCGTATTGGGAACGTGACGAGGGAGAAGTCCCCGTGCTCATCAGTCCCGAAGGTGATGAGGCCGTTCTCTTCGCTCGGAACCATCGTGGCGAGCATCGGCTCGAAGTCCGTGATCGACGAGGGGGCGTACGCCAGCAGCCCCTCGTACAGCTGAAGCAGCTGCTGACCGCTCGCTGTGTCATAGGCATTCACGGGGTCGAGCGTGACTGCCTCCGAGATCGCTCCGATGCGCAACGTCTCCGGGTACGGGACCTGGCCGAACGCGCACATGCCGACTCCAATCAACAGGATTGCGAGGACAAGCAGCGACTTACGCACTAGTACACCTCCGAATTGAATCGGAACTACTGTGCTTCTGTGGAGCTTCGGATTCGGCTGCTGCCCTGAGCCGTGTGCCTATCACTCGATGCAGGTTGAGCAGCCTCCCAACTCCACACCCAATTGCCGCTATCGCGTGCTCTAGTGGAGAGCGTGCTGATTCTACCCAAGACGTTGCGCGCCGGCAATAGGCCCCGCCATCGTTTGACGGGGAATTGACGGGCGTTCTACCGAGGCCCGGACTCTAGGCTTCGTCAAAGGATCGGCGCCCGTCGTCCGCCTCGGGCAGGCTTGCGAGGGACGTGGGTAGGGTGGATGCTTTCAAGGTAGCCTGATCGGGCCCCGGCGAGACGTAGCGTCGGCGGCCGGCTGAAGGAGGGCGAACGGATGAAAGCGTCGAACCTGGTATCGCTGGGTGCTACATCAGCCGAGGACCTTTGGGAGATTCTGGAAGTCGCACGGAACTTGAAGCTGGAGTTCCGGGCCGGCGTGCGTCACGACATGCTCGCCGGCAAGACGCTGGCGATGATCTTCCAGAAGCCGTCCCTGCGAACGCGTGTGTCGTTCGAGACAGGGATGTGGCAGCTCGGAGGGCATGCGATCTACCTCGGACCGAGCGACATCAAGCTCGGTCAGCGCGAGACGACCGAGGACATTGCGCTGAACCTGTCGCGCTACGTCGACGGGATCATGGCTCGCGTCTTCGAGCATCGGACGATCGCCGAGCTGGCCGAACACGCGACGGTTCCAGTGATCAACGGGCTTTGCGACATGTACCATCCGTGTCAGGGGCTTGCCGATCTGCTGACGATTTGGGAGAAGAAGCGCTCTTTCGAGGGGCTGACATTGGCGTTCGTCGGGGACGGGAACAACGTCGCCCACTCGCTGATCAGCGGCTGTGCCAAAGTTGGGATGGCCTGCCGCATCGCCTGTCCTCAAGGATACGAGCCGGACGAGCGGATCGTCGCCGAGGCGCGCGGGCTCGGCGCATCGATCGAGGTTCTTCACGATCCGTCGCAGGCCGCGAGCGGCGCCGACGTCTTGTACACCGACGTGTGGGTCAGCATGGGGCAGGAAGGCGAAGCGGCATCGAAGCAGAACGCGTTCGATGGGTTCACGATCGACGAGGCGCTGCTCGCCGAGGCGAAGCCGGACGCGATCGTCCTGCACTGCCTCCCGGCGCACTACGACGAGGAGATCAGCTACGGTGCCTCTCGAAGTTTGGCAAGCGCGATCTTCGACCAGGCCGAGAACCGTCTCCACGCCCAAAAGGCGATCATGGCCCTGTTGATGACCTAGAGGAGGCGCAATGGACGTTCGGGTCGGCTCGGAGGCAAAGGGCGACTGCACCGTCGAGGTACGGCGGGGGCGGGCAGGCGGGATCGAAGTCGAGACGAAGAACGCTGAACTGCTCGGCGACGGCCTTCGCGCGGTCGCAACGGAGACGATCGCGGCGCTCGAGGCCGAGGACCTCGCGATCCGCGTGGCCGATTCCGGCGCGCTCGACTACGTGGTCGCGGCGCGGATCGAGGCGGCCGTCCGCGAAGCTCGGCCGGAAACGGAGCCGATCGCGCCGGCCGTCGAGCGACGGGCGAGCCCGCGGGACCGGCCGCGGCGAAGCCGCCTGTACGCACCGGGGAACAGCCCACGGTTGCTCGCGGGGATCGATATCCACGGCGCGGATTGCGTGCTTTTCGACCTCGAGGATTCCGTGCCTCCGACCGAGAAGGCGTCGGCGCGCATCCTCGTCAAACACCTTCTTGCTTCGGTTCCATTCAAGGACGAGGTGTGGGTACGGATCAACCCGCTCGACGGCGGTGGGCGCGACGACCTGGCCGAGGTGCTTCGCGGCCGGCCGAACGGCGTCTGTCTGCCGAAGGCCGAGTCGGCCGAGGACGTCCGCCGGCTCGTCGAGGAACTGAGTGATCTCGAAGCGACGCTCGGAATCGGCCACGGCGCGACGTGGGTCATGCCGATTGTTGAGACGGCCCGGGGCGTCCTTCACAGCGAGGAGATCGCTTCGGCCTCCGATCGGGTGGTGATGGTGGCGTTCGGGGCCGAGGACTTCACTCGCGATATCGGGGCGTTGCGATCCGACCGATCGCTTCACTTCGCTCGGTCGAGGATCGTCGCTGCCTCCGCGGCCGCTGAGGTCCAAGCGTCGGACACCGTCTACGCCGATCTCGAGAACGACGTGGGGCTCGCGGAGGAGTCGGCGTTGGCTCGGGAGCTCGGCTTCGACGGAAAGGGTGCGATCAATCCCAGGCAGCTCGATTCGATCCATCGGGCGTTCTCGCCGACGAAGGAGGAGCTTGCGTACGCCCGCCGCGTCGTCGAGGCGGCCGAGGAGGCGGAAGCGATCGGATCGGGCGCTGTGGCGCTCGACGGGAAGATGATCGACCGGCCGGTGTTGGAGCGGGCGCGACGACTGATTGCATACGGCGAGCAGCTCGCGGAAGGGGAGGTGGCAAAGTGAAGAACGCCGCGGGGCGTGAGATTCCCGGACGAATCGGAGATCGCCGGCTGGCGCCGTTCGAGGGGGCGTTCGCCACCTCGCGGGGTGGGGCCAAGGCGGGCCGTCCTCAGAAATCCGCCAAGCGATGCGAGGACAAGCTGCTACCATCGATCGACGTGGCAATCGACGCGTGCGAGCTATCCGACGGGATGACGATCTCGTTCCACCACTCGTTCCGAGACGGGGACCGCGTCGTCAATCAGGTCCTCGACGTGTGTGCGCGAAAAGGGATCGGGGATCTGCGGCTCTTCCCCACCGCCATCTTCCCGGTGCACGAGCCGCTGATCGGGCATATCGAGTCGGGAGTCGTTTCCCAGATCGAAGGCTCGATGAACGGGCCGGTCGGCGCGTTCGTTAGCCGGGGCGGGGCGCTTGCGCAGCCGGCCGTCCTCCGCTCGCACGGCGCGCGATGGCGCGCCGTCGAGGCCGGCGACGTGGAGATCGACGTCGCGTTCATCGCGGCGCCGCAGGCCGATTCGTACGGAAACGCGAATGGGGTCCACGGAACGACGCCGTGCGGAACGATCAGCTTCTGCGCCGTCGACGCGCAGTACGCGCGGAAAACGGTGATCCTAACCAACGACCTCGCACCCTATCCTGTCTATCCGATGGAGATCGAGCAGGGCTGGGCCGATTACGTGGTCGAGGTCGAAGAGATCGGCGATCCGGGAAGCATCGTCTCGGGGACGCTGCAGTTGACTCGATCACCGACGCGGCTACGGATCGCGCGGCTGACCGCAGATGCGGTGGTGGCGTCGCCGTACTTCGCGGACGGATTCAGTTTCCAGGGCGGAGCAGGCGGGATCTCCCTGGCGGTGACGAAGTACCTCGGCGATGAGATGGAGCGGGCGGGCATCGTGGGGTCGTTCGGGATGGGCGGAGGCACGAAGCTGCTCGTCGACCTGTTGCATCGCGGGCTGATTCGAGCGATTCTCGACGGCCAAGCGTTCGACCTCGACGCGATCGAATCCCTTCGCGACGACGAGGCGCACGTGCTGATCGATCCGGGATTCTACGCCAATGCCGATTCGCGAGGCTGCGCAACGTACAAGCTCGACGTAGCGTTCCTCGGTGCGACCGAGGTCGATCTCGACTTCAACGTGAATGTCAACACGCACTCGGACGGACTGCTGCTGCACGGAATCGGCGGACACCAGGACGTGGCATCCGGGGCTGCGATGACGATGATCACCGTGCCGACGCTGCGGGGGCGGATCCCGGTGATCGTCGACCGGGTGACGACGGTGACGACGCCGGGCGAGGTGATCGACGTGGTCGCTACCGAGCGGGGTCTCGCGGTGAACCCAAGGCGAGAGGACCTGGTCGAGCGATTCCGAGCGGCCGGCCTGCCGGTGCGCCCGCTGGAGGAGATCAAGGCCGAAGCGCAGCGGATGGTTCGGTCGGTCGGCCGTCCCGTCTTTGGCGACGAGATCATCGCCGTGATCGAGTGGAGGGACGGAACGGTGATCGACGTGGTACGGAAAGTGGAGGGATGGACATGAGAGAGAAGCTGATTGCGATCTTGCCGGAGATCGAGTGGATCGAGGACCGGGACCTGCGCGAGAAGGTCATCGCAACATGGATCGACGGTCTCGAGCGGGGCGGCTGGCAGCCTGAGGACATCGAGCGGATGCCGTTCACGCTCGCCAAGAGGGTCTCGGCCAGCTTCGCCCAGCACGTGAGGAGCGTCACGCGAATCTGCGCCGCGGTGGCCGACACGTTTGACGAGATCTACGGCGGCGTCGACCTGCAGCTCGACAAGGAGACGCTCCTTGCCGGAGCGCTCCTTCACGATGTCGGGAAGCTGGTCGAGATGGAGGATGTCGACGGGGCGTTTCGGAAGAGCGCCGACGGGAAGCTTGTCCGGCACGCGTTCTCCGGGGTCGCGCTCGCCGACGCGCACGGCCTGCCGGCGGCGGTACAGCACATGATCGGGACGCACTCGAAGGAGGGAGACCCGTTCAAGCGAACACCGGAATCGGTCGTCTGTCACTTCGCGGACTTCATGAACTTCGATCCGATCGAGGGGTGATGCCGATGGGGCTGACGTTTGCTCAGAAGGTGCTGGCCGGCAAGGCCGGACTCGACCGGGTCGAGGTTGGGCAGATTGTCGAGATCGAGCCCGACGTTTGCCTGTCACACGACAACACGGCGGCGATCGCGAAGAAGTTCGCTCAGATCGGGGTCGACCGGGTGAAGGATCCGGACAAGTTCGTGATCGTTCTCGATCACACCGTCCCGGCGTCCGAGGAGAAGTACGCGCAGAATCACAAGGAGATCCGCGAGTTCGTCGCGGCACACGGGATCCGGCGGTTCTACGACGCGGGCGTCGGGATCTGCCACCAGGTCCTGCCGGAGAAGGGATTCGCCTTGCCCGGCCGGTTGATCCTCGGTGCGGACTCCCACACGACGACCTACGGCGCCTTCGGCGCCTTCTCGGCCGGGATCGGCCGATCGGAGATGGCGGCGTTGTACGCGACGTCGAGAATCTGGCTGAAGACCCCAGCGAGCTTCAAGATGGTGGTTAGCGGGAAGCTGAAGGACCCGATCACCGCGAAGGACCTGATCTTGCACATCATCGGAACGATCGGCGCCGACGGCGCGCTGTACAAGTCGGTCGAGTACGCCGGCGAGGCGATCGACGCGATGAGCCTCGCGTCACGGATGGTCCTGTGCAACATGGCGATCGAGATGGGCGCGAAGAACGGGGTCTGCCCGCCGGACGGCAAGGTGTACGCATTCCTCGAGCCGCGGGCCGAAGCGGAGTACACGCCGGTTTTTGCCGATGCGGACGCCGAGTACGAGGACGTGCTCGAGTTCGACGCGGCGTCCCTCGCGCCTCAGGTGGCCAGGCCTCACACGGTGGACAACGTGTCGCCGATCGGCGATGTCGCGGGCACACCGATTCAGCAGGGGCTGCTCGGGACGTGCACGAACGGGCGGATGGAGGACCTGCGGCTGGCGGCGAAGATCCTCGACGGACGAAGGATCGCGAACGGCGTGCGGTTGCTCGTGCTGCCGGCGTCGCAGGAGATCCTGCTCGACGCCCTGCGCGAGGGGCTGATCGACACGTTCGTCAGCGCGGGCGCGCTGCTGCTCAATCCGGGCTGCGGCCCGTGCCTCGGCGCCCATCAAGGCGTGCTCGCCCCCGGTGAGGCGTGCATTTCGACCGCGAACCGAAACTTCAGGGGGCGGATGGGTTCGCCGGACGCCGAGACGTACCTCGGCTCCCCGGCGACCGTCGCTGCGTCGGTCGTCACCGGCGTCATCACCGACCCGCGGGAGTTCTTCTAGGGAAAGCTGACTCTCGCGAAGACGCGAAGGTCGCCAAGAGAGGAAACGGCGAGACCGTGAGCAGGGAATGGATGGGGCCCCGCAGGAGAAGTGGTTCTCACGGTGCCTGGCTCAGCCCGTTGCCGGGATGGGTCTTGGTTTGCTTCGCGTCCTCGGCGTCTTGGCGAGACGGATGATCCGCGTTCCTGTGGTGTCGCGAGAGCGATGAAGGGCGAAGGAGCATTGATGAACAAGGGCAAGGTTTGGAAGTACGGCGACGATGTGAACACCGACGTGATCTTCCCCGGGAAGTACACCTACCAGCCGATGGAGCCGGCCGACATGGCGCAGCACGCGATGGAGGATCTCGATTCCACGTTCGCGAAAGACGTGCAATCGGGCGACATCATCGTCGCTGGGAAGAACTTCGGCTGCGGCTCGTCGCGCGAGCAGGCGGCGACCTGCCTCAAGGCGGCCGGCGTCGCCGCGATCATTGCGCCGTCGTTTTCGCGGATCTTCTTCCGCAACGCGATCAACAGCGGCCTGCCGGTGATCGAGCTGGCGAGCGGGATCGACGCGATCGAGGCCGGGGACGAAGTTGGCGTGGACTTCGCCGCCGGCCTCGTCGAGCACGAAGGTAAGACCTACCCGTTCCCGCCGCTCCCGCCGGAGGTCCTCGCCATCCTTGAGGACGGCGGGCTGATCCCGCACGTGAAGAAGGTGCTCGGCAAGAGCGCGTAGCTGAAACCGCCAGGCTAGACCCGGGCTCTTCGGTTCTCGAGGACCCTTTGCCATTCGCGGTGCTTGCCTCAGAGGACCCAGCACGCATTCGTAGATGGGTTCCGGGACTGGTCGCGTCGTGGAATCTCCTGACCTCAACCGAGAGACGGACGTTCGTCGGCGGCGGGAGTCTTGCAGATCAAACATCGGATGTTCCATCGGCACGTGCGGGGCCATGGAACCCGAATTGGTGACGTGGCCATCGAGTGGGCCGATTGCGGGTGGGTCTGTCCTTCTCGATGTCTACTCCTTGAACGTGTTCGAACAGCGTGAAGAGGCGGTCTCGTACGAGGAAAACCCGCCGAGTGGGTTCTGGGCACCCGAGAAGTGCTATGGTTTCCTGAACACCTTCAGATACATGGACGCGAAGGTGGTTCTTGACAAGTACACCATCGTCGACCCAGAGCGCACACGCACTGTCTACAACTGGCTGCAGTGCTTCTCTCCTGAGAGTCGCTGCGCAGCGAGTTCGAGGTGGCTGGATTCGCAGAGCTAGAGCTCTATGGAGACGCTGCAGGCACGCCCTTCTCGAACGGATCGTGCCCGAAGGCGCACCGCGACTGATTGCGAGCGAGAGGGTGGACGGCCAGCTCTGGACGCTCTTCGAGCACCTTCAAGGAGCCACGGCCGAGGAGGTGGGAACGCCCGGGGCGCTCGAGGCCACGGCGCGTGAGCTCGCACGGGTTCAAGCGGCCGTCGCGATGCTGGATCTCACGCGGGTGCCGGCGTTCGACGTGCGCAGCGTGCCCGGCGCCCTGCTCGAGAACGATCTGTCGGACCAGCCCGTGGAGTTGGTCCAGTGGCTGCGTGACGCGCAGCCGTCGCTCCAACTCGACGCGGATGCGCTGGCGGATGTCCCGCCGTCGCTCGATCACCCCGACGTGAACGGGAGCAATGCGATCATGCGGGACGATGGGCGCGCCATCCTGCTCGACTGGGAGGAGGCAACCGTCGGCTGTCCGCTGGTCAGCCTCGACCGGCTTCTTAGCGACGCGCATGAGCTTTCCACCGTGGAGACTGTGAGGGACGCGTATCTCGACAACCTCCGCTCGGGCGAATCGGACCAGATGGATCGTGCGATGCGTCTTGTGCCATTGAAGCTTGCGCACGAGTTTCGCGCCTACGCCCGAGCCCTGGATCTGCCAAACCCACACACTCACCTGACCACACTGCTGCTGGAGCTGGCACAGAGGCGATCCACGGACGGCTACCTGACTACCTGGCTTTCCGATCTGCTTGCACCGTAGGCACGATCGACCATGGCACGCTTCCGTATCGCGGACGACGATCGGTGAAGCGGACCGGTTTCGCCGTAGAATCTGGGGCTTACCGTCGGCCGGCGAAGGCTGCAATGCGCTGCTCTCGACGACGAGGAGAAGGTCGAAGTGCCATGAAACAGGGATCGAGCGACGAGGATCGCAGAAACAGTATTGCCGGATACTTGTGGGTCCTTTCCCTTTCCGTCGGACTCGCCGTCGGCGTCGGCATAGGCAAAGCCATCGGCAGCATCGGCGCCGGTGTGGGAATCGGCGTGGGGGCAGGTGCCGCTGTCGGGCTTCTCCTGTACTGGCGCTTCAGGGCTGATTCCGGCGACAAGTAGCCCCTCCTGACGACAATCGGGGCCCCTCCCACGTCAAGATGCCGGCGTCCAACGCCTCATCGCGAGGGCGGGGGCTATGACAGAACCGGCTTGGAGTGCGCGGCGGCTCCGGCCAACGTTCTCCGGCTTGGGCCCTGGTGTCAAGAAGCCCGCCCCATCCGCACCTTCAGGAGGACGAGGTCGTGTCGACACCGTCGCTCGTTGTCCGAAGCGAACCTGCGTGCATCGCGTAGAATGACACGGAGGCTGAAGAGGACGCGATGCCGACTCGATATGCCCACACGAATTTGGTCGCGCGGGACTGGCGACGGCTGGCGACGTTCTACGAGGAGGTTCTCGGCTGCGTGCGCGTGCTACCGGAGCGGGATCTGTCTGGCGAGTGGCTTGATCGAGCGACCGGGCTTCGGAACGCACGCATTACGGGAGTCCATCTTTTCCTGCCCGGGTGCGGCGACGGGGGGGCGACGCTTGAGATCTTCCAGTACGACGATGTGCCGGAACCCGCGCCGTCCCGTCCGAACACGCCCGGCCTCGCGCACCTCGCGTTCGCCGTCGAGGATGTCGAGGCCGTGGCTCAGGTCGTCTTCGATCACGGCGGCTCCGCCGTCGGTGAGCTGACGACGCGTGAGCTGCCCGGCGTCGGCGTGATCACCTTCCAGTACGTCGCCGACCCGGAGGGGAACGTGATCGAGCTACAGCGATGGGAGAAGAAGGACGGATCGCAGGGACCGGTGTGCCCACGATGAACGCGAACCACGGGTACTTCCTGCGGTCGGAGCGGCTGGGGTTTCGAATCTGGGTCGAGGACGATCTCGATCTGGGGATCGGCCTGTGGGGCGCCCCGGCGGCCACGTAGGTTGCTGCGGACTGCGGCCGCACGACAAGGAGAGAGGGATTCTCGAGATCGGGGTTCACATCCGCTCGGAGCGTTGGGGCACGGGTACGCGAAGGAAGCGTCCCGTACAGTGATCGCGCACGCGTTTGACGTGTTCGGCGCGCGGGCTCTGTTCGCCGGGTGCAACCCGGATAATACGGCGTCCCGGGCCCTGCTCGAGAAGCTCGGCTTCGGGTACACACACGACGAGTTCTACTCACCGACCGGGCTGTATCATCCCTCCTAGCTACTGCCGGCCGAGGCGTACGAGTCGGATCCTTCCTCGGCGGGCTAACGGTTCGTCCCGCGGGATTCTCGGATCCGTCCGCGCTGCGGTGGGTCACAGGATGTGCGGGGCCGTTCGGAGGAGGGGCCGGTCGATCGGGGAGCTTCCGTCGAGCTGCGCGATTCTGAGCGGCGGGTCGTACGGTCGCGCCCTACGGGCGAGGACGCCTCACCCCACACGTCTGGCAGCCCGACGCCGGCGGGCCCCAGCCGGTCAGGGAGCCATCCTCGATGCGCAGGACCTCGAGTCCGTAGTAGGGGGTGTAGTAGATCCACTCCTCGACGGTCGGATCGGTCGCGTTCGGCAACTCGATCCGCCGGGGCTCGCCGAGGCTGGCACAGACCATCTCCGGGGTCATCCCGACCCACAGATCGCCGCGGGCGATCCCCTCGCAGACGCGCCGGTCCCAATCGAGGTGGTCATCCAGGCAGGCACGTACCGACTGCTCAAACCGCGCCGTGATCCCGAGCCAGGAGGATCCCGGCTCGAGGTCGAGAATCGGCTCGGCGAGGATGGTACACAGGCCGATCACGAGAACGATCAGGAACGGCTTTAGCTCTGTCGGTGTCATTGCACTTCCTTCTGCGTGTCGTGAGATTCTACCGGCGCGTGTGACCGCCGCCAGCGCTGAGGATCGCCGCACCGACTCGGGCTCTCCCACCGTTCGCCGGTACAATGGCGTAGTGGGGTCGTCGTGCCGACCGCGGTGCGCCCGGGGCGCGGAAGGAGGGGACATGCGTCGCATCGGAGCGATTGCTGCGATCGGTCTCTCGGTCGCTGCCGCGGTGGCGGTCGTCGCGTCGGGCCGGGAGCTGATCGAGGAGCTGGTACCGCTCGAACCGCTGGCCGGGACGTCGTGGATCGGCCGATTCACGAGCACGCCGTCCCCGCCGTACGATCACCGGATCGAGTGGAACGCCATCCTGAGCGGACACGTGGTGCAGTGGCGAAAGCGCGTCGACGAGCTGGGCTTCGCGATGGAGACGTTCTTCTACTGGGACAGGGAGCTCGACGCGGTGGCGTTCACGCAGTTGACCAGCAACGGGATCCACGCCAAGGGGATCGTAGAGAGTTCCGGTAGCGGGTTGACACTCGTTGGGGTTGCGATGCAGCCGACCGGGCTCGTGTCGTTCCGGCAGACGCTCGAGATGTTGGAGGACGGGACGCTGGAGGACCGGTACTTCCGCCGCGCAGGCGACGCGTGGCTACCGGAGCACGTGATCATCTACCATCCGAATCGCGAGGCGGACCGGGACTAGCGACGCGGAGGCGCCCCAGCTTGGGGCGGGGTTCTCGCTTCCAGACGATCGAGTTTCTTCTGTAGCGCGGCCTCGACGGAGCTTGGGACGAACGTCGAGACGTCGCCGCCGTAGGTGCAGACCTCCTTGACCATCGAAGAGGCGAGGAAGCTGAACCGACCGGCCGTCATGAAGAAGACCGATTCAAATTCGGGTGCCAGGTCTCGATTGGCGAGCGCCATCTGGAACTCGTACTCGAAGTCGGAATTGGCACGAAGCCCCCGCACGATCGCATCGGCGCTGCGCTCGCGGGCGCAGTCGACCAGCAGCCCGTGATAGCTGATGACCTCGATCCCGTTGACCCCTTCCTCGGCGAGAGCCGCGCGGGTGATCTTCACCCGCTCCTCGACCGTAAACAGTGGGCTCTTGTGGGGATTGGCGACGACGGCGACGTAGAGCTTCGAGAACAGCTTCCGCGCGCGGCGAGCGATGTCGATGTGTCCGTACGTGATCGGATCGAAGCTTCCAGGATAGACAGCGACGGCCATGGCGCCCCTATGGTAGCGGTCGGGCGTCGAAACGGCAACGGCTCACGCGGCCGGTCCGACGGTGGTCAGATTCATCGCGTCCGGTCGGACGTAGCGTTCGATGACGCGTCGGACTCCCTCTTGGTCGACGTTTTCGAGCCGAGCGAACAGCGCGTCCGGAGAGAGGATCTCGCGGCGATGCATCGCCGCGGTTCCCAATCGCACGGCCCGGTTGCCGTTCGTCTCCAGCCCAAGGATCAGATGGCCGCGGAGTTTCGCTTTCGCCAGCTCGATCTCGTCCCGGGGGATCGGCTCAATCCGTAGCCGCTCGAACTCCTCCGAGATCAGATCGATGACCGGGGCGACCGCCTGCGGCGCGACGCCGGCGTATGTGAGCCAGAGACCGCAGTCGGAGTAGCAGGTCAGACTGCTCATGACGGCGTACGCAAGGCCGCGATCCTCGCGGATCGATCGGAAAAGCCGCGAACTCGGGCCGTCGCCGAGGATCGAGTTGACAACCTCAAGTGCGAACCGATCCTCGTCGGAGGAAGTGGGGCCTGCGAGGCCGAAATACACGTGCGTCTGCCCGGTTGCACGCTCGTGGTGGAGCCGTTCGGGGTGGAGCGCCGGCGCCGAGCGCGTCGGCGGCACCGTCTGTCCTGTTTCCGCGTCGCGGAACAGCACCTCGACCTGCTCGACGACGGGGGTGGCTCGCACGGCACCGCAGGCGACGAGGACCACGTTGTTAGGTCGGTAGTACTGCGCGTGATGTTCGGCAACCTGGCCCCTCGTTACGCCGGCGATCGCCGTCTGCGTTCCGAGGACCGGGAGCGACAGCGGATGATCGTCCATCCACAGGGCGGAGGCGAACAGGTCGTACGCCAACTGCTCGGGGTCGTCCAGATTCCCGCGGATCTCCTCGAGGACGACGTTGCGTTCGGTTTCGAGCTGACCGGCGTCGAAGCGCGGATGCAGGACGAGGTCGCTGAGAACGTCAACCGCCGTCGGAAGGCCGTCGGCCGGGACGTCCGCGTAGTAGAACGTCGACTCTCGTCCGGTCGCGGCATTGAGGTGCCCGCCGACTGCGTCGATATCGCGGGAGATCGTCGCGGCGTCCCGCTGGGCGGTTCCCTTGAACGCGAGATGTTCGATGAAGTGAGAAACCCCCGGGACGGCGGACGGGTCGTCTCGGCTTCCGCTTCGTACCCAGACGCCGACCGAGACGGAACGAGACTGCGGAACCTCCTCCACGAGGATCCGCAGTCCGTTCTCCAGGTTCGCCTCGCGCGCTCCCTCGTAGATCTCGCGCGTTACCAACGATCCTCGAACTCCGGAGGCGGAGGAGCTGCCTCCTCGTCCGGCTCTCGCGCCGGCTCCGGGGCTTCCGCTACGCGTTGCACCTCAGGCCCGGACTTGTCCTCGGCCTCCGTCGTCTCTTCGACTGGTTCGCCTTCGTCTCGCCTCTCAGCCTCCGGAACGATTCGTCGGAGCTTGTACCGGCCACGATCGTCGATGTTCATCACCTCGACGGTTACCTTGTCCCCGCTTTTGACCACGTCGGTGACTCGGCGGACGTACTCGTCCGACAGGGCCGAGATGTGGATCAGACCGGTCACCTCGGGCGTCAGCTCGACGAACGCTCCGTAGTCGGTGGTGTTGGTAACGACACCTTCGATGACGTCGCCCTCGTGGACCGGTCGAGACGGAGGCGAATCGGATCGCGGCTCCTTTGCCGGTGCTGCGCCCCTGCCGCCGCGATCCCTGCGTGGCTTCCGATCGCGATCGCCGCGACCGGCTGGCGGCTCTTCGCCCTCGGGTGCGACGCGCTTGAGGTCGGGGCGGCCCATCTTGTCGGTTCCGATCACCTCGATGGTGACCTCGTCGCCGACCTTCACATAATCGGTGACGTTGTCGACGAACCCGTCGGCGAGGTTGGAGACGTGGACGAGGCCCTCGCCGCCGCCCTTCAGCTCGACGAACGCGCCGAAGTCGACGATGCGCGTAACCTTCGTTGTGAAGACGTCTCCGATTTCCATTTCCTCGGTGAGGTCCTCGATCCACTGCTTGGCGGCAGCGACCGCGGCGGGGTCGACCGCGGCAATCTTCACGCTTCCGTCGTCCTCGATGTCGATCTCGGCGCCGGTCTCCTCGATGATCTGGCGGATCATCTTGCCGCCGGGTCCGATGACCATCCCGATCTTGTCGGTCGGGATGTGGATCGTCTCCAGCCTCGGGGCGAACTGCGACAGCTCGGCGCGTGGGGCCGGCATGGCCCGCTCCATCTCGTCAAGAATCGCCAGCCGCGCTCGTCGCGCCTGCTCGAGAGCCTCGCGCATGGTGTTGCTGTCGATCCCGCCGACCTTGACGTCGAGCTGGAAGGCGGTGACGCCGTCCCGCGTGCCGACGACCTTGAAGTCCATGTCGCCGTGGTGATCCTCGGCGCCCTGGATGTCGGTCAGGATGACTCGGCGTCCGGACTCGGCGTCCTCGATCAACCCCATCGCAATCCCGGCGGCTGGCTTCCGGATTGGCACGCCGGCATCCATCATCGCGAGGGACGCGCTACAGACCGTCGCCATCGACGAGGATCCGTTCGATTCGAGAATCTCCGAGACGATCCGGATAACGTAGGGGAACTCCTCCTCGCTCGGAAGGATGCACTTGAGCGAGTTCTCCGCCAGGTAGCCGTGTCCGATCGAGCGCCGGCTCGGGGAGCCGATGCGGCGGACCTCTCCGACCGAGAACGGCGGGAAATTGTAGTGGAGCATGAACCGCTTGCGCCCGTCGAACATCATCTGATCGATAATCTGCTCGTCGCCACGGGCGGCGCCGAGCGTGATGATCCCGAGACTCTGCGTTTCGCCGCGGGTGAACAGCGACGATCCATGCGTTCGCGGAAGGACCCCGACGCGGCAGTCGATCGGCCGGATCTCCTCCGGTCGTCGGCCGTCGAGTCGCACGCCCCGCTCGAGTATCTCCGCCCGCATGTACTCCTCGAGGAGCGATTCGACCGTGGCGGCGATCTCCTCGGTCAGCGCGGCGGTGGTCTCGTCGTCGAGCGTGGAGTCGACGATCGCTTCGACCGCGCGCTCCCTCAGGCCCTTGACGAACCTGCCCCGTTCCTGCTTCGTCTCGGCCGAGTGGATCGACGGGAACTCCGACCAGACGATCTGCCGAACGCGGTCGGCCAGACCGGCCGTGCCCGCCGGTTCCTCGGCGACGAACTCCGGCTTGACCGGGTTGACCTGCGCGACGAACCGTTCCTGAAGGGCGATGAGCTCGCGGATGGCCGCATGGGCGACGTCGATCCCCTCGACGACCTGGGGTTCGGTCAGCTCGCGCATCATTCCCTCGACCATCGTGACGGTGTCCTTCGTCCCGGCGACGGTGATCTCGACGCCGGTCTCGTCGATCGTCTCCGAGTTCGGGTCGAGGACGAAGCGTCCGTCCACAAGACCGATCTTGACGCCGGCGATCGGTCCCTGGAACGGGGCGTCGGAAATCATCAGCGCCGCTGACGCGCCGAGGATCGCCAGGACGCTCGGCGAGCAGTCCGGCTCGGCCGACAGGATCGTAGCGACGATCTGAACCTCGTCACGGTAGCCCTTCGGGAACAGCGGGCGGATCGGCCGGTCGATCATCCGTCCGCTCAGCACAGCGACATCGCTCGGCCGTCCCTCCCTCTTGAAGAATCCCCCGGGGATCTTCCCGCTGGCGTAGAAGCGTTCTTCGTAGTCGACGCGAAGCGGGAAATATCCTATGTCCTCGCGTGCTTCGGCCGTGACGACCGTGACGAGCACGTGCGTGTCGCCGTGGGCCGCCAGAACGGCGCCACCCGCCTGGCGGGCGATCCGCCCGGTCTCCAGCGCGAGTTCCTTTCCGTTGAACTGGATACTCTCTCGAACGTACATGGAATCTCTAGACTCCTCTGATTTGCAGTTTCTCGATCAGCTCGCGATACGTTGCCAAGTCGTGACGTTTGACATACTTCAGCAATCGTCGGCGCTGGCCGACCATCTTCCTCAGCCCGCGTTGGGAGCTGAAGTCCTTCTTGTGTTGGCCCAAATGCTCGGTGAGTTCCCGGACCCGCTCGCTCAACAGTGCGATCTGCACCGGCGCGGATCCCGTATCGCCCTTACCCTGTCCGAATTCCCGGATGATCTCCGATTTCTTCTCCGTCGTCAGTCCCATCACTTCACCTCATTCGCCCACGCCCGAGCGGAGGAGTCTCCGTCCTCCCAGACGGGGTCGGTCTAGTTGCTGTACCTGCTGAGCAGGCCCTCCACTTCGAATCTTACCCGGTCTGCGTCGATCGTGCGCAGCTCGCGATTCCTCATCAGCCAGCGGCCGTCGACGAGAACGTCGGTGACGTCGAGTGCGTCCGAGGCGAACACGAGCGTCGCCAGCGGATCGTGCCGCGGGGTGGCATGGAGCGGCTCGCGGTCGATCAAGATCAGATCGGCCGGCCCGCCCTCTGCCCATCCCGCCGGTTCGAGCCCGAAGACGGGCCTGGCGGCATGCATCGCCATGTCGAGCACGTCCTCGGCGCTCGGGCGCATCGGGTCCTCGTGCAGCGCCCGTTCGAGAATCCACGTCGCGCGCGCCTCCTCAACCATGTCAAGACGGTTGTTCGACGCAGCGCCGTCTGTCCCGATTGCGACCGGGATCCCCGCGGCCCTCATCGCGCTTACCGGGGCGATGCCGCTTCCCAGCTTCGCGTTGCTCTTCGGGCAGTGGGCGACCGTGACGTCGTGGTTCGCAAGGATCTCGATGTCGGCAGGGCCGACGTGCACGCAGTGCGCCGCGAGAACGGGAACGGCAAATGCGCCGATCCGCTCCAGGTATGGGATCATCCGCTCGCCGGTTTTCTCTTGCCACTCATTGACTTCAGGGCGGGTCTCGGCCAGGTGGGTGTGGATCGGAACGCCGTGCTGGGCCGCTGCGTCGATGGCCGCCCGCCAGACGTCCTCGCCGCAGCTGTAGATCGTGTGCGGGCTGATCGCGGCCCGGATCCTCCCGTTCGCGGCGCCGTTCCACCGGCGAACGAGTCCGATGGACGCGTCGATCTCCGCTTGGCCCTTCTCGTCCATCGAGGACGCGATGGCGCCGTAGGAGAGCAAGCCGCGTGCACCGCCCTCCTCGAGGGCTCGGCCGACCTCATCGGAGTGGAAGTACATGTCGGCGAAGCCGATCGTTCCGCCTCGGATCCCCTCTGCCAGCGCGAGCATCGTGCACCAGTAGATGTCCTCGGGTCGCAGCTTGGCCTCGATCGGCCAGACGTGCTCCTCGAGCCACACCTTGAGCGGGACGTCGTCGGCGAGGCCGCGGAACAGGACCATCGCTAAGTGGGTGTGGGCGTTGAGGAACCCGGGCGCGGCCAGCTTCCCGCCGCCGTCAATGACTTCGTCCCCGGGACGCGGCACGAGCGGCGCCTCGGAGATCGTCACGATGCGTGTTTCCTCGAATCTAATATCGACGGGGGAACTTCCCCCGATCGGATGAACGTTCTTCAGAGTCGTTCCCATTGCGGTTTCGCTTCCTGCGATGCCGAGCACACAGTATAACCGCCGAAAACCCGCATCGCAATTGAGGAAGCCTCGACATTGGCGGCCGTCCGTCATGCAAGCTATGATATGAGGTGTGGCGACAAAAGGGGAAGCGACGGCCGGCCGTGCGGCGGAAGAGCAAGCGTGCCAGTTCCTTCGGGCGAACGGGTACGAGATCGTGACGCGCAACTGGTGGACGGCGTGGGGGGAGATCGACATCGTGGCGCGCGACGGGCCGACCCTCGTGTTCGTCGAGGTGAAGTCGCGCGCGGGACCGGGCTTCGGCGGGCCGGAAGCGGCGGTCCATCCGGCGAAGCAGCGACGGCTGATCGCCGCGGCGCGGAGCTTCCTGAGCGCGACGGCGTGCGCCCTCCCGGCCCGGTTCGACGTGGTCGCGTACCTCGATGGCCGTCCGCGGCTCCACCGCGACGCGTTCCAGGTGAATCAAGCGTGTACGCCCGATTGCTGAGCGGCGCCGTCCTGGGGGTCGAAGCCAGGTTGATCGAAGTACAGTGCGATGTCGGCGGGGGCCTTCCACTCTTCCGCGTGGTCGGCCTGCCGGAAAAGGAGGTCTCCGAGAGCCGGGAGCGGATCCGAAGCGCGATCAAGAACGCGGGGCTCCGATTCCCGCCGGGACGGATCACGGCGAACCTCGCCCCGGCCGACCTGCGGAAGGAAGGGGTCGGGTTCGACGTGCCGATCGCGGCCGCTATCCTGATCGCTTCAGCGCAGATCGCTGCACCTTCTGAGCGATACCTGTTGGTCGGCGAACTCGCGTTGGACGGGGAGATCCGCGCCGTGCGAGGCGTCCTTCCGATCGCCATCGCGGCGGCCGCAACGGTCGACGGGCTGATCGTGCCGGAGGAGAACGCGGTGGAGGCCGCCTTGGCCGTGAACGTGCCGGTGTATCCGGTGAGAACATTGGCCCAGTTGAAGCGTTTCCTCGGCGGAGAGGGGGGAGTTGCGCCTCTCGCCGTCGATCGCGACGCAATCCTGAGCGAGGAGCCGCCGCCGATCGAATTCGACTTGGCCGAGGTGCGCGGGCAAGCCCGGGCGAAACGGGCTCTGGAGGTCGCCGCCGCCGGAGGCCACAACCTCCTGATGATCGGTCCGCCCGGTGCGGGGAAGAGCCTCCTCGCTCGGTGCCTCCCGGATCTCCTCTCGCCGATGAGCCTTGAGGAGGCACTCGACGTGACGAAGATCTACAGCTCGGCCGGCTTGCTCGAGGGGGGCGCGTCCCTCGTTCGCCGGCGCCCGTTTCGAGCCCCGCATCAAACGATCTCGTACGCGGGGATGGTCGGCGGTGGGCACGGCGTTCCCGGCCCGGGCGAGATCAGTCTTGCACATCACGGAGTTCTCTTTCTTGACGAGCTTCCCGAGTTCGATCGCAGGGTCCTCGAGACGCTTCGACAGCCGCTCGAAGAGCGGGCGATTCTCATCTCCCGGGCCGGCGTCTCGGTGAGATACCCAGCGGCGTTCACCCTCGTCGCTGCGATGAACCCGTGCCCGTGCGGATACCTTGGCGATTCGATGCAGCCCTGCCGGTGCACGATTCGCGACATCCATCGATACCGCAGAAGGTTGTCGGGGCCGTTTCTCGACCGGATCGACTTGTTCGTCGAGGTTCCGCGGCTTGCCGCGGACGAGCTGCTCGGCGAGAGAGGCACGACGACCTCGGCGGCCGTGCGCTTGCGCGTGACGCGGGCGAGAGCATGCCAGTGGGACCGACTTCGACGGGAGCCCGGGTGCTTCTCGAACGCGCAGCTGGACGGCGCGCTTCTCGACGCGCACTGCTCACTCGACCGCGACGCGGAGGCGTTGTTGAAGCGGGCAGTAGTCCGCTTCGGGCTGAGCGCGCGGGCGCACGTTCGGATCCTTCGGGTCGCGCGAACGATCGCCGACCTCGAGGGAGCTGCAACACTGGCCGCGGAGCACGTCGCCGAGGCCGTACAGTATCGGGCGACCGGCGAGTCGATCGGGGACGGATCGCCCGACACGCTGTAGCCGTCTCCGATTCATGAAAACATCACATCGTGCGGGTACAGTCTCGATTTACTGACGACGAATGCTTGCGGTACAATCCCGTCTCGTGATGGTCACAGAGGAGGCACGCGGAATGAGACGCCTGGTATTCGGCTTGGCCTTGGCCGCAGTTGCGGGGCTCTCGGTGGTCGGGTGGGCGGTGCAGTATCCGTTGACGGTGTCCGCCATCGCTATCGAGGGCACGATCGAGATCAAGGACAAGCGCGTCCTGGAAGCGATGGGCTTCGAGGTTGGAGACGAGGTCTATGAAGCGGACCTGAGGGCCGCTTCCCAGGCGATCTTCGACCTGGGGTGGTTCAGCGAAGTCGTCCCCGAGGTGGGGGACGACGGCCTGATTACTTTCCGACTTGTCGAGAATCCGGTGGTCCGCGAGATCGTCATCACCGGCAACGTCCATCGACGATGGTACTCCGCGTTCGGGGTGCGGCTGTTCAGTCTCCCGATCGTTCCGACGTCGAAGATCCAACAGATTCTCTACCAAGCGGACGTGAAGAAGCGGCGGGTTCTTAACCGTGCGGCGCTCGAGTCGGCTCTAAACGACGTGATCACCGAGTACAGCGACCGAGGGTACGTGCTCGTCGCGCTCGGCGACGTGGAGCTTGGCGAGACGCTCAAGATCGAGATCGTCGAGGCGCATGTTGCCGCGAACCGGGTTTCCGGCCTCGAGACGGTTCCCGAGCAGGTGGCGGAGGCGATGATCGATCTTCCGCTTGGCGAGCCGCTTCGGATGGTCGACGTGCAGACGGTGATGGGGCGGCTGAATCAATCGGTCTACTTCACTGACGTCGAGGTCGTTCCGCTGCCGGGGGAGGAGCGGGACAGCGTGATCCTCGAGTGGAAGCTCAAGGAGAGGAACCTGATCCGCGAGCCGGTCGCTGCTCTGGCGGGGATCGTGCTCAAGGGGTTCAGCTGCTACGATGAGGAGACGGTGTACGCTGCGTTGAGCGAGATCCCGGATGGACCGGTCGACAACTACAAGCTCCTTCAGATTCTCGAAGGGGTCTACGATCTGTATGCCGAAGCCGGATATCTGATGATCCGGTTCGCGGTTGACGGGATCGAAGCGGAGACGCTTCGCGTTCGTGTCGAGGAGGGCGAGGTCAGCGAGATCCTCGTCGCCGGACTCGAGCACACCAAAGAGTATGTAGTCCGCGGCAAGCTCGATATCGCGGTGGGGCAGATCCTTACGCGTGCCGACTACCTCGTGTCGCGTCAAGACCTGATGTCACTCGGATACTTCGCGTCAGTCGATCTCGCTCCCGAATGGGTGGACGATGGCGTGCAGGTTACGGTGACCGTGAGAGAAAACACACGGCTTGGCGGGTTCGAGGGCTCGATGGCGCTCGATCCGACGACGGGAGGACTGGTCGGAGAATTGAAGCTTCGCGAGAAGAACCTCTTCGGAACCGGACAGGACGTCGCCGTGAGCTACAGTCGCGGGTTGGCCGTTGAGGGCGAGCCGAGCGCGGTGACTTGGGACCTCTCGTACGCGTCGACGGGCTTCTTCCCGGAGTTCGATCGCATCGGACTCGACCTGTATCAGAAGACGGAACAGATCACGGAGGATGAGGAGACGTCGTCCGTCGTCACGTACGGTGCCATGACGACGTTTGCCTATCCGGTCATGGACTACGTCGACCTGGTACTGGCCTACAAGCACGAGGAGGAGCGATCGTCTGAAGAAACGCGCTGGATTCCGACCGACTCGGTTACCCTCTCCGTCCGGTACGACGACGTGACGGACATCGCGTTCCCGACGGAAGGAACACGGCGCTTGCTCAGCGTGGAGAAGGCGGGGGGATTCTCCGCCGGGCGGGAGTACGCCAACTTGGGATTGATGTGGGTTCAGTTCTCTCCCGCCGAGCTGCCGCTGTTCGGCGACCTGCGTCAGGCGTTCGGTGTCCGGTTCAAGGTAGGCTGGGGGGACGATCGGCTCCCCGCCAGCCAGCAGTACGAGCTCGGCGGCGCGATGTCGGTGCGCGGGATGGAATCGCTGTCCGTGCCGCGGATGTTCCTGACCAACGTCGAGTATCGGGTCGAGCTCGCCGAAGAAGGGCTGTACGTGACGACGTTTCTCGACGCGGGGTTCGACCTCGACACAGTTCGCTCCGACGCGTTCCTGTCGACCGCCGGACTCGAGTTGGCGGTCAACGCGGCGGGGATCTACGTGCGGCTGGATGCTGCATGGTCGCTCAGTTCTGAGTGGAGCTGGGTGCCCCGATTCGACTTCGGCTTCGGACAGATGTTCTGAGTCTGACGCCCCATGAGGAGTCGTTTATAATGCTCGGGCAGAACGGAGATTCACAAGGAGGAATGGGTATGTCCCGGAACACGCTTTTCATTGCTGGTCTCGCCCTATTGCTTGCCGTGGGTGCGCTGATCCTTCAGTTCGTGCTTCCCGCGGGCGGCGGCGTGAGTGACGCGGAGTTCAGCGCGCTGCAAAGCGATGTGGCTGCGCTGCGGCAGCAGGGAGCCCTACGCGTCGCCTACGTGAGGGCCGAGGAAGCGTTCGGGGTCTTCCTCGAGGCAGTGAGCGACATGAGGCAGCGGGCGACCGACAAGGCGGCCGAGATCGCCGAACTCCAGCAGGAGCTCGTACAGAGCACGATCTCGCGGGAGGACTACGAGGTGCAGTTGATGGGCCTGCAAGCCGAGTTTCTCGACGCGCAGTTCGCAGTCCAGGTGGCGATGATCGACAAGATGATCGCTGCGGACGGCTTCTCGGACGTCCGCGCGGACCTCACGAACCTGAAGGAGCAGATGCAGCCGGTGATCGACGAGATGAAGAACCTCCTCTCGGCGGCGCGGATCGGCGTGATCGACGCCACCGAGTTCCAGAGCCGCTACGCTCAGCTGGAGAGCGCATATCAGCAGCTCGACCAGCTTCTCGTCAGTGCCGCGACGGTCAAGGTCGTTTCCGCTGCCAAGGCGATCGCGCTGGAGAAAGGGTACGACCTGGTTCTGAATCACAAGAACGTTCTCGTGTACTGGAACCCCGCCTCGCTCATCGATATCACCGATCTTGTGAAGGCGAGGTTGGCCACGTACCTGTAGAGGCGAAGACGATGCTCGACGTCGAGGCGATCCGTCGATCCCTGCCGCATCGGTACCCGTTCTTGATGGTCGATCGGCTCTTGGAGCGGGAGGACGGACGGGTCGTCGCGCTGAAGAACGTGACGATCAATGAGCCGTTCTTCCAGGGGCATTTCGCTGAGCCGCTCGAGGCCCTGATGCCGGGTGTGTTGATCCTGGAAGCGATGGCACAGACGGCCGCGTTCCTCGTCGCGCCCGCCGCGTGCGACGAAAAGCTCGCGGGATACCTTGTTGGCGTGGAGAAGGCCCGGTTCCGTCGCAAGGTCGTTCCGGGCGATCGGCTCCGCTTGGAGGCGACGCGCGTCCGCGAGAAGCGAGGGCTTCTGCGGGCCGACGTGACCGCCTCCGTCGACGGGGAGCTGGTGGCGTCGGCTTCGATCTCACTGCTGACGGCCGGCCCGGCGGCCGGTGGCCGTCCGTGATCGAGTGCGTTTCCAACGTCAGTGAAGGGCGGGATCGGACGATTCTCGACGGAATCGTCGGAGCGGTCGCTTCGGCCGGCTGTCTCGTGCTCGACCTCCATGTCGATCCGGATCACAACCGATCGGTCGTGACGTTCGTTGGCGAAGAGGATGCGCTGGCCAAAGGTGCCTTCAGCCTCGCCCGAGAGGCGGTGGGTCGGATCGATCTTCGGGCCCAGCGAGGCGTTCATCCACGGATGGGGGCGGCGGACGTGATCCCGTTCGTTCCGCTTCACGGCGCGACGATGAACGACTGCATCCGGCTGGCACGCCGCGTCGGACGGGCGATCGGCGAGCGCCTTGGCGTTCCCGTCTTCCTGTACGAGGCGGCCGCCTCGTCCGAGGCGCGCCGCAACCTGGCGGCGATCCGCAAGGGGCAGTTCGAGGGACTGCGAGCCAAGCTCGCCGACCCGAACTGGCGGCCCGACTTCGGTCCGCCCCGCCCGCATCCGACCGCGGGCGCCACCGCCATCGGCGCGAGGGACTTCCTCGTGGCGTACAACGTCGTGCTGGAAACCGCGGACCTGTTGCTCGCCCGGCGGATCGCGGCAACGATCCGTGGCGCAAACGGCGGCCTGAAAGGCGTCAAGACGCTCGGCCTGCCGCTCGCCGGGCGCGGGCTCGTCCAGATCTCGATGAACCTGACCGAGGTTGGCGCAACGAGCGTGCTCTCGGCGTACGAGCGGGTCGAGGCGGAGGCGGCTGCGCGCGGCGTTGCTGTGGTCGAGAGCGAGATCGTCGGGCTCGCCCCCCGTGCCGCGCTCGGTGGCGCGACCGAAGCGCGCGTCCGGTTGAACCGGGGTCTGGAAGACGTCATCCTCGAGAACCGGCTGGCGGGGCCGTGACCCTTCGCATCGGAAGCAAGACGGTCGAACGCTTGCTCGTAGTCGGCTTCGGCGTGACCGGCCGCGCGGTCTGCCGCTACGCCCTCAAGCACGGTGCGCTGCCGGCTGTCAGCGAGGAAAGGGCACTGCTCGAGGAAGAGCGCACGTGGCTTCGCCGTCGTGGGGTCGCGTACGAGGAAGGCGGGCACACTGCGCGGGCGCTGGATGCTGTCGACGCCGTCGTCCTCAGCCCGGGCGTTGCACCGGCGTCGCCGCTTCTCGCGGCCGCGAGACGACTCGACGTGCCCATCCACTCCGAGCTCGACCTCGCCGCCCTCGCGGCCGCGACACGGCCGATCGTCGCCGTCACGGGCACGAACGGGAAGAGCTCCACCGTCACCCTCCTCGGCGATCTGCTGCGGTTCTGGGACGTGGAGGCCCCGGTCGTCGGTAACGTCGGCACGCCGTTCATCGACGTGGCGGACGACGCGGAGAAGGTGGACGCGTTCGTCGTCGAGGTGAGCAGCTACCAGCTTGAGCAATCGAACTCATTTCGCCCGGACGTGGGCGTCCTCCTCAACCTGGAACCGGACCATCTCGCCCGGCACGGTACGTTGGATGCGTACGCTGAGGCCAAGGGGCGGCTGTTCCGCCTGCAGTCGCCCCGTGACGTCGCGGTTCTGCGAAGCGACTTGACGGGGCGATTTCCCCAAGGGGCCGCGCGCCGGGTCTTCTACGACGAGGAGGATCTCGCGCTCCCGAGCGGAGCGGACCGGCTTCCGCGCCATCAGCGGGCGAACCTGCGCGCGGCGCTCTGCGCATGCGCCGCACTTGTGCCGGGCATCGATCCGCGGGCGGTCCCCATCGACCGGATCGTCGCCTCGCTCGCGCTGCCCCATCGGATGGAGGAGGTCGGGGCGGTGAACGGGGTCCGTGTGATCGACGACTCGAAGGCGACGAACCCGGCGTCGACGATCGCCGCGCTGGCCGCCCTCGCAGGGCCGACGGTTCTTCTTCTGGGGGGGCGGTCGAAGGGCGCCGGCTACGACGCGTTGCGTGCGGCGATCGACAGATCCTTGATCCGGCGGATTGTCCTGTTTGGCGAGGCAGCCGGGGAGCTGGCCGAGCTCCTCGAAGGGCGGCCGTTCGATCGCGTGCCGACCGTCGCAGCGGCGGTCGACGCCGGGCTCGCCGCGGCCCGAACCGGTGATACGCTTCTCCTCTCCCCGTCCTGTTCGAGCTTCGATCAGTTCGCAAGCTTCGAGGAACGAGGCGAGACGTTCGTGCGAGCTGTTCGTGCCCGCGCCGGCTTCTCCGCCGCCTGAACCGAAGGACAGCGCTCCCCCGCTCGCCGGACAGCCGTCCGCTTTTCGTTGAACGGAGCGTCGCGACTGCGGCGACGCCGTTCCTTTCGTTCCCGGGCAGTTGACGTAACCATGGGCTCGCTGGCGGCGCGAGACTCCACTCCAGCGGCGAGGAGCGACCCGTGGGGGGACAAGCGGACCGAAGGACGATTCTCGTGACCTCACTCCTCGTGTTGGCGGGGCTGATCGCGCTGTACAGCGCGTCGTCTCCGTTCTCTCTTCGGCACTTCGGAAGCGACCTGTCGATGCTCTTTCGACAAGCCATCGCTGCTGCGATCGGCATCGTTCTGCTGGCGATCCTCGCCGCTACCGACTACCGACGACTGGCGGCGATCAATGATCTGCTCCTCCTCGGGTCGCTCGCGCTGACGTTGATGACGATCCTCCCGATCGGGCTGGGCGACGGTCGGTGGCTGGCGCTCGGCCCCGCGTCGTTTCAACCGACCGAGTTGCTCAAGTTCTCGCTGATCCTCTACCTGGCATCGAGCCTTGCGAGAAAGGGCGATCGGGCGGCGACGTTCCTCGACGGCGTTCTGCCATACCTCATCGTCCTCGGTGCACTGGCGGCCGTCGTCGTCTGCCAACCGGACCTCGGGATGGTCCTGGTTCTCGGTGGAGTGACGGTGGCGATGATGTTCTTCGCCGGGGCGCGGCTCGCGCACCTTACCGGCATCGTCGCAGGCTGCGCGCCGCTCGTCTTCCTGGCGATCCGATTCGCACCGTACCGGATGGCGCGGCTGCTCTCATTCCTCAATCCGTTCGCCCACAGCACGACGTCCGGATATCAGACCATCCAGTCGCTGATCGCGGTTGGCTCCGGGGGGCTGTTCGGCCGCGGCCTCGGCGCATCGCGCGCAAAGCTCTTCTACCTTCCACAGTCGCATAACGACTTCATCGCCTCGGTCGTCGCCGAGGAACTCGGGTTCGTCGGGATGCTTGCGATGCTGGGCCTCCTCGGGTTCCTTGTGTGGAGGGCGTTCGCGATCGCTGAGCGCGCGCCGGATCGTCTCGGAAGGCTGCTGGCGCTCGGGATTGGGTTCGCGATGGGATTCCAAACGGTCATCAACCTCGGAGTCGTGGTCGGCCTCCTGCCGGTGACCGGATTGACACTCCCGTTTCTCAGCAACGGAGGCTCCTCGCTGATCGTGACGCTGGGGATGGTCGGCGTGCTGCTTAGCATCTCCAGACAGGAGGTGCACCGATGAGGGTGCTCGTGGCGGGAGGCGGGACCGGGGGACACTTCTACCCCGGGCTGGCGATGCTCGAGGGGCTCAGGGAGCGGATCCCCGAAGCGCGCTTCGCCTACGTCGGAACGCGCTCCGGGATCGAGGCTCGGCTTCTCCCATCTCATCCATGGATCCGGTTCTTCCCGATCCACGTGTGCGGGCTCAAACGTGGCGGTGCGATCCGGAATCTGCCGGCACTGCTTCGCTTGATGGTCGGATTCATCGAGACCGCGTGGATCTTCGCCCGGTTCCGACCGCAGATCGTCATCGGCGTCGGTGGATATGGCTCGTTCGCGCCGCTCTTCCTCGGGGCGATTCTGGGGCGCGTCTTCGGCGTTCGCACGATCGTCCACGAGCAGAACGTGGTCGCCGGCCGGGCCAACCGGTGGCTCTCGCGCTTCGTCGACCTCGTCTTGGTGTCGTTCCCCCAGACGAAGCGGTCGTTCGCTCGCGCGAAGCGGCTCGTTGTCACGGGGAACCCGATTCGGGAGGAGTTCCTGCACGTCGCGCGCTCCGAGGAGCTGTATCGACGGTTCGGCCTGGACCCGGAACGCCGTACGATCCTTGCGTTCGGAGGCTCGAAAGGGTCGATCGAGATCGCCGAGCAGATCGTTTCCGCGAAGGACGTCGTGCGAACGAGCGACGGGCTTCAGATCCTGCTGATCACCGGGGACGAGCGACGGGCCGATGCGATCCGCCGGGAGCTGACCGCCTCGGCGATCGACAACGTCGTCGTCGAAACGTACGTCGAGGAGATGGGGGCAGCGTTCGCGATTGCCGACCTGGTCGTCTGTCGCGCCGGAGCCACGTCGCTTGCGGAGATCACCGCGTGTGGCAAGGCATCGATCCTGATCCCCTGGAGGGAGGCCGCCGACGATCACCAACGCAAGAATGCTCGGCTGCTTCAGGAAGAGAACGCTTGCGCCGTGGTCGATGAGGAGGGTATCGTGGAGCGGAGCTTGGTCCGGTTGATCGCAGGTCTGATTCGCGACGAGGCGGCCGTGAAACGGCTGGCGGAGAACGCGGGCCGACTGGGGAATCGCGGAGCGAAGGCGCGGATCCTGGGTGAGATTCAATCGATGATGAGGGGGGCGGGCGCGTGATCGACACGGGCATGCGGACGCATTTCGTCGGGGTCGGTGGAATCGGCATGAGCGGTCTCGCGTCGGTGCTTCGGGCTCGGGGCGACGAGATTTCCGGGTCGGACCTCCAGGCGAACCGGCAGCTCGATGCACTCCGGCGTGCCGGCGTGGCAGTATATGTCGGGCACGACGCGCGACATGTGACGGGCGACCTCGAGCGGGTCATCGTCTCGTCGGCGATCCCTCCGGACAATGTGGAGGTCCTCGCCGCCCGTCGGCGTCGGATTCCGATCGTCCGGCGGCTCGATGCTCTCGCGGAGCTTTTGCGTGCGCACCGGGCCGTCGGGATCACCGGGACGCACGGAAAGACGACGACCACCGCGATGCTTGCGACGATCCACAGGATGCTCGACCGCGCGTCGAGCTACCTTGTCGGTGCGCATTGCCCGGGTCTCGGCGGCAACGCGAGGCTCGATTCGGGCGACTGGTTCATCGCCGAGGTCGATGAAAGCGACGGGCTATTCCTCGCGTTGGAGCCGGAGATCGCTGTACTGACGAACGTCGGCCTCGATCATCTCCAGACCTACCACGATCTCGACGAGATCCGGGCCGCGTTTCTCCGCTATGTGTCGCGTGCGGGCCGGGCCGTCTTGGCGATCGACGATCCGCACGTGCGCGAGATCGCGGGATCCGTCTCGAACGCACTGACCGTCGGGATCCACCACGACGCTGAGCTCCGCGCCGTGAATCTGCGGTTCGAGCGGTTCGAGACGACGTTCGACCTGGTGGAGAACGGGCGTGAGGTGACGCGGGTCTCGCTTCCGGCACCCGGCGAGCACAACGTGAAGAACGCGCTTTGCGCCCTCGGCGCGGCGCGGCTGAGCGACGTTGACTTGTGCGCCGCTGCGCATGCCCTCTCCGCGTTCGTCCTCCCGCACCGTCGGTTCGAGGTTCTCGAGGAGAACGGAGTAACCGTCGTCGATGACTACGCGCACCTGCCGGAAGAGATCGAGGCGACGCTCTGTGCCATCAGGACCGGCTGGCGTGACCGCCGGATCGTCGCGATCTTCCAGCCGCACAGGTACAGCCGGACTCGCGCTCTCGCCGCGGAGTTCGGCGCGGCGTTCTCGCGCGCCGACACGGTGATCGTGACGTCGATCTACCCTGCCTGCGAGCCGCCTGTGCCAGGCGTGACGTCGCAGAGCGTCGTGCAGGCGATCGCACGGCAGACGGAAGCGGACGTGCACTCGATCGCGAGCAAAGAGAACGCGATTGACTTCCTCAAGGCGCGGATTGTCCCAGGCGATTTCATCGTGTCGTTCGGTGCCGGGGATATATGGACCGTGACGGAAGAGCTGGCTCACTTCCTCGAGCAGGGTCGGTTTCGCGCCGCGTAACTGGCCACGGGCTCGGTAGCGGTCCCCGGAGCCCGTGCATCCTCCGCGTCCTGCGCGGGCAGGACGCCCTCCGATCCGGGTGTGTCGCGCGGGTGGCGATGGATCGACCCGGACCGGGCCCAGTGAAGGAGGGGTAGATATAGGACAAGACACCCTGCGAGAGGCGAAAACAGCGTCCCGCCGGCCACGAGGCCGAACGCGGAGATGACCAAGGAAATTGACATTCGCAAGCAAAAGGTGTATAACAGTCTCCACGAATCTCGCTCCACTAGGGCGGTATGGGGTCATTGACGGGTGAAGGAGGGGGCATTCTGGCGCGGAAGCGCTGTTCGGGTCTTCGCTGTAGGGGGGGTACTCATTACCGCTGCTGCCATTGCTCTTTGCACGCCATGGTTCGGCCTGGTTGACCTGCGGGAGGTCGTGATCAAGGGGAATGTCCACGCTTCCGCAGCGGATCTCGTTGCCCTATCGGGGTTGCGCCCAGGTCAGTCCCTTCTCGTTCTCTCGCTTCGGCGTATTCGCTCTAATCTACTGCAACACCACTGGATCAAGCAGGCATCGGTTGAGCGAAGGTTGCCCCATGCTCTGACGATCCGGATCCAGGAGCGGGAAGAGGTGGCGTGGATGGCCGAACCGTCGGGCGATGGCTGCCTTACCCTGGGAGAGGGTGGCGTGGTCGTCTCCGCCGGCTGCACACGAGCCGACTCGATGATCGAACTTCGCGGTGCGCGGCTCTCCGGTGTCGTCGTTGGAGCTGTTCTGGTGAACGGAACGATCGCTCGTCTGATCGACGTGCTCCGAGGCGGCGCGTTGGCGTCCCTCGACACGCGGCGGATCGACATCGACGATTCGGACTTCGTCGAACTGCATACGGAGGCCGGTTTTCGCGTTCTGCTTGGTGATGTGGGCACCGCGATGTCGCGATTGGAGGCACTCGCAGCGCTCCATCGTTCGCTTCGCTTGGAAGACTACGAGGTCGTCGATCTCAGGTTCGGGGGTGAGGCGACGCTGGTGCCTCGGTAAGGCGGTGAACAACAGATGAGGAAAGAGAAGGTTGTGGTCGGGCTCGACGTAGGGACCACCAAGGTGGTCGCTCTTGTCGGGAACACGATCGACGGGATGATCGAGGTCATCGGCATGGGCAAGGCCGAGTCGCACGGCCTCGAGAAGGGGGTCGTCGTCGACATCGGTCGGACGATCTCGTCGATCCGCAAATCCGTCGAGGAAGCCGAGAACATGGCGGACGTCAAGATCGACTCCGTCTACGTCGGGATCGCGGGCAAGCACATCACGTCGATCAACAACAGCGGAACCGTGTCGATCAATCGGCCGGACCGGATCATCGCGGAGGACGACGTCCGCCGCGTGGTCGAAACGGCGCAGGCGATCCAGATCCCGCCCGAGAGCGAGATGATCCACGTGATCCCGCGGCAGTACATCGTTGACGGGCAGGACGGGATCACCGATCCGGTCGGAATGACGGGCACGCGTCTCGAGGTTGATGTCCACATCGTGACCGGTGCGATCACGGCGGTTCATAATCTCGTGCGCTGCGTCGAGGCGCTCGGTATCGGAATCAGGCAGATCGTCCTCGAGCCGATCGCGTCGTCGCTCGCTGTCTTGTCGTCCGCGGAGAAGGAGCTTGGCGTGATCCTGATGGACATCGGTGGAGGGACGACCGACATTTCCGTCTTCCGCGGCGGCGACATCTGGTTCTCGAAGGTCATCCCGATCGCGGGTGAGCACATTACCAACGACATCACCGTCGGCCTGCAGACGCCGATCGAGGAGGCCGAGCTTGTCAAGAAGATGCACGGGACGGCACTCGTGGACTCGGTGAGCGAGGACGACAAGATCGAAGTGGCGACGATCGGCGGCGACGAGAAGAAGCTCGTGTCGAAGAAGCGGCTGGCGAAGATCATCGAGCCGCGCATCGAAGAGCTGCTCGACCTGGCGATGCAGGAGGTCGAGGACGCCGGATACCGCGATCTCGTGCCGGCCGGCCTGGTGCTGACCGGTGGGTCGTCGCTTCTCGACGGGCTGCCCGAATTCGCCACTCAGCGCTACGACATTCCGGTCCGCCGCGGCAAGATTCCGCAGGGGATCCACGGGCTGCGGGACATCGTCGAGTCGCCGATCTACGCGACGTCGATCGGGTTGCTCCGATACGCTGTCGAGACGAAGGATTTCAAGAAGCCCGAGTTCGCCGAGCGGCGAAGGGAATCGATCATCGGAAAGCTGTTCTCCTGGTTCAACCGATTCTTCCGGGGGTAGACGATGGCGATCCCTGAACAGACGAACCGTACGTCCTCCCCGGCGACTCTCATGGTCGTCGGCGTCGGCGGCGGCGGCGGCAACGCCGTCGATCGTATGTACGACACGCGGGTGAACGGCGTCGAGCTCGTCGCGGTCAACACCGACGCGCAGGTTCTCGAGGTCGTGCGCTCGCATCGCGCGCTGCAGCTCGGTCGTAAGCTGACCGGTGGCCTCGGGGCGGGCGGAAACCCGGAGATCGGTCGCCTCGCTGCCGAGGAGAGCCGCGAAGAGATCGTCGACCTGCTCACCGGCGTCGACATGGTCTTCATCACCGCGGGCATGGGCGGCGGAACCGGGACCGGCGCCGCCCCGGTGATCGCCGCGCTGGCGAAGGAGGCGGGGGTCCTGACGACGGGGATCGTAACGCGGCCGTTCTCGTTCGAGGGTCTGGCGCGGGCCGAGAAGGCCGAGGCGGGGATCGCGCGGCTCTCTCAAGCGGTCGATGCGCTGATCTGCATCTCCAACGACAAGCTGCTGAAGGTCGCTCCGGCGGAAACGCCGATCACCAAGGCGTTCGAGATCGCCGACGAAGTTCTACGCAAGGGAGTGGAAGGGATCTCGGATCTGATCACCATCCCCGGGATGATCAACCTCGACTTCGCCGACATCGAGTCGGTCATGCGCGATGCCGGAACGGCGATGATGGGAATCGGCGAGGGCGAGGGCGAGGGCAAGACGAAAGACGCGGCGCGAAACGCGATCTCGTCGCCGTTGCTCGACGGCTCGATTCAGGGCGCACGCAAGGTGATCATGAACATCACCGGCGGCTCGGACCTGACGCTCGAGGAGGTCACATCCGCCGCGAACCTGATCCGAGAGGCCGTCTCCGACCACGCCGACATCATCTTCGGTACGGCAATCCGCGATGGGCTGGAGAAGGTTCGACTCACCGTGATCGCGACCGGGTTCTCGGTCGAGTACGGTCGGGGCGACGACGAGGGCCCACCGTTGTCCAACGAGACGATGCTAGCCAAACTCGAGAAGGAGAGCCGTGTCGGGGCGGACGATTTCGACATCCCGACGTTCCTGCGCAGAGGCCGCAGGAGCCGCGAGGAACGACCGCGGCCGCCGTGGGGTGAGCCGCAAGCCGAGGAGCGAACGCGCCGCGATCGCGAGGCCGAGCGAAACCGCCCGCGTAGAGACCGAAAGCAGTAGACTGTCCGGGTGCGCAGCTCCGCTAGGTGGGCGCGTGGCAAGACGAACGCCCCTCATCGAGGGGCGTCTCTATTGCCAGAGGTGGGGGTCGAACCCACACGACCCAAAGGGCCACGGGATTTTGAGTCCCGCGCGTCTGCCGATTCCGCCACTCTGGCGATGGGTGAATGCTAGTGGGCATGGAAGGGTGCGTCAACCCGAAGAGCGACTTGCGACTCGATGAGCGCGCTCGTTTTACGTACAACATCAGCGAGGACGATAGAAAAGGCACACAAGACTTGACATCAAGTGTCTATATAGATAGGCTATGCTCTGACTTGAATCGTTGCTTCTCGAATAGTGCCCTGGCGGCATTGCAGGCGGCGACATGGCGAAGCCGAGGAAGGGAGGAAGCGGTACATGGGGCATGGCTCGGTTGTGTGCCTCCGATGGCGGCAGGAGGCGTCGCCGCCGATCTGCAACGAGAACGACCAGCCATCGGCCGTCGTCTTGCGTCGTCTGGGATCTACTGTGGAGCGCACTGACCGGCCCAGCCGTTCCCGGGGCAACGGGAGCCGCGCCGCGCACCCGAGGGGGATCCGCGACGTCGAACGCGACGGTTCGCGAGCAGCATGAGAGTCAGAGGGACAGCGATAGCATCGACAAGGTCGGGTGTCGGTATTTGGCGCGAGAAGCCTGTGGGAGCGTGAATGGAGCCGCGTGAAAGCTGGTCAAGAACCCGGCAGCCAACCAGCTGTTGGGGATTGGCAGGAAGTAGCGTGGGTCTATACTATTGAGTCGGTTTGGTTGAGTAGCCATAAGGATTGCGAAGTCGTCGAGCGGGCGAGGAGGCGGAGATGCGTCGGGAGCGGCTAGCGGATCGGGTGGGTACACATGCCGGGAAGGCCGTCATCGGCGTTATCTGCCTAGGGATTCTCCTCGGTTGGTGCGCAGCCGCGCTTGGCAAGCCTGTTCTCGTGCTGACGAAGACCGTCCGCGCGTTGGGGGACTGCCCGGGCGACGCGGCAGCGGAGGTGGCTGAAGGCTACGCGGTGACCTACTGCTATCGCGTCGAGAACACCGGCGATGCGAGCGCGTGGAACGTCTTCGTGTGCGACGACAACGGGACGCCGACCGACAAATCAGACGACTTCACTGTCGCGTTATCCGGGCTGTCGGAGCTGGGCGGCGAGGCGGGGAAGGATTTGGGGGTCGGCGATGTCGCGACGGGCGAAGCGAGGGTGCCGCTGTTCACTCCCGGGGAGGTCACCGCGGAGGCGGCGGTGTGGGCGGAGGACTCCACGCTAACGCCGGCTGATTACATCACCGGCGCGGAATGCAACTGCGGACCCGACGGCAGTTGCGCGGCGGTCTCGTCAACGACGGTCACGGTCACCGATCGAGCCCCCGTGCTTCTGCTCACGAAGACCGTCCGCGCGTTGGGGGACTGCCCGGGCGACGCGGCAGCGGAGGTGGCTGAAGGCTACGCGGTGACCTACTGCTATCGCGTCGAGAACACCGGGGACGCGGATGCGTGGAACGTCTTCGTGTGCGACGACAACGGGACGCCGACCGACAAATCAGACGACTTCACTGTCGCGTTATCCGGGCTGTCGGAGCTGGGCGGCGAGGCGGGGAACGATTTGGGGGTCGGCGATGTCGCGACGGGCGAAGCGAGGGTGCCGCTGTTCACTCCCGGGGAGGTCACCGCGGAGGCGGCGGTGCGGGCGGAGGACTCCACGCT
>Ga0272443_10001086_pt1 | contig 42890 bp, 52 predicted proteins | sample SSMAcet12_FD_193581 | JGI IMG/M metagenome (GOLD analysis project Ga0272443, IMG submission 193581) | Marine sediment archaeal communities from Little Sippewissett salt marsh, Falmouth, MA, United States - SSM-Acet-12 | ecosystem: Environmental > Aquatic > Marine > Wetlands > Sediment ...
GCCGAGCCGCGCCGCTTGGACTGCGGTGCCGGTTCGGCCGAGCCGCGCCGCTTGGACTGCGGTGCCGGTTCGGCCGACTCGCCCTGCGGCTGCTCCCAGGCCTTGCTGAACCGGCCGCTGCTCTGGGTGGGCACGCTGTCGGCCGACCCGCCGGCCGCCGGCCGCTGGCCGCTCTGGTAGGCCTTCAGGAGGTGTTCGTACTGCTCGACGAGGTCCGGCCGCAGTTCGCGCATCACCTCGAGCAGGGCGTCGATCGTCGGGTACTGCTGCTTCGCCCAGGCCACCTGGGAGTCCCGGTCTTCGCGGTGGATGTCCCTCATCCAGCGCCGATTCTCGTGCCGGCCGCGCTGGAAGCCCACCTCCTCGTACATCCGCTCGATCATCGAGTCCAGGCTCACGGCGATGTCGTCGAGTTGCTTGGCCTGCACCTCGGGATCCTCGGGCTTGGGCGGCGCGTAGCCGGGCTTCAGCACCTGCTGCAGGCCCCACTGCCCCGTCTCGGGATCCTGCTGCCAGGCGTGCTTCGATCCGCCGGGACCGCCGACCGTCTTCGGCGGCTCGGCGGCTTCCTCCTGCCCCAGCTTGAAGTCGGGCGGCTGGTAGGCGTCCACCAGGCCCTTCTCGATCCAGCCGAGGACCAGTTCGGGCGTCCAGCCCTCTTCCTGCTCGAGGAACTTGGCCAGTTCGCGCTGGCTCATGGGCCGGCCGCCGCGCTTCAGGTTCGTCTGCAGGATGGTGGTGGTCAATTCCTGGGCCCGCTGGAGGCGCTGGGCCTCCTGCTCCTGCTCCGAGCGTTCGCGCTGGCCGAGCAGGTACTTGGCGTAGCGCTGGCCGAGTCCCGAGGCGCCGCGGCTGATCTGCTCCATGATGTCCGACACGCTTCCCTCCTTACTGGGCCAGCGGGACTTTGTCGCCGCCGCTGCCGCGTTCGAGCAGCACGGCGAACAGGTCGGGGCTGATCGAACTGGCCAGACCGCTCTCCCACCAGTTCAGGCCCGCATCGGCCCCCAGGCCGGCGCCGACCACGAAGTCGGAGCCCATGCCCAGCAGGCCGCCCCAGGCGGCCCGCTTACGCGCATCGTCGGCCGTCTGCAGAGCCGCCTCGCGGACGCCGATCCCTGCCGCCCAGGGCGTCTGCGTGCGGATCTGCTGCAGGGCGTTGATGATCGACAGTTTCTGGGCGAGCTGGCGGCCGGCCATGTCCTCGGCCTTCTCCATGGCCAGCAGGGGCGCGGTGGCCATGGACTCGCCCCGTTCGCGGTCGAGGACCGCCTCGCGCTCGACATCGAAGGACGAGCCGCCCAGGCCCAGCTGGCCGGCCCGCTCGCGCCGGGCGGCGTCGCGCTGCTGCCAGTCCTTCGTCGCGCCGCGCTCAAGCAGGCTCTGGTAGCGGCTCTGGTAGCCCTGGGTCGTCCGCGTCGGGTTGCGGACCTGGGCCAGCATCTGGGTGATGTCGGCGCGGGCGGTGTCGGACAGGCGGTAGTCGCCCTCGCGCCCCCGCCAGTTGATGCTACGGTTCCCGCCCCGCAGCAGGTCCATGATCCCGCCGGCCGCCTTCAGGCCGGCTCCCGCTGCCAGTGACCATGGGTCCATCGGTCAACCCCCTCTCCATGAGCAGGGCGAATCGCTTCGCGGTCAGCCCCAGGGTGATCATCGTCCGCGGCCGTCCGTGGATCGTCTCGTAGTCGTAGTGCCGGCCCTCGAAGTCGAAGCCCAGCTTGCGGTAGAACTTCTCGGTCTGCGGCCGGCGCTGCTCGAAGATCGCGCTCAGGCGCGGCAGCTCGAAGCCGCCCGCAGCGGCCGGCGCGAAGCAGTGCGACAGCAGCCGGATCAGCAGCGGCCAGCCGTCGCGGCTCCAGGTGCCCCGGAAGCGCTTGAACACGAGCGACCCCAGTTCGGCCCGGTGGTAGCCGGGCCACGGGCTCTGCACCCAGAACCAGCCGAGCAGATCGTCTTCGCGCCGCAGGGCCAGGTAGATGCGCCCCTCGTGGACGACCCGCGCCTCGGGCTCGTGCTGCCGCCAGAAGTCGGGCAGGATCTGGGCGCGGTAGGCCGCGTCGTAGTACTCGCTGAACGGCACCTTCTCCCGACGCAGGGTCAGGCCGGCGGTCGCCGTCGTCTTCAACTCACTCACGCTCATGGCGTGTCCACCCCCCGCAGATCCAGCTGCACGCGCTGGAACCTGCTCACTATGCCGCCGCCCGCGTAGTCGACACGCAGGCCCAGGCGCCCACCGAGTCCGGTCGGCACCTTGCGGCTGATGGCCGGCGTCCGCTGATGGCCGAAGCTGGGGGCCAGTGTGCCGGGCAGCGGGCGCCAGTTCTGGTCATCGAAGCGGATGCTGGCCGTCAGGTTTTCGCCCCCCTCGGCCATGAGAAAGTCGGCGAGCAGCACCTGGCCGCGGACGCCCAGGTCCATGTGGGGCAGCTCGAAGTAACTCTCCCAGAAGTCGCCGTAGCTGTCCAGCACGCCGAAGTCCATGTGCCTGACGTTGCCCTCGTAGTCGCCGAGCAGGACGATCCACTGGCCGGCCGTGTTCAAGCTCGACGCGTAGCAGCCCTCGAGCAGGTCGCCCACCAGGAAGGCGCCCAGGGTGACGCCCTGGGGGTCGGCATGCCGGCGCAGCAGGTGGTAGTCGATGACCCCGCTGTTGTGCGGCTCGTTCTGGAGCGGCACGAGGTAGCGGATCCGCTCGTTCTGGCGGTCGTGGATGGCCACGATCTGGTGCAGTCGGTTCGCGTCCAGTTCGGTGAGGAAGTCGCGGATCCGGTCGGTGGCCACGTTCACGAACACATCGCCGTAGGCGTCCCAGGCGCTCAGGGGCACGGGCCCCTGAGGGCTGAACCAGTGGACGTCGTTCTCCACGCGCTTGATGGCCAGGGGGCCGACCAGGCCGAAGGGGATCACCCGCATGCCGCTGGCCGTGCCGGCCACCGGATCCACGTCCGCGTAGACGACCGTCTTCGTCTGCTTGTGGCACAGCAGCAGCTGCTGGAAGTCGCTCACCCCGATCACCGGCTCGCCGTCGCCCTCAAGGACGCGCAGGCGGAAGGCCGTGCTGGACGTCTCGGTCCAGTCCCAGTCGAGGAAGTCGCGGTTGCCGCACAGGTGGACGTCGCTCGGCCGCTGGGAGCAGCCCCAGGCGGCGAGGCGCTCGGTCTTGTCGGCGCCGATCAGCGTGACGCCCGTCGGCCAGTTGCCCGGCTCCCAGGACAGGGGCAGATCGATGCCGTCCAAGTCGCTGATCAGATCGAGGTCGGTGCCGGCGGCGCCGCCGCCGTAGACCAGGGGCTCGTTGTCGGGGCCGAACATGAAGAGGCGGTTCATGTAGACGGCGGCCGTCCAGGCCCCCTCGTCGATCTCCGTGACCGCGCCGATGGCCCAGGGCCGGCCCGTGGCCGCGATGCGGTAGACCGTGGTGCCGGCGATCGCGATGTGGGCCACCGAGCCGTCCTGGCGCTCGAAGCGCCACAGGCCCACGATGGGGCCGGCCAGGGCGTCGGTCGTCCAGTTCTCGACGGTCGCCCGCCGCGGGATCTGGAGCGTGCCGTCGGTCAGGATCTCGATGTTGCGGGCTGCGGGCAGGAAGGGCGTCGGGACGATCTTGCCCGGCGCCCCCTCGAGCAGCCCGCCCGTGCAGTCGAGGAACGGCCTGCTCGCCCGGCCGCTCATCGCTTCAGCGCCCAGCTGGCGTCGCCGCCCACGGGCGGCTTGTCGGTCTGCGGGCCGCGGTCCCGCGGGTTCTGGTGGATCGGCCGGCGCCGGGCGATGCGGATCATCTCGAGCTTCTCGTAGGTGTACTGCTTCGTCGCCACCTCGGTGGCCGGATAGCCGCAGTAGCCGCCGGCCATCTGCCAGACGGCGTAGGCGACCATCGCCGGGTAGAAGGGGTTGGGCAGCAGGGGCACTTCGGCCCCGTACTGCATGAGCGTCAGTGCGGCCTGGTAGCGAAGCAACAGGCGGCCGGGGTAGTAGCTGCGATCGCCGTTCCATGCGTAGTCGGCGTCGACCAGCGCGGGGTCGGTGTCGTGGGGATTCCAGGCGCCGACCGCCCGCTCCCAGTGATCCGCGTCCAGGTCCGGTATGACGGCGGTATCGGCCACCGGAAGGATGCAGATGTACCAGCCGCCGCCGTGCCAGCAGCACTTGTCCAGCAGGTAGACGGAACTCGGCGGCCGGGCCAGCTGGATCTTCCGCTCGAAGAGGCTGTACTCGGTCGGCGTGCCGAAGTTGGCGACGTCGGTCAGCAGGCCGACGGCATCGTCGACCGCGTCGATCGTCCTGAAGTCGAGCGGCGAGAGCGAGCAGACCGGGTCACTGACCATGTCGAGGAAGTCGCCGGGCAGATCGTAGCCGCGCACCCCGTCATCCAGATGCCAGTAGGCCTCGCTGTGGCCGAAGCTCTGGCCGGCCAGGTCGTAGAGGATCTGCTGGCCAGCGTTCAGCTGGTTCACGGCCTCGACGACGTAGTCGGGATCGGTCCCCTCGTCGCTGTCGGCGTAGATGGTCGGCACATCGTTGGGGCCACTGGGCAGGCGCAGTTCGGTCAGCACCTGGCGCACGAGCTGGAGCAGGGTGCGGGTGCGGCCGCCGCCGCCCGAGCGGATGATCGTGGTCGCATGCGGCATGGCCGCCTCCTACCTCTGCTTGCAGTCGCAGCGCCAGTTCGTGCCGTCGAACACGCATTCCATGCAGTCGCCGGCGGCGGGGTTCCAGTTGTTGCCCGTGCCGGCGGGGTTGTTCACGTCGCGGTCAAACAATGGCATCATGGGCACGGCGAATCCGATCGTCGTGTTGGCGTCCCCGAACTCGATCCAGATCCGCTGGCCCTCGTAGCCGTCGTCGAAGTCGACGATCGTGGTCGCGCCGCCGTTGTTGGTCTTGAAGAACAGGCCGTCGCGCACCGAGGGCGTGGCGTCGAGATTGGTGAAGGTGCGGAACATGCTGGACGTGAACTGCGAGCCGCCGAGCAGCTGCACGTCGCCGCCGGCCGCGTCGATGTGTTCCCGCTTCAGGTTGTCGCCGATCGACACGACGGGCGGCAGCACCTCGGGGTGGGCGAAGTTCAGAACGCGGATGGCCGGATAGGGGGTGACCGCCAGGTTCGAGAAGCGATTGCAGATCGACACGATGCCGGAGTAAGGGCCATCCAGCACGATGTGGCCCTCCGTGGCCAGGCCGGGGGCGGGCCGTAGCGGGTAGTCGAGCAGGCAGCCTTCGGCGAGGATCCCGCTGCCATCATCGACCAGGATGTCGGCCTCGATGCAGTCCGAGATGCTGACCTCGCGGAAGCTGTGGCGGTTGATGTAGGCGATCCCCATGGCGGCGCCCAGCAGCCGGATGCCGTAGCGGAAGTGATGGACCTTCACCCTGCGGAAGGTGACGTTGTAGGCCGGAAGCGTGGTGCTGTCGACGAGGATCCCCGTGCCGGTGACGGAAGGGCTGTTGATGCCGATGACCGTGAGATTCTCGAACAGGACGTTCTCCGCGCCCGCCGTCATGCGGACCCCCCCCACGCCCCCGCCGTTGCTCCCATCGGACACGTCGATCGTGAATCCTTGCAGGCGGGTGCCGTGAGCGCGGACATCGATGTCGATCAGGGTGGCACTGGCCAGATTCTCAGCCACCAGGCGGGTGCCGATGTAGTCGACCCCGGCTTCTTCGCGCACCGACCCCGCCCCGACGATGGAGATGTTCTCGTCGTAGATCTCCAGGCGGGTGCCGTCGATGTTGATCTGGCCTGGCGGCAGGCGCACGATGGCGCCCTGGCCCTCCGCCTGGGCGGCATCGAGGCACGCCTGGAGCGCTGCCGACTGATCGCCGGCCCCCGCGCCCGTGACCACGCCGTAGTTCGTGGCGTCGAACTCGTGGGGCACGCCGTCCTTCAGTTCGATGTCCTCGTCGTACTTGACGATGCCGCCGTAGGCGATCCTGAGATCGTAGCGGCCGTCGGCCGCGAAGCACTCCCAGCAGCCGTCGGCGTCTGCGGTGACGGGGTTGGTCTGCGGGGTCACTGCGAAGCGGTCCTGCCACAGTGTGGCCTGGGCCGCGACGCCGGCTGCGTAGCCGCCGAGGTTGCGGTCGTAGACGGTGATGAACGCGCCGCCGATGGCCACGCCATCGTTGTCCTGCACCACTCCGCTGAGTCTGTCCATCACCGCCTCCTTAGGCGAAGGTGTGGGCGCCGCAGTCGCCGGCCAGCAGCGAGCGGTCGTAGAGTTTCATGTGGCGCGTGCCGGCCGTGTAGATCTCCAGGCCGATCTGGTAGCCGCCGGGGTTGCGGATTCTGAGGCTCTGGTTATTGACCATGTTGATATTGTTATGCGTATGGACGCCAACATCCACGAGTCCCGACCTCATCATCGCCACCAGCTGGGCTGACGAGATCTTGCCCACGCCATCGAGAACGCTCGTGATCAGGGCCATCGAGAACTTGACGCCGCCGGCCAGCACGCACTGCGGCCAGTAGATGCTGTAGTTTTCCGCGTCGCCGTCGTCGGTGGAGAACGTGATGGCGGCGCGGCGGCCATTCCAGGGCCGGCCGTTGAAGTAGGGGCCGTCGGCCTCGAAGCCCTGCTTGGGCACCCAGAAGCGGGCGTCGTGACTCGGGTGGTGGTAGCGGCGGAAGTGTTCGAGGCCCTCGGTCAGCGTGCAGATCCACAGGTCGTCGTCGGCATGCTCGAGCCAGGCCTGGAGCATGGCCGCGAAGTGGGCGGCGTCGATGGCGTTGTGGGTGTAGATCTGGACCCACGAGTGGTCGGCGATCCACCGCGGCAGGCGATCGGCGCCCTCGAGCAGCGCGAGTTGGGCCGCCTTGTTCGCCGCCGCCGCCTGGACGTCGGCCGCCGTGTACGAGTACGTCGGATTGCCGCTATTGCCACGCAGCGGCAACTCGAAGGGGGTGCCGAGATCCCAGCCCTTGCGCCAGTTCTCGTTGTGGTAGTGGCCGAAGACGTCCGAGCAGTGGCCCTCGGGCACATCGGTGCCCGGCGAGCCGTCGCGGGCGCCCAGGTAGCCGCGGCGCATCAGGTAGAGGATCGTGTCTAGGTCGTGGATGTGGTTGGGGAAGGCGACCCAGCGCGGCAGGGGCCCCTGGAGGCCCGTGATCACCGCCTCGGCCGCGTCGAGATCGGCATCCAGACCGGCCGGCCAGTCGATGCCCGAGGCCGCGGCCAACACGATTCCATCCTGGCCGATCGCCGAGACGCCGCGCTCCTCCAGTTCGTCAGCCTCGTAGACCAGGTGCGTGTTGGTCACGGCCGTGTCCACGCGGTAGTTCTGCCTGGGGCTGATGGACTCGACGACCAGCTGCTTCACCCGCGCATCAGCATGCGCCGTGAACTTCGCCTGGATGTCACGCAGGTACTTGATGTCGCCGCCCACCTCATCCAGATCCCAGTCCGCACCCGCGATCGCTGTCCAGGGGCCGTAGCCGAACTCCATGTCCTCGTTGCCCGCCATGCCCTTCTCCTAGTAGGTCATGATCCGCTGGCCGTGCTGGTAGACTTCGGGCGGCCGGTGGGCCATGGCGATCAGGCCCATCGCGGCGATCGCATGGGGGATCCGTGCCCGGCCGCCAGCCCCGTTGCGATGGTAGAGCCGCACCTTGCGGATGTAGTAGAAGCGGTTGATGTTGCCGCGTATCCGCCAGACGGCGACAGCGTAGGTGTCGCCCGCGATCGTGAAGTCGAGGACGTAATCTTTCCAGTAGCCCGCCCAGCCGCCGGCCCCGCCGTCGATCAGCACCGACCCGCCCGACTTGAGCGCATATATTTTCGGCTCGACGTTCTCGGCGATGACGCTGTAGACCTCGCACACGAGGCGGAAGTCCTGCGGCAGTTTGAACTGGTTGAGCTTCCCGGCGCCGTACTGACCCATGTGGTAGCCGATGTACTCGCCGGCCGCGCCCGCCGTGCGGGCGATGCTGACCGCGTTGCCGTCGCCCGTCGGCGAGGCCAGGACGGTCATGGTGCCGTTGGCCCCGCCCTGGCGGTCCATGCGGAATGCCCCCGGCGAGGTGTCTCGATCGGACATCCCAGGGAAGTCCGGCGAGCCCTGGCCGTCGCCCCCCTGCATGTACAGGCGGCGGGTGAGTGCCAGGGCCCGCCGATGGTAGCATCGGCGGTCCATGGCCTACCCCTCCCCCGTCCAGGAGACGTCGATGTACAGGTTCGTGGCCGTCAGCGCCGCGCCCTTGATCTGGATCGCGTCCACTTCCTCGAGGAAGCTGTAGAAGCCCTCCGCAGCGATCCCCGCCTGGAGCGGCTGCCAGTCCTCGACGCCATCACCGTCGCACTCGTTCGGGTAGATCGAGCCGTTGATGGTGATCGAGCCGGCGCCCAGGGCGCCCGTGAAGTGGATCTGCAGCGTGAATGGAGACTTGATCCCGGTCAGTTCGGCCAGCACGGCGTTCGACGCGTTCGGGTTGAACGGACCCAGCCGCTCCTTGAATCGGTGTGCGCCCATGGCGGCGCCTACATCCGGCTCAAGTAGACGGCGTTGACGGTCAGGCTGTCGATCGAGGTGACGTCGGTCACGTCGACGCGCACCCAGATCATCTTGCCCAGGAGCCAGAACTCCTCGGTCGTGGCCTCGGTGGCCTCGACGACCGTGTGCCAGTTCACACCGTCGGCGCTGACCTCGATCTTCACATCGTAGTCCAGCTGGCCCTCGGCCAGGTTGGCCTCGATGCCGATCGAGTCCCAGCCCTGCACCATGAACAGCGGGTCACCCGTGATGACCTCCGAGCAGTCCAGGATCTGGACGACGTGTTTGGAGACTGGCAGTCCGACTTCGTTGGAATCCATGGGACGCTGTCCTCCTGCGTGTGGAATGGGGCGCTCACCGTGCCTAGCACGCACGCATCGGTTTCTCGGTGAGCGCCCCGACCCTACTTGGGTTATGTCAAAAGACGGCGCGAACGACTACTCGCCTACTGGCGTCCCGTCCGGCATGACCCGCGTGCCACCGCCAGGGGTGGCGACGAGCGAGTCGGCCAGGCGGCGGCGGCCCCGCGGCTTGATCATGGACATGAAGCGCTTCGTCATTCGCTCGCGCTTCGCCTCCAGATCCGCGTCGGTCACCTGCATCGCCACGATCGAGAAGCGCGGCACCGGCCGCACGCGATAGCGCTTGGCCGGCGTCAGGTCGGGGAAGTCCGACCACTCCGCGTTGTTCTGCGGGATCACTTCTTCCTGGAGATGCTCGTAGACCGCCCGCTGGAGCGTCGAGGCCACACCGGCCGGCACGGGGATCGTCACCTCCCTGGGCAGGTAGAAGATGCGGCCCATGTAGCGAACCGGAACCGGCTCGTTGTCCATGTGCCGCGGATCCTCCTTGTTGCCCAGGGCGATCTTGATCTCGTACCACGCGCACTTCTTCAGCGACGCGTGCAGTGCCGGCTGCTGGGCCTTCTGCCCGCCGGCCGCCGCCGCCGCGGGGCGGCTGAAGCCGCCGCCACCGCTGATGTTGTCCATGCCGGTCAGGGGCCGCGGCACCTTCTGGTGCTGCAGCTGGACCAGCATGTTCACCATGCTCCGCAGGTCGGCGACGGTGCGCTGAAGCTCCGCGACGTCCTGGGGGCCGGCGTCGGCCAGTGCCTCCTCGTCGATGCCCTTGCCCTGGGCCATGACCACGCCCAACTCCTCGCTGCCGTCCACCGCGATGGGCGGTTCGGCGGCCGGCGTCGGCGCGGCCTCGGCCGGCGGGTCCAGGGGCACCGCAGGCTCCGGCGGATCGGCAGGCAGGGCGTCTTCCGGCGTCACCACCGGCTTGCGCCCGACCTTCTTCGCCGTCGTCTTCTTCGCCGTCTTCTTATTGCTCACCTGTTCACCTCGTTCGTTTTCGCTCGCCAGCGGGTTGGCGGCTACCCGTCATCAGGATCAGGGATCCTCGTCGGGGTAGTCCGCGTTGGCGCCCACCTTCACGGGCACGTCGCGCAGCACCAGGCACTTGAGCTGGTCGTTCACCGCGTTCAGGTTGCCGTCCGTGCCGATTGTGAAACCGGGCGCGGACCACGAACCCTCGGGCAGCGCGGCCGCCGTGTCGAAGTCGATCACGGGGTTGGTCGCCGCGAAGACCTGCTCACCGCCCGCGTAGGTGCTGAGGGCATCGGCCGCGGTGATCGTCACGGTGACACCCGTGCGGATCTCGAAGGCCGTGTCCTGGGGCATCCCCGCGAACCAGATGTGCAGACTGACGTCCGTGTAGTTGACCACGAAGATGGCGCACGGCTCGAAGCCGCACGACACCTTGATCAGAGCGCCCGTGCCCACGATGTGGGTGTGATTCGCGAGGAAGCTGGAAATCAGGCTACCCATGTCTCACACCTCCTACGCCGACACCGCGACTTCGAGCCGCAGGATGCCCAGATCGTCGAGGATCTTCGCTCCCTGCGGGGCCTTCCAGGCCACCGAGCCGCGCTGGTTGAGCGGATCGGCCGAACCGGCCGAACCGAGTGGATGGATGATCAGCTCGAACGGCGCGTCCTCGCCCCCGAGCCGCACGGCGCCGTAGGCGTCCTGCGACACGATGAGCCCGTAGTGGACGTTGCAGTTCGTGCCGGTCGCGTCTGTCTCGATGCCGGCGGGGAGCGCGGCGCCCGCGCCCTCGTCGACGTACCCCTGGCCCGTGAGGAAGAGCCGCAGGTTCTTGTAGACGCCCTGCTCGCTCGCGTGGAGCCTCTGGTCCGTGGGGTACTCCGACTGGTCCTTGTAGCCGACGATGCGCTGTTCCATGTCGAACAGGATCTCCGCGTCGACGATCATCGGCCACGAATCCCGCACCGGGTGGGTGCCTTCCTTGGCCGAGGCGCGGATGCTCCGCTTCCAGGGCCGGAAGTGGTTCTGACGCATCTCGCGGATGGCACGGTCCAGGGCCGTGTTCGACACGCGGCCGGCGACGTTGGCCGTCGCGGCCCCCTCGGTCCCGCTGTCGTCCGCGATGTACATCACGTTGGTGCCCGCGATGATGGCGTTGCGGATCACCTTGTCGAGGATCTTGCCGGCCTGGTCGCCCAGAACCCGCTGGCTGATCTTCATGATCGGATCGCTCGTCTCGTACTTCACCTTGTCGGAGTGCAGCACGAAGTCGCCGTACCACTGGACGACCATCAGCACGTCGCTCTTGCGGAGCGTCTGGCCGGGCGGCGTGATCGCCTCGGCGATCGTGCGCTCGGTGCTGTCCAGGTCGAGGATGCGGCGCCACTTGACGGTGTCGCCGGCTCCGGTGGTGAAGTCCGTCTTCTGAGCGAACAGGTAGAAGATCAACCACGGCTGGGTCTGATACAGGACGCGCCGAATGTATCGACGCCCGATTGCGTCGGGAATGTCGGCGGTTCCGGTGACCAGCATGGTTCACCTCCTTCGAGGTTGTTATCGTTCGTCGCGCCGCTAGATCAGGAAGGCCTCGTTGCCGCCCTCTCTCTCCTCCAGCTGCGCGTATTCTTCGTCGGTCATGGTCATGGGATCCTTGCCCTTCGGCTTGGCCGCCTGGCGGCCACCACCGCGGCGTACGCCACCGGACCCGAGGGTCGAGGCGCGTGCCTTGGCGATGGCGCCCAGGGTGGCCTTCAGCTTCACGGCGTCCGTCAGATCGCCGCGGCCCAGCAGGACGTTGTTCGTCAGCACCGTCAGCAGCAACTCGGGGTTGGCCACCTCGCCCTTGATGCCGATGCCCGCCATGAGCTTCTGCACCATGTTGTGGGTGTCCTCGCTCCAGTAGTCGCCGTAGCGCTTCTGCATGCCCTCCGTGGCCGATGCCAGGTCGGAACGCTGGATCACCTTGCCCATGCTCTCCAGGGCTTTCTCGAACCGGCCCGCGAGCGGGCCAATGAGCGCTCGAGCGCGAGTGGTAGCGATCTGATCCATGAGCGGACCGAGTACCTTGGCGTCCTCGAGGAGGGCCTCCTTGTCGCTGCCCGGCGGCAACTTCAGCTTGGAGAAGTCGATCTCGGGCAGATCCGTGTCGGCGAGCAGGTCGTCGAGCATCTGGCGCTGGTCGCCGGCCTGCTTGCGGCTTGTGCCCAGCTCGGCCAGCACCTCCTCCAGGCGCTCGCGCAACTCGCCACGGGTGACCGGCTCATTCCCCTCGCCCTTCTTGCCCTCGTCCTTCGGCGTCAGGCCCATCGCGCCACGCAGGAGGTCCATGCCCAGCGACGCGCCGAACTCGTCGTCGGCCGCCGCGCCGTCCCCCTGCGCCTCGCCGCCGTCGCCGGCGTCCTGGGGGGGCGCATCGTCCGCAGGCTTCTCGTTGCCCGCACCGCTGCCGCCACCGCCACCGCCGTCGCCGACCGGCGCATCCTCGGCGTCGGGATCCGTGAAGAAGTCTTCGTCTCCACCGATCCAGAGTCCTGTCAGCTCATCGATCATCTCTCACCGCTCCCGGTTTACGCTCCGCAGCGTTGGTGTGCGCTCAGTCCACGGACCCGCCGTGCGAGTCTCCGTCACGGGCCTCGGCCTCTCGGGCTGCGAGGCGGTCGGCGTCCTTCACCATGCGATCGATCCTCTGGAGGATCTCCTGCCAGAACGCCCGCTTCACGTCGGCCGCCGCGGTGGCGGCCAGGTAGTTGGGATGCTGCAGGCTCACGGGCGGCGCGGCTGCGAACTGCGCCTCGATGTCAGCGGCGAGTGTTCGCCAGGCTGACGATGCCTGCAGCTCCCTGTAGGCGGCCCCCAGCCGCCGCGTTTCCTGCTGTGCCTCTCGCTGCGCCTTCCGCGCTTCGTCTGGCATCGATCTCCCTCATCATCTCGGCCGCCGGCGAGTCGAGGTACAGGTCGTCCTCGTGCTGGCCGAGCGTCCACTTCATGGCCAGCTGCAGCAGCTTCCCGTAGTTCACCTTGGCCTGGACCTCGGGCGGCGCCACCGCAACGATCTCCAGCATGACGCGCAGGCTCGAGATCTGCTCGTGCATCTGCCGGGCGAGGTCGGCGCCCTGGGCCTTGATCACGAAGCGCCGCCGGAAGGCCTCGGGCTCGACGCCCACCCACTTGCGCTCGCTCGCGCTCTCGCCGCGCACCGAGCGGTGGACGACCCGCTCCGGCGGGTTCTCGGCCATGATGGCCACCATGTCCTCGAGCGTCGGCTCGAAGGCCTCGACGTCGTTGTGGCGGGCCTGGTTGCGGAACCTCGTGTCCACCCGGCTGACGATCTGCGCGATCTCCGTCGCGCTCTTGCGGTAGCTCTCGGTGGTCAGGTTCTCGGGCGCCCCCGTGGCCTCCTGGTAGTACTGGCGCCACATGGGGATCATCTCGACCAGGCTGAAGAGCCGCACGTCGGCCGGGATGGGATTGATGGTGTCGTGGTCGCGCACGCCGATCCATGGCGACGCGCCCATCTCCACCTCGTCGGGATCGAAGAAGGGATCGCCGACCTTGTAGGTGTAGAGGCCGCGCAGCATGCGCTTGACCAGCTCGTTGAAGTTGTTGGCGTTCGCATTCAACATCGAGGAGATCGGCAGCGCCTTCTCCAGGGCGCCGACACCCATGGGCATGTTGGGATCGGACCGCTGCGCGTAGGTCATGAACTGCAGGGGCAGCCGGCCGCTCGGCCGTGTGTTCGGCTCGAAGCGGATCAGGGTCTTGCGATTGGCGACGGCGACGATCCAGTTCTCGAAGACGTAGGTGTCGCCGTCGATCTCGCAGGGGAAGTCTCCCTGGAACTCGAGGATGTCGACGGTGGCGTCGGGCCGCGTGGCCCGCGGCTCATCGACGCCCAGGGCCCGCCAGAGCGCTTCCTTGTCGCCCTGGCCATCGTTCTCCGACTCCTGGGGCTTCACCTTGTCGAGGTTCTCGTAGACGCGGTAGCCGCCAGGATAGACGCCGCCCAGGCGCTGCAGTTCGGCGAGGGTCATCTTCCGCTTGCGGATGCGGTAGATGTGCTGGGGCTGCTGGGAGGGCTGGGGATGAGGCTCGAGCCAGACGTCGAGGGCATTCTCGATCGCGAGTCGGAAGCCCTGATAGGTCGGCCTCTCGTCGCGCATCTCCTGGAGGCCGGCCAACTCCTTCCGCAGCGACCGATGCATGCCCAGCGCGTCGGCGACCTTCGTCACCAGGCTGCCGTCGCGCTGCACGCGCCGGACGAAGCGACGGTACTCGTCGGCCCAGTAGATCTCGAAGGGGGAGTAGCCGACCAGAGCGTTCTGCATGATGAGCGGCCGCAGCCGCTCGATGAAGTGCATCTGATCCAGGCGGAAGATCAGTTCGGCGCTGATCTGATCAGCGAAGCGCGAGTCGCGCTCGTCTTCCTCGAGGACGTTGAACCAGTTCTCCGTCGGGCAGGCTAGGCGCATCTGCTCGGCCGTGATCAGGTTCGCCGCGTGCCAGCCGTCGGGCATCCGCCGGGCGCTGGTGCCCTCGGGGATGTTGACGCCCTCGCCCCACACCACCTCGTACTCGTTCAGGCTGTCCTTGATGCGGGCGTCCAGCTCGGTGCGAGCGTTGCGGGCAGGCTCGAACAGATGCTCGACGAGCGTGGCCGCCACCAGGTGGCCGAGGCGCTCGTCGTCCTTGAATCGCTTGGGAATGATCACCCGGTTGTCTCTCCCACCCCGTGGCATCAGGAAGAGGCCGGGCCGCCGTGGCGGTGGAACCAGCAACGGGGCGCCAGGACGACCCGACCGTTGGGAACCCTCATGCCACCGAAATCATGAGCCGGATTCGGCCCGTGTGTCAAGGGGCGATGGAGGTCGCAGGCACCCCCGTTCTCCTTGATACGATACGGTTTGCACATCTTGCACGAATAGCACGGTCGCGCCCCTCTGGCTTAGATCATAGATCATAGATCCTATATCATATATGCCTCGCGGCCCCCTCCGGGGGGCCTACCCGAAACGTGGTGTTTGTGATGTCATGAGATTCATCAGAAGAGGGGGAGAAACAGGAAGAGTGTCGACACCCGTGGGCGCACTAGTGCCGACAGCCGTGTCGACACCCGTGTCAACTCACTGGTATCGTTACAGATACTCCACTTGACACAGACAGCACAGAGGGCTACAATAGCACATGGATTCGGAACCAACTCAGACCCGAAGGGAGTCACTCATGCAGTTCAAGACCATGGGCCGCGACGAGGCCATCAAGATCCGCGAGATCATCAGCGGGAACCTGCACAGGCTGGAGGCCGACCTGGCCGCCGCTGGCCTCGACGGCTTCAAGCTGGAGGCCGGGATGATCACCTACGGCGGCGACACCTTCAACCTCAAGATCAAGGGCGGGCGCACCAACCCCGACACGGGCGTGGTCGCCTGCGAGGAGAGCGAGAACTGGCAGATATACCACCACCGCTACGGCCTGCCTGCCGATGCCGTGGGCAAGACCTTCCAGAACTCCTCGGGCCAGACCTTCACGCTCATCGGCTGCCGTCCGCGCAGCCACAAGTACCCCATCCTGTGCCGGCGCGAAGACGGCAGACTCGTGAAGTTCCAGGCCAGCGCCGTCCGGCGCATGATGGTCGCCAGCGGCACCCTGACCGAGGAGGTGTCGGCGTGACGAACGAGACTCGCACCTTCGCCGAACAGGCCAAGGCTCTCACTACCGCAGCCTGCGGCCTGGAGGTGGCCCTTGAGATCGCCAAGCGAGATGTGCATTGCTTTCAGTCCTGGCGGCGGGTCGTTGGCGACACCGTCAGTTCCATAGACGCCTCCATGTCGGCGATCGGCAACCACACCCACGGATCCAGAACCAACGGACTCGCCGTACTCCTGAACCACCGCCTCGGTCGCCTCCGCGTGAGCCTCAACCAGACCTATCACGAAACCGACGGTGCCACCCACTTCACCTGCATGAGTCTGGATGTCACGCGCTTCGCCGTGAACGAACTGCGGAACATCAGCGCGTTGCTCTACAACGTGGTCATCGCCTGGATCGACTACGCCACCGCGCAGATCTACGCCGACCGCGAGGCGGAAGCCTCCCGCAAGGAGGTGTCGGCGTGAAGCAGACCTACTCTGAGATCCGCACGAAGAAGTTCACCCGCGACGATGCCAAGAGCGTCGCCGCCGATCTCGCCAAGAACCACAGACAGTTCATGGCCGACGAGATCGACTACGGCGAGTGGTCGCGACGCCAGTATCAAGCCTGGGACCGCGTCCCCGCCCGCCGGGAGTACTCCGTCATGGTCCTGGAGGAACTGGAGGCCCTCGGCGTGGATGTGGCCTTCTCCTAGTCCCCCAGCCGCCGGCCCGCTTCGACGCGGGCGGGCGCATGGGAGCCTACCCATGAGAATGGAGTCCGCGATGTACTGTACGATCTGCACCGAACCCGACGGCGACCGTCAGCCCGTCGGCTACGAGCGCACCGACTACCGCTCGTGGCCGGCCGGCGAGATGGCCGCGCCTCACATCGAGGTCGAAGAGTGGGCGCTCATCGACGAGGCCGGCAAGCACGTCGGCACCGAGCAGCGCCACCTCTGCCGCGCCTGCGGCCATTGCTGGTGGGAGGTGGACTGGAATGTATGACCTTCCTCCCTTCATCAGGAACGTGACGAACATCCACTCGTTCACCAGCGACGTCGAAGGCGTGGCGGCTCTCGCCTACGAGCGCTGGGTCTTCCTCAAGCGAGAGGTTGACCGGCACTACGATAACCCCGCACCGATCCTCAACGACGACGACGTGGCCCGCATCCTCGGCCAGATGGGCGCGTGGGAAGATGTGATCTCCCTGCTCACCCACTACCGGATCAGCCGTCAGCGGAAACGCGCCGAAGCCGCCCTGAACGAGAAGTTCGGCATCAAGCCGCTGGCATAGGAGGGCCACCATGGATCGCTACCACCCCGACTACGCCGCCCTGGGCCGCGAGGAGCGCGTGCGACGACTGGCCGTCCAGGCCGCCGCCGCTCGCGAGGCGTGGCGCCAGCTTTGCGACAGCATGCCCGTGTGGCCGACCGGCGACGAGCCCCGCCACATCATCCTCAACGAGAGCGACTGCACGCCCTGCCCCCGCTGCGGCGAACCGATCGTCCACGCCTGCGGCAAGTACGGCTGGGGCAACTACACGACGAGGCGGCACGGCCCGGCCCACCGCCGCCTCACGACACTCACCCGGCGCCACGTCTGCGCCACAACCCAAGGAGAAACCCATTGAACAAGGAGGAACTCACCAGGGAAGTCCACGGCCTGCTCGCCAGACTCGACCGGACCCGGATCGGCATCAGGATCCCCGATGACGCCGCCGATTCGGCCATGCTCCGCGTGACCATCCTGCATCTGAAGACCTACGCGGAACTGATGCAGGAAACCGCGACGACCCTGCGGGAACTGCTGTACCTCGTGGACCTCCTCCCCGAGGAGAAGCAGCCCGCCGTTCGCAGCAACGACCCCGAGATCGAGAAGGCCCTCGACCTGACCGTGGACGCCATCGCGGGCGGCGTGGACCTCGACATTCTCACAAGCCTGCTCACCGGGCTGACCGCCGGCACCAAGCCGCTGCCCGGTGGACAGGACGTGCCCGAGGGCAAACTCCCGCAGCCCGAGCCGGCACTGGACATCGTGATGGACAGCGACGGAACGAAGACGCCGGCGGAACCCTCGGCCGAGTAGGCGCGAGGACGGGAGGGCCCCGGCCCCCTGACCCGCCGCCACGACTCCCGGCGGACGTGGTCAGGGGCACGGGACTCAGCCACACGGAAGGAGAGATTCCCATGGCACGACGCATCCGCCAGATCACCACGCTGGTCGAGGCCCTGGAGGCCAACCAGCCGCTGCCCACGGGCATCGTCGCTCGCATCCTGGGCATGCACCCGAACACGGTGCGTGACTGGATCGAGAGCGGCGCCCTGTACGCCCGGCGCGTGCGCGGCAAGTGGCGCGTGCCGCCCGAGGCGCTCGTCCAGGTCATCGACGAGGAGACGCTCACCGACGACGAGGCCGCCGCCGTCGCCGCGTGGCGCGAGCAGTGCCGCCACGACTTCGACGAGGCGGTGAACCGATGAGCCCCCGACAGCGCTACTGGGGCTCCAGGCTCACGCCCGCCGAACGCCTGAGCATGTTCCAGCACCTCGCCACCCAGCTCGTCGGCCGGCGGATCCTCGCCGTCCTGCGCGTGCCCGAATCCCTCGCCCTCCAGACGTTCGGCCGCGATGGCCAGGAGCCGAGCCTGCTGATCATGCTCGACGACGCCCAGATGTACCTGGTCGGCAACGCGCCCGACCCCACGGCGCCCGGCTGGCTGCTGCCCGTCCAGATGGCCCCGCACACACGGCTCGAAGGATACGTCATGCGCCAGGACAAGGAGGCCGACAATGCCTGAAGATGACATGCTGGTCTTCGCCGACGGCGATCCGCGGATCAACAACGCGCTGAAAGCCTCCATCGCGATGATCAACCGCGCCCTGATCCACGTGTCCAACAAGTACGGCAGCCGCCTGCTCTGCTGGCAGTACGCCGAGGACGATCCGGCCGGCCTCTACTTCCTGGCCTTCGACAAGGACGGCGATCCGCTCAAGATCGTCCGCGCCATCGCCGAACGCGGCCACTTCGTCATCGAGGAGATGGAAGGCGCCTCGCTGCCGACCAGCGAGGATGCCGTCGAGGAGTTCGAGCGCCGCCGCCGGGCGGCTGGCGCCATCCTCGCCACACCCGACCCCCGCGACCGGGAGACAGAGCAGTGACGCAGAGCGAGATGCTGAAGCTGATCCACGACGTCATCCGCAAGCACGAGAGTACCTGCGAGATGTGCTGGGGCGGGCGCGAGATCTACTGCCCCACCTGCAACGGCGAGGCGTCGATCCCCTGCCCCGACTGCGGTGGCCGCGGTGGCGGCGATGTCATCGACAGCCCCACGGCCGAGCCGCGCTGGGTGGAGTGCGACCGCTGCCAGTCGCTCGGCTGGATCGATTGCACGAACCCCGCCTGCCAGAACGGACGCGTGCCCTGCACGCGCTGCGCGGCCACAGGCCTCGATCTGAGCGACGACGACCTGGAACGCGTCAACGCGGAACTCGCCGAACAGGGGATCGTCATCAGCCTGGACCGGCGCCGCCGCGACAAGGCCGGCCGCTACATCCTGAGCAACATCACCACCTTCGACCCCGATCAGCCCCTTCCGAAGATCGTCACCTGAACAGGAGGAACCTCATGCCGCTGACCGCCGAACAACTGCAGGCCCGCAAGCGGGGCCTCGGCGGCTCCGATGCCGCCGCCGTCCTCGGACTCTCGCCCTGGGCGAGCCCACTGGACGTCTACCTCGAGAAGGCCGACCCCGAGACGCCGCCCACCGTCGAGACGGAGGCGATGTACTGGGGGAACGTCCTCGAAGACGTCATCACCCGCGAGTTCGCGAAACGCACCGGCCTCAAGGTCCGGCGCTCGAACGTCACCCACCGGCTCGACGGCACGCCGCTCATCGCGCACGTCGACCGGCTCATCGAAGGCGCCGTCGACGGCCACCGGGCGCTGCTGGAAGCCAAGGCCTCCAGCATCTGGAACCGCGACGAGTGGGGCGACGAGGGCACCGACCAGATCCCCAAGTACTACCTGATCCAGGTCCAGCACTACATGGCCGTCCTCGGCTTCCAGCTGGCCTTCGTCGCCGTCCTGCTCGGCGGCAACGACTTCCGCATCTACCGCGTGCCGGCCAACCAGAAGCTCATCGGCGACCTGGTTCACCTGGAGCGCCGCTTCTGGGAACGGCACGTCGAGCGGCGGATCCCGCCGGACCCGCAGAGCCTCGCCGACCTGTACAAGCTCTGGCCGCACGACGACGGCCACACGGTCACCGTCGCCGGCGACTCGCCGGCCTTCCAGGCCGCGCAGCAGCTGGCGGTGCTGAAGGCCATCAAGTCCGGCCTGAAGGAGCCGATGGACAAGGCCGAAGAAACGATCAAGGCCGAGATGGGCTCGGGTGCCACGCTCCTGGGGCCCGGCGGCGAGACGCTGGCCACCTGGAAGAGCTACACGAGCCAGCGCCTAGACTCGAAGCGCCTAAAGGCCGACGAACCCGACCTCGCCAAGAAGTACACCCTCTCGACCGAGGCGCGGCGCTTCACCCTGAAGGTGAAGCCCAAGAAGCCGGCCGACATCATCGTGCAGGGCATGCCGACGGCCCACGACCCGAACAAGGAGGATCAGAACGATGACCAGCAGACCCAGCAGTAAGCAGCAGGAACTGAAGCCGGGAAGCCAGGCGCCCCCCGCGGCGCCGCGCAGCGAGCCGAAGCCGCCCTCGCCCGAGAAGCAGGCGGCGCAGAAGGAGGCGGCCGTCGTCCAGCGCGAGATGCGGCCGGCGCCGGTGAGGACCATGGAGGAGGTGTTCCGCAAGAACATCAAGGTCTTCGAGGCCATGGTCCCGAGCCACATCGATGCGTCCAAGCTGATCCGCACGGCGCTGATCGAGATGCGGCGCAGCCCCAAACTGATGCAGTGCCGGCCGGCGTCGATCCTCGGCGGCGTGATGACCGCCGCGCAGCTGGGCCTCGAACTGGGCAGCCACCTCGGGCAGGCGTGGCTCATCCCCTTCAAGCAGGAGGCGGTCTTCATCGCCGGCTACCGGGGCATGGTGCAACTCGCCTACCGCTCGGGGCAGGTCCGCAACATCCACGCCGACCCGGTCTACGAGGCCGACACCTTCTCCTTCGCCTATGGCACCAACCCCCACCTGACCCACACGCCGAGCGACCTGCCGCCGGGCGAACGCGGCGAGATCACCCACTTCTACGCCGTCGCCTCCCTGGCCAACGGTGGACACGCGTTCCGCGTCATGACCCGCGCCGAGGTCATGCAGGTCCGCGAGCGCTCGCCCGGCGCCCGCAAGCCCGACAGCCCCTGGAACCACCCGGTCGACTGGCTGGACATGGGCCGCAAGACGGTGATCCGCCGTCTGGCGAAGTACCTGCCGCAGTCGGTCGAGTGGCAGAAGGCGGTCGCCCTGGACGAACTGGCCGAGGCGGGCAAGGGCCAGGATCTGGCCAGCGCGATCTCCTGGGATGACCTGGAACTCACCCCCGACGAGCGCGAGGCCCTGGAGCCGGAGGGGCCGGCCGACGAGACGCAGACGGCGGGCGAGGAAGAGGACGGCGCGGCGAACGGGAGCCGCACCGATCAGGTCGCCAGCATGCTCGCCGGACGGGTCGTCGAGGGCGAGGTCGTCGAAGGCGAGGACGACTGATGATCACCACGATCCTCCGCAGCCGCCGCACGGGCCGGCGGTGGCCAACGGCGGGCCGGGTGCTGGCCGCCGCCTGCGTCGGCACCAGCGTGATCTGCCTGGGCCGAGGCCTGGAGACGATTGCGCTCGCTCTCGCGCTCTACGCGGTGGTGGCCCAACTCTCTGCCATGGACTTCGATCGCTGAGATGCAGATGTGTTTGGCAACGACAGGGAAGGAGGCGGCGGCCTGGGAGGGCTTGGCCAGCCACCAGCAGTTGAGGTCCGAATCCCCAGGGGGCACCCCCGTGCAGCAGGGTGCCCCCTTTCTTCTGGGCACACTGCCGGCGCAGCGCCAGGGGTTTAAACCCTAGGCGGGAGGGTTCGACACCCTCTGTGTCCACCGCAATCCGTTGAAGGGAGTCACAGATGGCCAAGAAGCAGGGGCCCTACGGCACCTACCACGCCGTCCACTCGGCGCTCATCGATGACCCGCACTTCCAGCTGCTCGAACCCGACTCGAAGACCCTGTTCTTCACCCTGCGCCTGTGCCACGAGGCGGGCATCGCCGGCCTCTTCCGCTACTACCGGAGCATGATGATGGAACGCTCGGGGCTGACGCGCCAGCGCCACGACGACGCCCTGGACGAACTGCAGCAGAGCCCGACGCTGGATCGCCAGCGGCCCTGGGTCTACTACGACGAGGAGACGAGCGTCATCTGGATCCGCAACGCGGTCGAGGCCAACCCGACCCTGAACATCGCCAGCAACTGGGAGCAGCGCGAGGGCGTCTTCAACCAGCTGCGGGCCGTGCCGAAGACGCCGCTGATGCTGCTGTTCGCCGACTACTACCAGCTCACCCTCCCCGAGGATCTCGTCGGCCGGCTGGCCGAGTACGACGACGAGTCCAAGAGCCGCTGGACGATCGTCCGGCCCCACCGGACCATCGTCGAGCGCCAGATCGCCGACGCGGCGGCCGTCGCCCCCGAACTTCACCTGGAAGCCCCGCCCGCCACAGGCTCGGCACGGGCCGCCACGATGAAGCGGCGCGACGCCGAGCGCCTCGCGATCTGGCAGCGCTGGCGGCGGCGCATCATCCAGCAGTCGGCCGACCAGGATCTGGCAACCTACTACCTCGACCACCTCGAGATGACGGTCGACGAACACTACGCCATCACGGGCGGCACCTTCACGCCGACACGCAAGGCGGCCGTCGCCCGCAGCCTGAACGAGGCCAGCGCGGAGGCCGTCCTCGGCGCCGCCGAACTGTTCATCGACAAGTCGCCGCAGCGCAGCGATGAGCGCTGGTTCCGCGCCGTCGCGAAGAGTCGCGACCGGATGTCCGGCGACGAGCAGAAGAAGGAGATGCAGGATCACCGCCGCCGCCACGAGGGCCGCGGCTTCTTCAGCCAGACCATGGAGGATCTGGCCAGTGGATCGGAGGCAATCTCATGACCACCACACGTTCGAGCTTCAGCCGTGGGGCCTCGGGACAGCGCCAGCCGCACCCCAAGCCCACGCTGATGGTGCGCGTCGGACGCGGCCGCGACAGCGAGCAGTTCTGGGCCTACTGCCCGATCTGCCTCGCCCGGCCCGCCGGCTGGTACAAGGACGGCAGCCCCCGCTACCGCGGCGGCCTGGTGCCCGTGCGCCTGAAGCCGCTGCCCGATGATCCGAAGCGCGACCGCCAGGGGCACCCGCTGCTCAACTACGCCGACGCCCAGGCGCCCTGCACCTGCTGGCTCGGCCAGCGCCGCCGAGAGGCCATGGAGAAGGCCCTGCGGACGAGCAGCGCCCGCGCCTGGGCGGGAAAGATCCTCGACTACGATCGCTTCCCGACCGACCGCCGCTGGCCGCCCGGCGATGCCGATGACGTGGAGATCGCCGATCGCCGGGCACCCGACGCGCCGCCACCCCAGGAGGATCCCGATGATCACATCAGTCCGTAGCGCCCGACGCGCCGTCCGCTGGTGGTTCAAGCACTACCTCGGCGGCGACTCGTGCTGGCAGGGCAAGACTTCCAACACCGCCATGTGGTTCGACGAGGAGCCGCCACCCCTTAGCACACTGGAGCCGAACGAACACGGAGTGCTGACGATGTCGCGGTTCCGCGTGGATGAGAAGTCCAACATCCAGAGAAGGAGGCGGCGATGCTCCTTGACGTGGTGAAACACCATGCCCACAAACTGGCCGTCGGCCGCGCCAGGAGCGACCCGATGCTCCGGCTCTACTGGCTGCGCGGGGTGAGCGCCCAGTTCTCCGGCCACTCGGTCCACAACATGCCGACGCGGATGAAGTTCTGTCGCGAGAACCCCTGGCGCCTGCCACGCCGCCGGCTGACGTCGAGCCAGCGGGCGGCCTTGCTGAATCTCGCACAGGACCGGATCGATCACCTGTGGCCGGGACAGCTGGCCGACTCGCTCGCCAGCAAGCAACTCGTCGACGACGAAGGGCGCCTGACGCCCACCGGCCGGGCCCTGGGCGCGGCGCTCGCGGGCCCCGCGCCCATGCTGAGTCTCAGGGCCCAGCATCGCGCCCGCCGACAACGCGATCAGAAGGCCTACTGGCTGCTCGGCTACCGCTGGGCGACACGCCACGGAAGCGAAAGGAAGACACGATGACGAAGAAAGACAAGACACACAAGAACGTGATCCTGTTCATCCGCTCCATGATCGACAAGTACGAGGGCGTCTACAGCTGCGACGATCGCGATCCCGGTCGCGCCACGCTGTTCGGCATCAGCCAGCGCTACCACCCCGACCTGAAGCTCTGGCCGATCCTGGCCGACTTCCTCAACGCGGAATGCGCCTCGCCCCTCGAGGCCGAGGAGGTGAACGAGGCGCTCGCGCAGCACGAGCCGATCAGGAAAGCCCTGAAGGAGATGGCGGTCGACTACTACTACCGTCACTTCTGGCGGGACGGCGTGGCCGGCCACTTCTTCCTGCCCAAGGTCGGATACTACCTGCTGGACTGGGCCGTGAACGCCGGGCCGGACGACGCCATCCGCGGCCTCCAGCTCGCGATCAACGACGTGATCAAGGTGTACGGTCTTGAAGAAGTGTCCCTCACCGCCGACGGCATCCTGGGGCCGAAGACAAGACGTGCGTATCTGCGCCACTTCAACGCGCCGGGCAGCGACCCGCTCGACCAAGTCTCGCCGGCACACGACCAGCTGCTGATGCTGCTGCTGAAGACGCACCGCGCCATCTACTACCTGGGCCGCATCCAGGAAAGGCCGGCTCTCGGCGTCTTCCTGCCCGGCTGGCTGCGACGGACCTTCGAGATGCCCGAGAGTTGCTACCCCGTGCAGTTCCGGTTCGAGAGGGAGATGGCGGCTGTCCTCGGGATCGATCCGCCGAACGATGAGGAGGCCTGAGATGATCACGCCCCCGCGCTTCGCTGCCATCACCCTGTGCGTGGCGGCCCTGCTGGGCCTCGCGCTGGCCGGCCAGCACTGCGCCACGCCGCCCGTGCGGCCCCAGGCCGACACGTTCATCGTCCTGCACCAGCGCGTGCCCCTGGCCGACGCCGCGCCGCTATGGCAGTACGACTACCTCGTCGTCGGCCACCGCAGCGAGCTGGACAGCTTGCCCGCCGATCTCCACGATCGCGTGCTGCTGCAGTTCAATCCGTGGGCGCATTGCCGCTACCACGACCCCGAAAACTGGCAGCCGGGGCCCGGCGATGTCGACCCGTTGCTCGGCGACCAGGTCATCGGCGGCCGGCACCTGTACCGGATCGACGCCCGCCATCGCCAGCAGTTCGCCCGCTGGGTCAGCGACGCGCTTCAGCAGTACGATGTGCGCGGCGTGTTCCTCGACGACTTCGCCGCCGACCGCTTCTGGTGGGTGGCGCCCGGCGACAGCGCGGCGCAGGCCGCCGCCGAGGCCTGCTGGCCCGGCTATCCCGATGACAACAGTTCCCTGCTGGAGTTCATGTCGCGCCTTGAAGTCGAGGCCAACGATCTGGTGGACGAGTACGTCGGCGGCGAGGGGCTGGTCGTCCTCAACGGCCCCCTGCGGACGGACGATCGCTCCGTCGCCTGCCGGGAGCAGGCCGGATGCTACCGCCAGGGGTCCGGCTGCAAGACGACCTGGGAGGCGCTGACCGACTCCACCAATGTCCGCTACGCGAGGCGCGGCGACTGGATCCTGATGAACTGCCTCAACTACGCCGGCCACGCGGACGGCCTCGCTCAGGATCTCGTGCGCTACGGCCTGGACCTCGCCAGCGATCAGGGCCTTGCCGCGTCGGTCACCTACTGGCAGAAGCCGATCGTCGGCGGCAGCATCTACCAGCTGCCACCCGAACCGTGGGCCGATCCCCGCGATTGGCCCTGGAAGGAGAAGTGAGATGGGGAAGCGGGATGTGATGCATATGGTCCGCAAGCGGATCTACAATCTACAAGGTGCGCTGCCGCTGGCCAATGGCGGGGAGGAAGTCATCAGCGCTCTGGAAGCTCTGGCCGCCGCGATCGAGACGATCTTCAGCGGCTACTACCGCGACCGGCACATCCGCCACAACGCGGCGGTGATACTGGCGGGGATGGCGGCGCAGGATGGCTTGGCAGTTGAGAGCGTAGAGCGCGGATTGTCAGTCAAAGCGGCATTGGCTCACGCCATCGACATCGAGGACGCGGAGATCCCCCAGCGAAGCGAAGCGCACGCACACGCGGAAGGAGGTGATGCCACATGAAGAAGCGACTGGTGGACGCCCTCGTGATCGTCGGGGCCGTCTGCACCGTGGCCACGTTCAGCTACCCGATCTGGTTCGAGTTGCTCGACCTGTTCTGGTGGCTGAAGGACTGACGCTTCATGTGAGCGGGGCGCGGCCGTCGCGCCCCGCCATGGAAGGAGGGCAGCATGAATGAGATGAAAACTCCGCTGATTGATCTGCTGCGCGGCATCCCGGCAAACGCTCGCCTTGAGTGGGAAGATAGTCCCACCAGTTGGCATCAGGCGCCCGTGGGCCGCTACTGCAAGGAAGCTGCCGCCGAACTCTCCCGCCTGCGGGCGGAGAATGAGCGGCTGAAAAGCCGCCTCGAGATGTGCGCCGACACGATTCAATCTTTAGCCGCGGTCGCGCGTGCAAAGGGAGTCATCTGCAATGAGCGCTATAAGCAAGCGCAGATAACCGCACGGGCTGCCAGGACAGTCTCGATTCTCGGAGAAATCCCCCTCACCCCGCCCGCTGCGGAGGGGGAGTCCAAATGACCCGCCCCGCGCTGCTCGCCCTGCTCCTGCTCGCCTGTGCGCCGCGCCCGGCAATCGAGCCGGAGCCGCCGGCCGCCGCGCCGCTGGACGTTGACCGCATCTTCGTCCTGGGCGAGTGGCGGCGGGAGCAGATGATCCGCGAGGCTGTGCCGCTCGCTCGCGAGGAAGGCGGCACGCTGATCCTCTGGCTCAAGCCGGAAGCCTACTGCTGGCCTGACTGGCCGGGCGAGTGGCCCTCGCCGGATGGGCCGGGGAGAGTAGGCATCCTGGTGAGCGCAACGGACAGCTCGCACATCGCCGGGCCGTTCATGCTCATCGAGCGTGGGCGGCTCATGCCCTACTATCGGCCGCTGTACTGGCCCAGATCGGGCCAGTGAACACCCGCTACGCGGCTGTTTGGTGGCCGCAGACGATTCAGGAGGAGCCATGAGTCTCACACGCGACCACCGGTTGGCGATCAGCGCGGAGTGGAAAGAGGCCGCTTTTCACAAAGCTCCTCACAAACTCCCAAAAGAGTTTTCCCATTTTAGAGAACGGGCCAAGCAGCAGCAATCGCTTGCCAGAGTCGCCCGCCATATCCCAGCCCTCCTCGACGCGCTGGAGGAGGCGGAGAAGATGGCGAGATACGGCGCTGTGTGGCTCAAGGAAATGTCATCGGCTGACGGAAGCGGACACGCCGACCTGGGTAGGCGCATTGACGAAATGTTAGCTGATATCCGCGAGCAGTTCCCGGCCGACGGGCGCGAACGGAACGAGGAGCCGGCGTGACCTTCGGCAGCCTCTTCGCCGGGATCGGAGGAATGGATCTCGGACTGGAGCGGGCAGGGATGCGGTGCCGCTGGCAAGTCGAGAACGACGACTACTGCCAGCGAGTCCTCGCCCGCCACTGGCCGGACGTCCCCCGCTACGGAGACATCCACGACTGCGGCAGGCACAACCTCGAAGCCGTTGACCTCATCTGCGGGGGGTTCCCCTGCCAGGACATCAGCGTGGCCGGGAAAGGAGAGGGACTCGATGGAGAACGATCCGGTCTATGGTGGGAGTTTGCTCGAATCATTGGCGAGCTACGACCCCGCTACGTCCTCGTGGAGAACGTCCCAGCTCTCACTCGCCGGGGACTTGACCGAGTTCTCGGGGCCCTGGCCCAGGGCGGGTACGATGCGTCGTGGGATCATATACCGGCGGCAGCCGTTGGCGCCCCTCACCGCCGCGACCGGATCTTCCTTGTGGCCGACGCCGAAGGGCAGCCCGATCGGGCCGGACTACGCGAGGGCGAACCGCGACGGCAGCGGGGGCGACGATCTGGCGACGGCGGTGGCAAGGTTCCCAACGCCCAATGCCCGCGACTGGAGAAGCGGGAAGGGCCGCCAGGACAACGGGCACTCGCCGCAATTGCCGGAAACGATTGGTGGGCAGTTGAACCCGACGTGGGTCGAGTGGCTCATGGGGTTCCCGCTCGGGTGGACCGACTGCGAGGACTAGGCAACGCCGTCGTCCCTCAGGTCGCAGAGTTCATCGGACGGCTGATCGTGGAAGCAGACAGGAGGATGCTGTGACGTTGGAGATCGTACACTACCGCAAGCATGTGATCGTCCGGCGGCGCTTCGACCGCAACGACCGCGCCGTCCTGGCCATCGTGCCGGCGCCGACGAAGGCCGCGGGCAACCGGATCATGGCCACGGTCACCGAGGCCATCTCGGCAGCCCTGGACCGACACGATCCGCCCAGGGCGACGGCGGCCACCGGCTTCTTGTTCGACGACAACGAGATGGCCAACTTGACGATCTGAGCCTCCCGCTTCTACACTTCAGGCAGCCGCGGAGGACGCCATGATCGTCAAGCGCAACGGCAACTACTACCTCTACAGCCGCACCGTCGATCCCAAGCTGGGCCGGCGCCGCCGCCTCGGCGGCCCCTACCGCACACGCGCCGCCGCCGTGCGCCGCGAGCGCCAGGTGCAGTACTTCAAGCACAAGGGCCGCTGATGGCCAGAGCAAAGCGCCGGGAGCGGAAGAAGGCCGTGCGGGCCGACACCGCCGAGGCCCGCCAGCGGGCGGCCTCCGTCTACCTCGAGACGATCAGCGAGAAGCGGCCGGCCGGCAACTACGCGGCGGCGGCTCGCGTACTGGGCATCACGGCGGCCACCCTGAAGCGCTGGAGCAAACTGGACTGGTTCAAGCTCCAGGTCAAAGAACTGCAGAAGCAGGTGCGCGAAGCCGAGGCCCAGGATGTCGCCGAAGGCGGCGACGACGACGCGATCAACAGGATCCGTCGCACCATCCGGCTCCTCGCGCTCCGCGCCCAGACGGGTGCGGAGAACATCGCGGTCGCCGACATACCCCAGGCCATCAACAACCTGGCCACCAGCCTGAACAAGCTGGCCGGCGATCCCGAAACCTACGTCGAGCGGCTGGCCATGCTGCCCCGCGAGGTGCTGCTGCGCGAACTCGAACTGGCCGACCTCGAACTGGAGGAAGCCAGCACCTTCGGCGACGCGCAGAAGGCTCGCCTGCGCCACACCGAGGCGCTGGAGGGGATCGATCTGGAGGCCCTCGAGGAAGAGGCGAATGAGTACCGGGATTAGCAGACCGATCGGCGACCTACGCCTGCGGCCGGTGAAGGGCTACCCCCAGTGGACGCTGCCCCGCGAGCCGCTTCTCCGCGCCGTCGTCCTGCGCTACGCGATCGCGCACGCGACGCGCCGCCGGCAACTCGAGTTGTACAAGCCCCATCCGAAGCAGCTGGAGGCCCACGCCCTGGGCCGCATTATGCGGGCGGTCGGCGTCTTCGGCGGCAACCGCACCGGGAAGTCCGTGCTGGCCGGCAGCGAGGTGTCCTACCATCTGACCGGCCGCTATCCCTACTGGTGGCCGGGGCGCCGCTACACCAGCCCCGTCACCTGGTGGGTGGCCAGCGAGTCGGCCCAGGTGACCCGCGACGGCGCCCAGCGGCTCCTGCTTGGGCCCTGGGACGAGATGGGCACGGGCCTGGTGCCCGCCGACTGCATCGGCGAAAAGATCGTCCACTCGGGCAGCGTGAAGCACTACCTGGACACGGTGAAGGTGAAGCATGTGTCGGGGAAGTTCTCAACCCTGAGCTTCCGCAGCTACGACCAGGGCCGCAAGAAGTTCCAGTCGGCGAGCATCGACGGCGCGTGGCTGGACGAGGAGCCGCCGAAGGAGATCTTCAACGAGTGTCTGATGCGCGTCTACGACCGCGGCGGCTACCTCCTGCTGGCCTTCACCCCGCTGTCCGGCATGACCGAGGTCTGCCTGATGTTCCTCGGCCGGCAGAAGCCGAAGAGCTTCGGCTCTGTCACGATGAGTTGGGCCGACAACATCCACCTGCCGGACTCCATGCGCCTGGAGATGATCGATGCGATGCTGCCCTACGAGCGGGAGGCCCGCGAGAAGGGGATCCCGGTCATGGGCAAGGGCCGCGTCTACACGACGCCCGAGAGCGTGCTGCGCGTCCAGCCCTTCAACATCCCCAGCCACTGGCCCCGCGGCCGCACGCTCGACTTCGGCTGGGACCACCCGACGGCCGCCCTGCTCGGAGCGAAGGATCCGAACACGAGCGTCGTCTACATCTACTGGACCTACAAGCTGACCGAGCAGCTGCCCGACGTCCACGCCCGCGCCATCCTGGCGGCCGACGACTTCGGCGACCGGATCCCCACCTGGGCCGACCCCTCGGGCTTGGCCACGAACGTCGAAGACGGCCGGAAGCTCTTCCAGATCTACGCCGACGAGGGCCTGCACTGCATGCCGGCGAACAACGAGGTCTACGCGGGCCTCGTCCGCACCCACCAGATGATGGCCCGCGGCCAGCTGAAGGTCTTCGCGACGTGCGAGGACTGGTTCGACGAGTACCGCCTCTACCACCGCGACGAGAAGGGGCCGGTGAAGATCAATGACGACCTGATGGACGACACCCGGTATCTGACCGCGCACCTCGGCGAGTTCACGGTGCCGCTTGACCTGGGCGGCGGCAGCCCGCACAGTCCCTTCAGCGGCGGGAAGAAGAAGCCGACGGGGCGCGTGGACGACGGCATGGGCGGCTGGGGGTGATCTGATGACGCGACGGTGGACGGACGAGGAAGTGCTGCGCGGCGCCAGCCGGATCACGCTCCGCTGCGAGCGGCGGATGCTCCGCAAGATTCTGCAGATCATCACGCGCTATCGCCAGGACCAGCACCTGCCCGATCACGAATCCTGTTCGCTCGTCGTCGAGGACGCGTCGACAGGCGACCAGGTCGAACTGCGCGACGACGAACTGCAGAGCCGACTGCTCGCCGTCGACGTGCGCCTCGCGCACCTGGGGCACACGGGAAAACCCCCGCCGGCCTGATGTCGGCGGGGGCCTGATGCTCTCTCACCTTCTCCTGCGACAGCCCTCAGAAGATCTTGCCGAGAAGACCCCGCACGCGCTCGATCACCGTGTTGGGGATCTCCTTCACGTCCACGGCCAGACCGATCAGCTCCTGCAGCGCCGACTTCTCCTCGGGCGCCACAGGCGGGCTGCTTGGGATTCCTCCCATGTGCGCGAGCCGCTGGATCTCCAGTTCCTGCTCGCGCAGCCGGACCAGATGCTTCTTCTCGGCCACGTTGCCCACCGTGTAGCTGACCAGGATGCCGAGGCCCGCGAGGACGTCGACGATCAGCGTGACCAGGGACTCGGCCTGGGCAGCATCGATGTGGCCGAGGTTCACCAGGGCCAGGCCGACGGCCATCAAGATGTGGAACCACAGCTTGCGGCTGCGCCATCCGTCTCCTTGCATCTCATCACCTCTCTCTTGGTTGTCCCGCCCCGTTCCGAAGAATGGTGCGGAGGTCTTTCTTGACATCGCCGAGATCGGACTTCACATCCTCCAGCTGCTGGGACAGTCGGCCCAGCACCTCGGCGCAGGTTACCTCGTACTTGTGGAAATCCGTCGCCAGCAACGAGTGATCGGCCACGGCTACCTTGGAGGCGGCGATGGCCCTGATCGCGTCGCACTCCTTCCGCATGTCTTTCATATCCGCCTTCCCAGCCATTCGCGCCCTGACGGTGATCAGGGCCGTGACGAGCGCCACAAGAGCAGAAACGGCGCCCGCCACAGCCGCGATTGCCGTCGTCAATGTGCCCGACCTCCTACGGCTTGAAGTAGAAACCCTCGATGAGAAGCGTGCCGTTGCGATTGGTCGCACAGTTTCTGTTGGCGTCCAGCGGCAGCAGCATGTCCCAAGTTATGTCGGCGAAGCCCGGTGTGCCGCCGCTCACCTTGTAGTTGTAGTAGGCCGTCGCGCTCACGGGGGCGAGTTGTGGGGCGGCAAGGGTAAAGCCGGCAGCGTTCATGCAGGCGGCCATTGCCGTCGTTGTTCCGGGTGGCACCTGGGCGGCTAGGTCGGTGACGTCCCAGCCGCCGCCGGGGAGAATGTTCTGGAAGTGCCCCTGGACCCCCACGGTCGTAGGCCAGAAGCGATAGATGCCGGACTTGTGGTTGTAGGCGAAGGGGATGATCTCGTGGAGTGCGGTCGTGTCGTCAGTGAAGACCCACCCCAGCAAGCGGTGGCGCGTGAACCCCGAGGGCATCATCGGCGCGGAGAACGACTCCGAGAAACGAAGGATCGACTCTTCCGACTCTGGATTGTAGCCCAGGTGAACGCCGTACCACGTCAGATCATTGGGCACGCCGCCCACATCCACAAGCGAATTGATGCTCCCGGTGATGTTCACATCCCTGACGACCGTCTTGTGATCGTCCATCACCACGGCCGGAGCGATCACCCGGATCAGGTAGGCATCCTCCCAGATGAGTTGCAGCCCCTGGACGCCGCCATACTTCGGATGCTCGGCGTCGACATTGTGGTCGTCGTACTCACTGCGATGCTGCGTGACCAGTTCGATGAGCGCCACCAGACCGGCCGGCGCCATGAGCAGGTAGTCGTGGAGTAGCGCGTTCGACTGGCCGCAGATGCCCTGGATCTCGGTCACCATGCTGGCCGGAATCCAGGCGGCGGGCAGCGGGTCGATCGTTCGCGTGTAGACTCCTGGCCAGGGCATCATCTACTCCTGGAGGAAGGCGCCGACGAGGTAGATGTACGAGTTGTTCGCCGTCGCCCGCTGAAGTTGCACGCTCTGGGTGCCATCGAGGAAGAGGTAGCGCTCGAACTCCAAGTCGCAGGCGGCATTGTTGTGATCCACGATGGCGGTGTAGGTTCCGACCGGAGAGGTGGAACCGATGGGGCGAGCGTAGATCGCATCTCCAGCCGCGCCCGAAACCAGCGCGTTGACCAGGATGGCCCGGCAGTCAGGGGGGATGTTAATGGCCGCGCCGAGGTTCACATTACCCCAGGCGCCGGCACCGGAAACGATGCTGTAGCGGAAGACCGCATTCGGTGCGATGGCGTTGGTGTGGAGGCGAAACAGGCCACTGGTCGGACAGTGATCGAACGGGTCGATCTGGTTGCGATCGTTGACGAAGAAGTAGCCGACCAGCGCCCAGTGATTGTAGGTGCCGGGCAGGGTGGGGCCGCCGGCGCTAGGGCCTGTCGGGCTGCCGATGGCCGACCAGGTGTCGTTGGTGTCGTCGTAGATGATGTAGGCGCAGTGCCAGCCGGCCAGCAGGGGGGCAACGTAGTCGAGGCCGCCGGCGGCAGCGAACACGGTGATGTCGATGGTCAGCTTGGAGCCGGGCAAGGCAGCAACGATGTCGGCGGTCAGCACATGCTCGCCGTCGCTGGTACTCTTGGCGCCGGCCACGAAGATGTCGAACTGCGTGTTCGGCGCCGCGCCCATCCGGCACTGGACCTGCCAGTCGATGCCCCACTTGGAGTGGAGTGCGGTGTCGGCCTCGTGCGCGGTGAACAGCGCGTGGTTGGCGTTGACCGTGTTCTCGAGGTTCACGCCGCCCTGGCGCAGCGCGTTGAGCTGGCTGACCAGCTGGTCGATCTCGGCGTCGGTCAGCGGCTGCGCGAGTTGCCAGTCGTCGGGCAGTTCACGCCGCAGGCGGCGGATCAGATCGACGGCCTTGAAGCTCATGGGCTACCTCCTGGGGCGCCGGCTCGGCCGGCGGCTGCGACTGCGCGGCGGCGGCGCCTGGTCTGCTTCCCTCTCCGCTTCCCGCTCCTCGAGCATACTACGCCCGCGACCGAACCACCAGTAGTACGGCTTGCCGATGATGGGGACCATTTGAACCGAGTGCAGCTTGTCGATCTCGATCGGCTCGCCCTTCTTCCACTGGCGCTCGATGTACAGATAGTCCTTGTGCCACTTGCTGCCCAGGCTGAAGTGCGGGGGCATGACCAGTTTCGCGCCCGCCTCCAGGGGGCCGTAGCGTCGGATCTGCCAGGCGAAGAACCGGCTGACGCCGACCAGTCGCGCAAGCTGGTCCTGCATCAGTTCGGTGAAGTGAATCGGTCGGCCCATGATCAGATCCTTGATGACGTCGGCCGTCGCGTTCATCAGCGTGAAGGCGATCGTCAGGCGGATGAGATTCTGGAATCCCTCGATACGGTCAGCGCGACTCTCCGAGCCCATCAGGTCAAAGCACTCGCGGCGGAAGGCGTCGAACTGCTTCAGGGTGAAGGTCTGAAGCATGTACGAGATCCGACCGTTCGGGTGGTTCTGGTAGTACTCGGGCATCTCGCTCTCGGCCAGCGGCTGCCAGTCGAGTAGCTTGTTGGCCAGGAAGTACTTGATGTCGGGCGTCACCTTGCCGCTGGCCAGTTGCGGGATGAGCCGCTGCCAGTCCTCACCGAAGTAGCGGGCGAGATCGCGCTGGAGCCGCCGGCTGGCGCGGCCGCGCCGGGCCTCGCGCTGGTAACGCGCCAGGGTGGAATTGATCAACGACTCCTTGCCCAGCACGTCAATGTGCTTCAGGAAGATGGTTGTGAACAGCGCGTCGAGCGCCCAGCCAGCCTTGTCCGGCCGCTCGAACTCCGCACTGATCCTCTCCAGCCCCAGATCTTTGCGGCTGATGTCTAGCTTGCGACCGACGGTCTTCCCGACCGCCTTTGACGTCTCGTAGAACCCGGATTCGTAGAGGCTCCAGGCCAGATCGCCGAACTGGGTGATCCCGCTGGTATGGCTGCCCATCGTGGCCATGTAGCCGAGCGTTTTCAGCCAGCGGACCGCGTTGGAACTCGGCTCGTGGCGCAGCAGCGCAGCACAGATGTCCTTCACCTCGCGCTGCTGGGCGGCCATGATCTTGCCCTCATCCATGAGCTGGCGCACGAAGTGGCCGATCGACTCCTCGCTGTTGGCGCCCTTGCCGAAGAACTTGTTGCGGGCGATGGCCCTCTCCATCTCCTCGATGTGTCGGATCAGCGCCGTCTCGGGGTCGTAGTAGAACTTGCGGATCGATTCGGTGACACGGGGAATCGTCCGACGCTTCGCGGCCCGCGGTCGGCCCGTACCCGGCGGCACCCGGCCGGCAAGGAAGTTGTTGACGATCTGGTTGCGCTCCTCGTCGGTGATGTCGCGGTCCTTCGTCTCCAGCAGCCGCGCCCGCTTCTTGTTGATTAGCTTCTGGAGTTGGCCGTAGGCCGTTGGATCGGCATCGTAGAGGAACGTCATGAGTCCCTCGTAGTCCTTCACGCGCCTCGGATAGTAGTAGGAGACGGTCCCTTCCATCTTGCCGCCGCTCTCGATGTAGCGCTGCCGGATGTTTTCCAGGACCGCCTCATTATCCTTGAGAGCGGAAAGCCCCTCTTCGCCGACGATCTCGTAGGCGGTATTCGGGTCCGCGTTCTGAAGCGCTTCGTGCAACAGCTCGTAGTCTTCGGCCGACCGCTTCCGCACGCGCTTCAGCGTCTCAAGCCAGGGCAGCACCTTGGCCGTCGTCTCCAGGGTCTCGAGGCGATAGCCGATAGTGTAACCGCGCACGGCCCGCTCGACGGCGGGGTCTACCCGCCGCGCACGACTGGAGAGGGGGACCAAGAGCTTGCGACCTAGGCTGGCCATGCGATTCTTCTTGGACGCCCTTTTGGCCCGCTTGACCGCCTCCCGCGCCTCGCGGCTGGCGTGGTCGATCTCGGCATCCTGCGGCTGGCGGCGGCGCACCTGGAACTTGGAGAAGCCGGCGTCCATTGCGCTCCGCTTCAGGTCGGGCGTGACGTCCAGGGCGTGATACTTCTCGCCGACCTTCATGCCCCCAATCCCCTTTTCCAGTTCGGCATCGGCGACGATTACGACTTCGTCGCTTCCGAGCCTCTCGGAGGCGTCTTCTGCGCCAGTGAACCAGAGATCCAGCTCCTCCCGGTCGGTGATGTTGTCCTTGTGCAGTTCCCACTTGTCCTTGAGCCCCGGCCCGCGCCGTGTCCGGTGCCAGATGCTCATCCGGTACTCCTCGGCGGCGGCATCCAGGGCCCCGGCTGCCGACGGGTAATCGTCGTAGTAGAGTCCTTGGCGATAGATGTCTGCCAGCCTGTCTTCCAGGCTGCGGTGGCCTCCCAGTTCCGTCTCGCCCGGCTTGGCGCCGAAGCGCTTGCCCAGCTTGCTCATCACGTTCCGCAGATTCACATCGTAGAGTTTCTTGGGCCACCCGGCCTCGAAGTGCGTGCCCTCGGGCGGGTTCCAACTCAGCGGGAAGTCCAGGCCGGCGGCCTCATGCTCGGCCGCTTGCTCGACGATCTGCTTGGCCAGCGAGGCGCCGATCTGGCCGCGCAGCTGGGCCTCGGTCGCGTAGCCGTTGCTCTCCCAGACGGGCTCGCCGTAGTCGCGCTCGCTGTTGTTCCACAGTTCGACGGCGTACTTCTTCTCGCCTTTCGACGTGACCGCGGTGCTGACGACCTGGACCTCGTCGACGAGGCCGGCCAGCGCCTCGCTGTAGCGGCGCACCTGCTGCTCGCCGGTCGTCCAGGCGACCTTGTCGTAGCCGCCCTCGGCGGCCATCCGCAGGATCCGCTTGGCGACCAGTTCGATCCACTTGCTGCTGGACGCCCAGGGGACGGGCTCGGCAGAATCCGCCCGGAGGATGGTGTTGAGATGTAGGGCGATCTCCCCGCGAGCCCCCCCCGACGCCAGCTCCTTGAAGGCGGCCTTCACCTTGTCGTCCGACCAGACCTGAGTCCGCAGGCTCTTCCACTCGCCCCCGCCCTTGGGGTCGGGGTTGAACTCGATGTGCTTGAGCCTGGGTCCCTCCGTGGCCCGGTGAATGCGGAACATATCCTCGGTCAGGCGCTCGGGCAGGATGCCGTACTTGGCCTGCCGCAGTTCCGTCGACCAGTCGCTCTGGATCTCGTCGACCAGCAGCACCTTCTTGCCGTCAGGGTCCGCGAAGTCCTTCACGCGGACATGGGCAACGGGGTTCTCTTCGCCCGGCTGCGACCAGTGGCTCGAGCGGAAAGCCCGCCCTTCCCACTTGGGCAGCATGATCAGGATCTCGCGGTAGTTCTCGCCGGTCTCCGGGCCGCCCGTGCTGTAGCGGCCGTAGCTGGTGGGGGTGTACTCCTCGCGGTTGATTTCCCCGCTCCACAGGAACTGCTTCGCCTCTTCCATCGTCTTGAAGCCGGGCGAGAGGCCGCCGATATAGCCGCCGATGTAGTCGGCCGTGAAGCGGCGATTCGGATCCGAGAAGGATGCCCCGTGGTCCGTGATCTGGTACTCGACCGCGTGGTATCGACCGTCTCCACCCCTGTACTCGAAGCGTGTCGAGATGTCGGTGATCGCTCTGATCTCTTTCTCGATCAGCGATTCGAGGTAGAGGCGGTTCACTTGCTCAGGCGTCACGCTCAGGCGGGACGGGTCCATGTTGAAGGCCCCGCCCGTCACCCTCATCTGCTGGATGGCTTTTTCCTTCGCATCCTTCATCAGCTTCTTTCTGTTCTCGTCCGACTCACGAGAGGCCTTGAGTCTCTCCCAGGTGGCCTCCTCACGATCGGCCAGTTCGTGAGGCAGGAAGATGTGGACCTTGGCGCCACGGTGCGGCATGTCCAGCGTGACCCAGCGGTGGCCAGGAATCTCATCGGTCGGCGTATCGCCTGGGACTCCCTCGCTCCTGGCCAGATCACGCAGCGTGCGGTGCGGGGCGATTGGCTGTCTCTTCACATGCTGCGTTTCGCCCCGCCGCCACTCGTCCAGTGCCAGCTGCTCGTTGCGCCGCGCCAGTTCGTCCAGCACCTGGGCCCGCGTCAGCTTCTCGTTCGCCCGCTCCTCGAACCAGGTGTCCATGCCCGTCCACAGCAGTTCGTCCTTGACGCCGCTGTGCTGCAGGAGCCGCTTCTGGAGGGCCGCGCCGATCTCCGTCTTGCCCATGGGCAGGCCGGTCAGGGCCCGGCGGGTCGGGCTGTAGAAGCCCAGCTCGTCGATGTCATCGTAGCGGCGGCCCTGCTTCGGCCGTACCTGGAAGGAGCGCTTGCGCGGGCCGCTCGTCGCATAGGCCGCGCTCGTCGGGTCCATCTTCCTGAGCCGGCGCTGCACGCGCTCGGGGATCGGGCCGCTGGGATCCGCGCCGCGATCGGCCACGTCGATCAGCGCCCCGCCCTTGGCCGAGCAGGTGGAGCAGCGGCCCGTGACACAGCACTGCTGGCCGAACAGGCCCTCGTACTCCTTGCCCATCCGCATGTAGCGATTCAGGTAGCCGAGCTTTTTCAGCTGGCGCTCCAGGCGCGGGGTCATCACGCCGATGTCCCAGAGCCGCTCGTAGGACAGGCCCACCTCTCCGTGGCCGATCGGGTAGCGCGGCAGCCGCTTCAGCCGGCGGGCCTCGGCCTGCAGTTCCCTGCGCTCGGCGCCCTCGGCCGCCTGGGCCCGGCGCAGCAGATCCTTGACCCGCTCGTGCAGTTCGGGATCGGCCAGCTTGTAGACCCGGTTGCGCTCGGCGATCCGCAGCGCCATGTCCATGGCCTCTTCCATGGGCACCTGGTGCCGCTCGGCGATCCGCCGGGCCATCGGCTCGATGGACTTGGCGGTCGTGCCAGCGAAGCCCGGCGTGTCGATGTGGAGCGGCGTCTCGAGGATCGCCCGCGGCGGCAGGCCCGTGGCGGCGATGTACTCGAGCGTGGTGGCGATCGACTGAGGGTGCGACAGCAGCCGGCCGAACTGGCCGAACTCGTCGGTGATCAGGCGCATCACGGGCTCCAGGCCCGCCTCGCGCAGGCGGTGGTAGCCCTTCGTGCGGAGCCGGCATTCCCAGGGCTCGAAGTCGATCCCGCCCGAGTGCTGGACAAGCAGTCCGTCGCCGAACTCGCGCTGGATCTCGCGCAGCAGATCGAAGGGGACGTCGGCGTAGTAGCCGGTGGTGACCACCGACCACTTCTGGCCGGCGGCCCGGCCGAGGCCCTTGCGCTCGGCCTCGCGGACGAAGGCCTGCCAGGCGCCCTCGTTGCCGTCGAGCGGCAGGATCTCCTGCATCCAGTCGCCGGCCTGATTGTTGCGGATGAACGGCGAGCGCCGGTATCTGGCCACGGTCTTCGGACGAAGGCTCTGAGCGTACTTGGCCGCCACCTCGGCGTCAGGCACCTGGGGGCTCATTGCGCTCTGCGGAACGTAGAGGTTCGGGTACTCGCCCGCCGCGTGCAGTTCGCGGTACAGGCGGCGGCGGTCGGCGGTCGACATCTGGCTGAAGGCGTCCTTCATGGCGGCCAGCCGCGGCTTGTCGCTGCGCTTGCCGTCCGCGCTGATCTTGGGATCCACATCCAGCAGGCGGAAGCCCTTCACGCCCAGTTCGCCGGCCAGCTGCCGCAGGCGGCGGCGGGCGTCCATGTCGCCCTTGCGTCCGCGCTCGATCAGTTTCGAGAAGGGGCTGGCGCCGCTCAGGGCGGCCGTGTCGGCTTCCTTGTAGCAGGCGTCCCCGTGGCAGCTGGTGAGCAGGCGCACGGCGTCGGCCGGCGCCTCGCCGGCCTCCACGGCCGAGAGGATCGCTGCATGACGGCCGCAGCCGCTGGAGATCGCCATCAGGGGCTGGCCCTCGAGCTTTGCGCTGCCCATCCGCAGATCGATCCAGCGGTTCCGATCCTTCTCGGGCACGCCCAGGAGATGATCCATCCAGGCCTCGAGGGCCACCTGGTCGTGGGCCTTGGTGCCGAAGCGGGAGAAGTCGCGCTGGGGATAGTGGATCCGGCCGGTCAGGCCGCGGCCCGAGCCGCCGACGATCTCGTACTCGACGCTCCTGAGCGGCCCCTTCTTTCCCCGGAGGGTGCGGGGTTTCACGCGCAGCGAGTAGCTCTCGAACAGTTCGCCCTGGGCGGGCACCGGCAGCCGGGAGATGTCTGGCTGGGCCCGAAAAGGAGCCGCGCCCTCTCCTACCCCCGCCCGAGTGCCAGTGGCACTGCCTGCGGTTCGGTCGCCCCGAGGGGCGAGTGGAGAGGGCGCTGCGCCCATGTCCGCGATTTCGTTACTAGGATACCCCCAGCGGCCGGCTCTGTCAACGGGGATCCGCTCGCCGGCCTGCCGGTACAGATCCTGAATCTTCTTCGGGATCTTGGCGCCGCGGATCTTGCGGATGCCGCCGATCAGGGCCCGCAGGGTGTCGCGGGCCTGGGCGAACAGCGTGCGGATGGGCCCGGCCGCCTCGTGCATCTTCTCGCTGAAGAAGAAGGCCGTGGCCTCCTCGGCGAACAGTTCCTCCTCCGACAGGTTCTGGGGGTTGTCGTGGGACTCGTAGTAGTCGTGGAACGGGGCCTGCTGCTCCTCGGTGAGCCGATACCACCAGTCGTGACTGAACTCGTGGACGACCGACTGGGCGTCGTGGCCGGCCATCAGCCGGACGGCGGTCCTCAGGTTGCCGGCGGCGTGGTCGGCGTAGGTGACGCCCGGCACCTCGACGTCCTCGGGACTCAGGTCGCCTAGGCCCCAGTCCTCCAGGCCCTGGCGGGTGACCTTCATCACCGTCTGGCTGATCTCCAGGGAGGTCGTCTCGTCGAAGGTCGGATCGATCTCGATCAGCCGGCGGGCCAGGGCGGCGGCGCCCGCGTCGGTGTCGCCGGCGGCCAGCGCCCGCTCGACCTCCCGGCGGGCCCGCCCTCCCAGGTCCGGCCGGAAGGGGGCCGCCTGGCCACGGGCACCCCGCTCCGGGGGGTTTACCCAGACCTCGATGGGGGTCCGGGTGGGTCGGCGCTCCGCGGGCCTCTCAGGCGCTCTCTCGGACGCACGAGATTCAGTTAGGGGCGCCTCTCTGCCCCTGACATCCTCTACCCGGCCGGCCCGCGCCGGGGGCCCCTCGCCCAGGATGGCCGACTCGGGCTGGCCCGGCGGCAGCATCCGCTCAGGCGCCGGCCGGCGCCGGCCGAGGATCGACCAGGTGCCGTCCTCGTTCGCGTGGAGGCTCATGTCGGCGTACTGGCCGCCCTCGCGGGCGGCGTCCAGGGCCCGCTGGGCGTCGGCCTGCCGCGGGTAGGTCTTGCCCGTGACCGACTCCCAGACCTCGGGCTCGCCGCGCACGCCCCGGTAGCCGGCGTTCTCGAGGAAGTCCTCCCAGACCTCGCGGCCGAAGCGGCGCTGCGCCTCGCCCTTGACCCGGCCCAGGCCCTCCTCCCAGTCGAGGCCCTCCAGGTCATCGTAGAGCGCGTCGGGGAGCCCCTCGTCCTCGGCCATCAGCTGCCGGCTGCGGGCGTAGGCCTCCAGGGCGCCGGCCACGTTAGCCGCCTCGCCCGCCCACTCGGCCTTGTCGGCGGCCAGCACCGGCTCGACCTCGGCCTGCCGCACGCGGGTCGGTGGGCGGGTCCGGCGGCGTTCCTGATCACTGAGCAGCTGGGCCGTCTCCAGGCCTCGCCCCCGGCGGGCGCCGGGGCCTGGCGGGGGGCCCTCGGCCGCGGGCAGGGCTGGGCGCGGTCGCGGCTGCGTTCTGGGCGAGGGAGCCTCGCCGGGCGCGTAGAGGAGCCGCTCCGTCCAGGGGGTGGGGTGCTGGCGGCGAGCCGCCTCGCGCAGGCCGGGGTAGGACTTCTCGATCTGGCCGGCGGCGCCGTGCATCGTGAACAGGGCGTTGATCCCGTACTGGAAGATCCGGTCGGCGAGCTGGTCGGGATCCACGTCGTAGACCAGCCCCTCGCCGGGCTTCTGGCCATGGAACAGGTCGAGCAGGGCGCTCACGCCGGCCCAGCGGGCCAGCCACTCGCCCCCGCGGCGCATGAGGTCCGCACCGATCCGGCCGGGGATCAGGGCCGTGCCCGTGGCGAAGGCGAGCCCCATCTCGGCGCCCTCGAGGCGGGCCTGACCCGCCACCTTCAGCGCATCGGTCAGGCTCGTCTGGGCCAGCACGTCGCCCGTGCGGGCCAGTCCGATGGCCTCGGCCAGATGGCTGGCCTCGGTGGCCGCCATCTTGGCCCACCGTCTCACGGACGAGCGGGGCGAGTAGAGCAGGTCGGCGGCCTTCAGCTGCGTGCGTCCGAGGAGTTTCTTCACCCAGGGCAGGCGCCGGGCCAGCAGCACCCGTTCGGCCTTGGCGATCTTCGAGGGGCCGGCCACGAAGCCGGCCAGCGCTCCCAGGCCGACGGCGACGCGCTCGGCCGTGTTCTCGGCCTCGGGCCAGGCGCCGGGCCCGTAGGCGGCCTCCAGGGCGCTCTTGGGCAGGCCGAGCAGGGCCTCGTTGGCCGCTGCCAGTCCGGCGGCGCCGACGAGGTTCGCGGGCAGGGGCCCGCCGGCGCCCGTCGCGGCGAGGCTGGCCTGCATGCCCCTCTTCAGCCCCGCGCCGATGGCACCGCCGCCGCCGGCCGCCGCCTGCGCCTGGTACTCCTCGGCCGTCTTGCCGGGGGTGAGCCCCCCCAGGATGCGCTGCATGGCGCTGGGGCCCGCCTCCATGGCCGTGGGCATCGGCGCGGCGGCCAGCGTTTCACGGGAAACGTCGGGCGGCGGCGCCGCCGCGTAGTCGGGATCCTCGAAGCCCAGGTCGTCGGTCGCCGGGTGGACGAGCCACAGGTACAGGCGCGTCAGTTCGTCGGGCGGCAGGTCGGCCACCATCTCGGGCTCGATGCCCAGGACGGCCAGTCCGGTCTGGAGCGCCTCCCAGAGCGTCGCCGAGCCGTGTTCCTCGGCCACCTTCATCAGGCTGGCCAGTTCGCCCTCGCTCCACTGGCCGAGCAGTTCGGCGAGCTGGGCCTCGTGCTGGTCGGCGATCGTCGCGTCGACCGGGACGTCGGCGGTGGTCGGCGGCGCCGCCAACTGGCCATCGAGCAGGGGGCCGGCCGGCGCGGTGTACAGGTCGGGGGCGCCGCCCGCATCGACGGCAGGGCCGGAAGGAAAGGTCGGCGCAGCTGCGACCGATCCCTGCTCGTCGCCGCCCGCCGCGGTCAGGAGCCCGCCGCGAGCGCCCGGCACAGCTGCGGGGGCGCCCCCCAAGGGGTAGGCCTCGATGAACTCGCTCCAGGCGGCCTCGGCGTTGTCCTTGCCCACCTGGGGCAGCACGACCTCGGCGAAGTAGTCGCGCTGCATCTGGACCCGATCCTTGGAGCCGAGACGCTGGTAGTCGTCGCTCTGGAGAATCTCACGCCACGGGAGCGCCGCCACTACTCGCCTCCCAAGGTCTTCTTCGTGGATGAGAAGTCAAACTCCCTGGTAGCGAGGCGCCTCGAATAGGAGAGGGTGGAACTGCTTGCCCCGTATGAAGCCGAGCCGCGCCGCTTGGACTGCGGTGCCGGTTCGGCCGAGCCGCGCCGCTTGGACTGCGGTGCCGGTTCGGCCGA
>Ga0272443_10001087_pt1 | contig 42882 bp, 36 predicted proteins | sample SSMAcet12_FD_193581 | JGI IMG/M metagenome (GOLD analysis project Ga0272443, IMG submission 193581) | Marine sediment archaeal communities from Little Sippewissett salt marsh, Falmouth, MA, United States - SSM-Acet-12 | ecosystem: Environmental > Aquatic > Marine > Wetlands > Sediment ...
ATGAGCACCTTTCAGAACCGTATCTTTCGCGCCGCAAAGCTGGATGTCAATCTCTACGAAGAGGTCGAGGCCGACAAGGGGGCAATGGGCCAGGCGATGGCGGTTGTCGTACTATCGAGTGTAGCGGCCGGTATCGGCAGTTTCGGGACCGGGGGATTCGGCGGGGCCGTGATGGGGACAGCCGCGGCCCTTGTCGCATGGTATCTTTGGGCCTGGCTCACCTACTTCGTCGGGACGAAGCTCCTTCCGGAGCCGCAGACCCAGTCGGACCCCGGCGAACTGCTGCGGACGATCGGCTTTGCGAGCGCCCCCGGCCTGATCCGCGTCGTGGGAATCATCCCGGGACTGGAACAGGCCGTCTTCCTGGTGGCCTCCCTCTGGATGCTGGTCGCGATGGTGGTCGCGGTCAGACAGGCCCTCGACTATACGAGCACCCTGCGGGCCGTGGGAGTGTGCGTGATCGGCTGGGCCATCCAGATACTGATTCTCGGGCTGTTCTTCTCCATCTTCGGCGGGGGCGCGCAATCGGTTTAAACAGAACCGGAGTCACACCGTTAACAGCAGGAGTCTAATCGGGGCTCATGCACGCAGCCCCGTTGTCTGTTGATCCACGCCTGCCATCTCACGGCAATGCGGCTCATACCCGCATACTATAAAAACAGGAGGATGATTCTCCGTCATGACCATCAGAGAAGCAACGGCTGAGGATTTCGACGCTATCTGGCCTATCTTCCATGAGATCGTCTCGGCCGGGGAGACATACGCGTACGACCCTCAGACAACCAGAGAGGGAGCGTTTGATATCTGGATGACGCAGCCGCACAAGACCTTCGTCGTCGAAGAGGCCGGCACCGTCGTCGGCACCTACTACCTCAAACGGAACCAGCCGGGCCTCGGCGGCCACGTCTGCAACTGCGGGTATATGGTTTCGTCACAAGCCAGAGGGAAGGGGGTGGCGACCGCCATGTGCGAGCACTCGCAGAGGGCATCGGTCCAGCTCGGCTACCAGGCCATGCAGTTTAATCTGGTCGTCTCGACGAACCAGGGGGCGATACGCCTCTGGGAAAGGCTGGGATTCGCGATCGTCGGCCGCCTGCCGAAGGCGTTCCGGCACAGCACCGAAGGGCTGGTGGATGCACTGGTTATGTACAAATGGCTGGCGAACTGACGGGATTACTTTGTCCTTGACAGGAAAACGGCACTGTCTATATACTCCGTCCGCACTGGCCGGGTACAGCCCGTTGCAACCCTCTTGATGAAAAGAGACGCGCGTCTTTGCCTCAGATACCTTAACCAACAACGTGAAGGAGGAGAGAGATCGATGAAGATTCCCAAACTGTTAGTGATTATCAGCGTGCTGGCGTGCATTGGCATGCCGTTTACGGTTATGGCGGCGAAGCCGGTCGTCATCGGACTGCAGGGACCGATAACGGGGCCCTGGGCCTACGAGGGCGAAATGGCGAAACAGTCGTGTGAGATCGCCGCCCAGCTGATCAACCAGAAGGGCGGAATCCTCGGCGGTCGCATGGTCGAACTTCGAGTCGTCGATGACGCGGGTGAACCGAAAACCGGCGCCCTGGCCGCCCAGAAACTGGTGGGGCAGAAGGACGTCGTGGCAGCCGTCTCAACGTACGGCTCCTCGATCTGCGAGCCGGCATCGAACATCTATGAAAAATTCAAGAAGGTCAACATCGGGTACGGCGTCACGGCGGTACGGCTGACACAGCGGGATTTCAAATACTTCTTCCGCACGTGCGGACGCGATGATTCACAGGGGGCCTTCTTCGCAGAGGCCGTCCCCGCGAAATTCAACGCGAAACGGATCGCGATCATGCACGACAACACGGCCTTCGGCAAAGGCCTGGCGGAGGACACAAAGCGGGCCCTCAAAGCGATGCTCGATGCCGGGAAGGTTGAGCTTGTCTATTTCGACGCGATCACCCCCGGTGAGAAGGACTTCCGTGTCACCCTCACCAAGCTGCGCGAGACAAAACCCGACGTCTGGTACTTCACCGGGTACTATGCCGAAGCGGCGCTCCTGATCAGCCAGGCCCGCGATATCGGCATCACCTGCCCCTTTGTGGGCGGAAACGCGGCGATCAACGACGAGTTTGTCAAGATCGCCGGCGTGGATATCGCCAAGGGATGTTTCATGACCAACGAACCGCTTCCCGCCGATCTCCCCTACCCCGAGGCCAAGGAGTTTCTGAAGGCCTACAAAGACAAATTCGGAGAGATTCCGTCCAGCCCCTGGCCCATTTACGCGGCCGATGCCCTGAACATCATCGCCTATGCCGTCGACAAGACGGGCTCGACAAAGGCCGATGTTCTCGCCGACTATCTTCGCAACAAGGTCGACGGCGTACCGGGGATAACGGGCCCGATCGGTTTTACCGAGCAGGGAGACCGGGAGGGTGTCCCCTTCTATCTCTACGTCGTTGATGACAAGGGGAATATCGTCGTTTCGAAATAAGCGAATAAAGAGACTGTTCCGATCGTGCCGCATCCGGATTTATACCTGGTGCGGCACGATTCTTCAATACGGGCTCCGGCCGCCGTGGTTATCGATTCGAACCGGACAAGAAAGACTGCAGAAAGATGGAAGTTGTCATAGAACAGATCATAAATGGCCTCACGATCGGCTCCTTTTACGCCCTCATAGCCCTTGGGTACTCCATGGTCTACGGTGTCCTGAAGCTGATAAACTTCGCCCATGGAGATTTTTTCACCCTGGGGTCCTATCTCGGCTACACCGTGCTGGTATTCGGGACCGCGTTCCTCACTGCCCACTGCGGCCTGTGGGGCGGGATCATTGTGGCCATGGCGGTGGCCGCGATCTGTCTCGCACTTGTGGGGATAACGGTTGAACGGCTGGCGTACCGTCCCATCTATCCCGCGGGACGGCTCCCCGCCGTCGTCTCCGCCCTCGGGGCATCCATCTTCCTGCAGAACGCGATCATGGTCATCTGGGGCCCCCGCTATCAGGCATATCCCGCCCAGCTCATCCCGAACATCCATCTCCAGGTGGGCGGCATTCATATCACCCTGCTCCAACTGGTGATCCTGATCCTCTCCTTCGTCCTGATGGGGATCCTCTACTACGTCATACAGAAGACCCTCTTCGGGGCAGCCGTCAGGGCAACGGCCCTCGACCGGGATACGGCCTCTCTCATGGGGATCAACTTCAACAAGGTCATCCTCTTCATCTTCACGCTGGGGCCCGCTCTGGGCGCGATCACCGGCGTCATGGTGGGGATGTATTACCGGCAGATCAGCTTCACGATGGGGTGGAATTACGGACTCAAGGCTTTCACCGCCACGATACTGGGGGGGATCGGCAACCTGCCGGGCGCCATGTTCGGCGGTCTGATCCTGGGCCTCCTGGAGATGTTCGGCAGCGCCTACATATCCGCGGCGTGGAAGGACGTCTTTGTCTTCCTGATACTGATCCTGGTCCTGATATTCCGGCCGACCGGCCTCTTCGGCGAGAAAGTGGCTGAAAAGGTGTAACCTATGGAACAGAAAGCCCGAACCAGCCTCACAACGTTTTTCGGCTCCGCTCAGAACGCCCTCATCATCATCCTGGGGGTATTCATCCTGTATCCCTTCATCGCGAGCAACTACTTCATCGATATCGCCTTTTTCTTCGGGATCTATACCCTCCTGGGACTGAGTCTCAACATCGTCCTCGGCGAGGTGGGCCTCTTCGATCTGGGGCACGCGGGATTCTACGCCATCGGCGCCTATACCACAGCGATTCTCAATACAAAATTCGGGATCCCCATCCTGGTTCTTCTGCCCGTAAGCGCGCTTGCGGCGGCGCTGTTCGCCTACGTCGTCTGTTCCCCCGTGATCCATCTTCAGGGGGACTATCTGCTGATCGTGACGATGGGGATGGGTGAGATCATCCGCCTCGCCCTCATCAACAATCCGTTCGACCTCACCGGAGGACCCAACGGTGTCTTCGGCATCGATTTCCCCTCCCTGCCGGGCGGGTTTGTCATCGACTCGTCCATCGAGTTCTATTTCCTCATTTGGATTATTGTCGGCCTGTCGATCATCGGCCTGATCAGGCTGCAGAATTCACGGATCGGGAGGGCCTGGAACTATATCCGGGACGATGAGATCGCCGCGGGTGCCAGCGGGGTCAATGTCAAGAATTACAAGCTCCTCGCCTTTGTCCTCGGCGCCGCCCTGGCTGGAGTCGCCGGCAACGTCTACGTGAGCAAACTGATGTGTGTCTCTCCGGAGAGCTTCACCTTCTGGGAATCCTGCCTGATGTTCTGCATCGTCCTGATCGGCGGAATGGGGTCCATACCCGGCGTGATCATCGGAGCCGCCTTCATCAGCCTCTTCCCGGAGATATTCCGACCCTTTGCCATGTATCGAATGCTCATATTCGGCTCGGCCATGGTCCTCATGATGATGTTCAGACCCGGAGGAGCCTGGCCGCGTAAACGGGGCGGACCATCCTTCACATCGCTTCTGGCGAGATCGAGGAAAAACGATGCCTGAACCGAATTCCCAGAAGAGTAATCGGGTTGTTCTGGAGACCAGGGGACTGACCAAGATCTTCGGCGGTCTGACCGCGGTAAACAGCTTTGACCTGGCCGTTCACGAGGGAGAGATATCGAGCCTGATCGGCCCCAACGGCGCGGGGAAGACCACCGTATTCAATGCCGTCACGGGGATCTACCGCCCCGAAGGGGGGCAGATCATATTCAACGGCGAAGAGATCACCGGGAAGAAACCCCACCAGATCGTGGCAAAGGGGATCGCCCGGACCTTTCAGAATATCCGCCTCTTTCAGACCATGACCTGTCTGGAGAACGTCATGGCGGGCCAGCACTGCCGGGCCTCGTCCGAGGTGTGGGGTGCGATCTTCCGAACTCCCCGTCAGCAAAGGGAAGAGAAGCGCGCCCTCGAGATCGCCGAATCCCGGGTCCGCCAAGTGCGGCTCTGGGAGGCACGCAACGAACTGGCCAAGAACATCGCCTACGGCAGTCAGCGCATGCTTGAGATCGCACGCGCCCTCGCCAGCGAACCGGCCCTGCTGGTCCTGGACGAACCGAGCAGCGGCCTGAATCCCCGTGAGACGGAGGATCTCATGGTCTTTCTGAAGGACCTCATCCGCCGTGAGAAGGTGACCATCCTCCTCATCGAGCACGACATGAACGTGGTCATGGGGATATCGGACTGGGTAACCGTCATGGACGGGGGACAGAAGATCGCCGAGGGAACCCCTGAGGCGATTTATAACAATCCCCGCGTTATCGAGGCCTACCTGGGCACCGATGACGACGATGAGGAGGAGATATAGCCATGGCACCGCTGCTCGTTGTCGAGGATCTTCAGGTATGGTACGGATCGGTCGAGGCGCTGAAGGGCATTTCCCTCTACCTCGAGGAAGGGGAAATCGCGACCGTTCTGGGGGCCAACGGGGCCGGAAAGACGACCCTGCTCAATGCCATATCGGGGCTCCTTCCCATTCGGGCCGGACGGATCTCCTTCAAGAAGGAGCTCCTGAACGGAATCCCCCCGTACGAGATTGTCCTCCGGGGGATCTCACAGTCACCGGAGGGCCGGAAGGTGTTCTCCACCCTCACGGTGGAGGAGAACCTCAATCTGGGGGCCTATACGAGACAGAAACACACGGCAGAGATAGCGCAGGCAAAGGAGCGGGTCTTTTCCCTCTTCCCGATCCTGCAGGAACGCAAACGGCAGCTTTCGGGGACGCTTTCGGGGGGCGAACAGCAGATGCTCGCCATCGGGCGGGCCCTGATGAGTTCCCCCCGCCTCCTCCTCCTGGACGAGCCGTCTCTGGGACTCGCGCCGATACTCGTCAAGCAGATATTCAGCATTATCCGGGAGATCAACCGCCAGGGCACCTCTATCCTGTTGGTGGAGCAGAATGCCCACAAGGCCCTCAATATCGCCGGCACGGGTTACGTCCTCGAGAACGGCCGGATCTCCACGAGCGGCAGTGCCTCTGAACTGAAGTCCAACCCAAAGGTCCAGGAGGCCTACCTGGGCGGGGCGGCCCTGAAAAAGACAGGATGGACTTCCCCGGCCTGATCCCCTCCCTCTCCCTCTCATGAATCCAGGGACACTGTTCCTGCGGGAAGAACCATTATCCGCCTTGAAGACTGGCTGTTACCCTGCGCTCAGCGACCGAGTCCCGGCGACAGAGAGGCGGAGACTATGGAAAACAGTATCCTTTCTCGTGAAAGAGCCTCAGGCAGGCATCCACGGCATCCGGATCATAGCGGATGCCCCTGTTTTCTGAAATCTCCTCCAGGGCGGCGTCAATCCCCAAGGCCGAACGATACGGACGGTGCGAAGCGATAGCCTCCACTACATCGGCAACGGACAGAATCCGCGCCTCCAGGAGAATCTCATCCCCCGTGAGCCCATTGGGGTAGCCGGATCCGTCGACCCGTTCATGGTGCTGGAGAATGACCTCTGCAACAGGCCATGGGAACTCAATGTCCCTGAGGATATCATACCCGGCCTGCGGGTGGCCCTTGACCAGGGAAAACTCGACGTCTGTCAGCTTCGCGGGCTTGCTCAGTATCTCGGAAGGAACGGCGATCTTGCCGATGTCATGAATGCTGGCGGCGACACGTACAAAGTCAACGCGGTCCGATGACAACCCCATTTCGCTTGCGATCATCCTCGCCAGATCGGACACCCGTCTTTGATGACCGGCCGTGTACGGGTCTCTCGCTTCCGCGACCGTCGAGATGACCTGGACCGTGCCTGCCAGCGACTCTTTCAGCCGCTCCGTCGTATCGAGCAGCGCCTCTTCTGCCCGCTTTCGGTCGGTAATATCAATATGTTGAATCACTGCATTTGAGATCTTTTTGTCTGATTCTCGTATAGGGAAAATGGTGACATTAAGAACGACAGACGATTCTCCTTGAAGTTTAAGTTGTTTCAATTGAGAGGTTTGATATGCCATATCAAAGCGCACCGACCTCCCTTCCTCGAATACTGAATTGACCAAGGGGAGCAATCCCTGCTCTGCGATAAGATTATCCTTGAGCACATTATACGTGCCAACAACTTCGTCTGCGGTGATGTTTAGCAAGTCACAACACGCCTGATTGATCCTGATCAGAGTGCCATTCGCATCAGATATCCACATGGGGTTGGGGCTTTCTTCAATAATCTTGTTAAGAAATGCTTCGGAATGCCGAAGCTCTTCCTCAGAACGCTTGCGGTCGGTGATGTCACGGGTTACACCAAGGATGCCGACAGGTTGTTGTTTCTCATCTCTGATAAAGGAAAGCTTCACCTCGGTCCATACCGTAGTGCCGTCCCTTCGTCTCATTTCCAGCTGGAGTGTCCGGTATACGGGAGTTTCCACAGGGCCTGTTGATTTCTCGGGTTCCAACACCTCAGCCAGGGCCCTCGTGGCCACCTCCCATGAGGAGGGTGGCACTGTCTGAGAGGCCGGTTGTCCAAGAAGTTCTTCCGGCTCGTATCCCCTTAGAATTTTTACAGAAGGGCTGATATAGGTATAATGCAGGTCCATATCCAGAACGAAGATGACGTCATTGACATTATCAGCCAGCAGGCGATATTTGTTTTCGCTCTCCCTGAGCGCCTCCTCCATCCGCTTGCGCTCGGTAATGTCCCGGGTAATGCTGAGGATATGGGGGACACCACTCAGCTCTATCACGGAGGCCGACATCAGCCCGTATCGGATATCACCACCTTTCATCCTGAAGACCGCCTCAAGATTGGTAACTTCTCCGTTCTTTTGCAATCCAGCCACCAGGCGTTGTCTGTCCCCGGGATCGTCCCAGATATTATATTCCAGTGAGGTCTTTCCGATGATGTCCTCTTCGGTATATCCCATGATCTTGGTGAATCCTCGATTAATTGAGACATACATACCGTCTTCGAGACGGTTGATGTTGACGGCGTCCGGGCTGGTATAGAAGGCCTTGCGAAACTTCTCTTCGCTCTTTGCCAAGACCCTTTCGGAACGTTCGCGCCGAAGGCGGTTGATTATCAAGGCACCCAGCAGGGTGGTCGCCACCGGGAAAATCGCCAGGACCGGAAATGCAATACTTGAAAGAACCCGCAATGCCGTCTCCCAGGGGAGTGTGAACATCAGGAGCAGCATGACGACATGAATCAGCAGGCCGAGCAGATACAGGTCCCGCCAGGTGATCTCGTGCAGGGGGCGCCGCCAAAAGTACCGCCAGGCGATCCCGATCCCCCCCGACGCAAGGATAACGCAGACACCTGTCACGGCGGCCACTCCTCCCTGGTAAACACGGAATGCCGCAGTTATCGCCATCGCTATCGCGGTGGGAAGTGATCCGAAGAAGAGTCCGGATATGCCAAGCAGTACCGAACGCGTATCGAATATGATCCCCGGCCTGAATGTCCAGGGAGTCAGCATGACGCTAATCCCGACGATGCCGAGAATCAGACCGACAGGGATCTGCAGGAATGACGTCTGTCCCGTCCGCCAGCGGGTGGCGACGACGTCAAAGATGAAGGCTACCGCCAGAAGCAGTGCGGCGTTTTGAATCAATCTGATGAAGGATGCGTTGTCCATGAGGCGTCTCCCTGCCACCGGACGACCGGGCGCCGGTGCGATGAAGTACCAGTAGAAGTTCCGCCTAACGTCGCATATCTCAACACTTATCACCGATATCTTTGCATATTCTTCAGGGTTCGTCAACCGGGATGTGTAACAAATGTTCCATCTGTGGTATCCGTCGGCAAGGACTGCCCTCTCCGCACACAAACATTCAACTCTTTAAAATCCCTTGACAAAACATTTCCAAGGGGTATGCTTTTTCTGGGGCTCCGTGGAAGGGAATACTCCCTGTTTGAGATACGCAGTACCCTATGGAGCCGCCGCCGCTCTGTTCAGATGCCGGAGTTAGGAGTAGCCATGTCCGATGAACTGTTCCTCTTTTCCCCCCGCTTGCTCAGGTGGGAAAATAATCTGAAAGGCCTGTCCGCCGGCAGGAAAGCAATCATCCGACAATCGCTGCATATCATGAGCTTGGGCGTCCTGACATCTATTGTCCTCTTCCGGGCAGTGAAAATCTCTGCCCTGCAGCCCGTCTTCATGGGGATCAGGACGAGGGAATCCTGGTGGATGATTATCTTTTTCCTGTTTGGATTCGCCCTCTTTTGCATTCCATGGGCAGGCAGTATCTCGTGAGGCACCGGAGCATTGTATCTCATATCGCTTGATCTATTGACATCGTTACGTTTTTATATAAAAATGGTGTCGTAAAAATAAAAGCCTGGTCTGCAGGAGCGGAAAATGGATTTTATTAAAATCAGATTTGGAGATGAGCGGGGCGTGCCCGATGCCGAGACACAGGGGTCTGTTGGTGAGGGGGTCTTGCGCCTCTTCGATCCGACCTATGTCCTGCAGAGACGTGTCTGGAAACCCCCGGTTAACATTTACGAAACCGCCGGAGAGATAACCATTATCGCGGAGTTGGCAGGGGTGAAAGATGAAGACATCCATCTGGAGGTCAGCCGTCGAACCGTAAAGATAGCCGGGAAGAGGACAGAGCGGTCCCGTGGAGAGGATTCCCGGTACCGTCTCGCGGAGATTACCTACGGCTACTTCGAGCGCACCTTATCCCTGACCATCCCCATCGATACGGATGGTGTCACCGCCACCTACAACGACGGGATGCTTGAAATCAATATTCCGAAACTGCCGCCGGAGAGAACGGTACGCAGGATTATTATCCAGAGCGAATAATCGGAGTTGCCGAGACTCCAAATGATCTGTGGGGTGTTACATGATTGAACAACAGCTTTCCGGGGAGTTAAAGGATATCAAGATACCGGATACTCTTCCGGTGCTCTCTCTTTTTAATCTCGTTGTGTATCCGCATATGACATTCCCTCTGGAGGTCGTCGGCGAGCGGGCCATCAACCTGGTCGATGAAGCGATGGCCGATGACCGGCTGATCGGTTTTGTCATGGGGAAAAAGGCCGTGGCGGACGACGAGCTTCCCCGGCATGACGACATCCATCACATCGGAACGGTCGTGGTGATACTGAAGATGGCAAAGACGGCCGATAACAAGGCACAGATGCTGGTGCAGGGGATCAGCCGGTTCTCTATCACCGAATTTCTCGCGGGGAAACCCTACCTTCGGGCACAGGTGACGGAGCTTGCCGACAAAGAGGCAAAGGGAATCAAGATAGAGGCGCTGATGGCGAACCTGGTCAACCTCTTTGACCGTATCGTCAAACTCTCCCCTTTCCTTCCCCAGGAATTCGGTGCCATTGTAACAGCCATCAAGGACCCGGGCGTGCTGGCCGATATGATCGCCACGCTGATCAACGCGGACCCCCAGGAGAAGCAGACGGTCCTCGAGACCCTGGATGTCAGGAAACGGCTGGAGCGGGTGACACGGGTCGTGAGTCACCAGCTCGAGATCCTGGAGCTGGGGAACAAGATACAGACGCAGGTCAAGGACGATATCGACAAGGGCCAGCGGGAATACTTCCTCCGCCAGCAGCTCAAGGCGATCAAGGAGGAGCTGGGCGAAGACGAGGATGAATCGAAGGTCGAAATCGAGGAGTACCGCGCGAAGATCGAGGGGATGGGGCTTCCCGAGGAGGCGAAGAAGGAGGCCGAGCGGGAGCTGGGCCGTCTCTCGCGGATGCACCCCTCGTCGGCCGAGTTTACCGTCGCGTCAACCTATCTAGACTGGATAACTGCCCTTCCATGGAATGAGGGCACGAAGGACAACCTCGATATTCGAAAGGCGCGGAAGGTCCTGGACGACGACCACTACGGCCTCGAAAAGGCGAAGAAACGGGTTATCGAGTACCTCTCCGTCAGGAAGCTGAAACCCGATACAAAAGGACCGATCCTCTGCTTTGCCGGTCCTCCCGGGACGGGGAAGACCTCTCTGGGCACCTCCATCGCCCGTGCCCTCGGCAGAAAATTTATTCGCATCTCCCTGGGGGGCGTGCGGGATGAGGCGGAGATCCGCGGGCACCGGCGGACCTATATCGGGGCGCTTCCGGGACGGATTATCCAGGGCCTGCGGCGTGCAGAGTCGAATAACCCCGTCTTCATGCTCGACGAAATCGACAAGCTGGGGATGGATTTCCGGGGTGATCCCTCATCGGCGCTCCTCGAAGTCCTCGATCCCGAGCAGAACTTTTCCTTCAGTGATCACTACCTGGACGTCCCCTTCGATCTCTCACATGTCATGTTTATCACGACGGCGAACATCCTGGACACGATCCCTCCCGCCCTGCGCGACCGCCTGGAGGTGATCGAACTCCTCGGATACACGCTGGACGAAAAGGTCAAGATCGCCCAGCGCTATCTTATCCCCCGCCAGATCGACGCCAACGGCCTCAAACCGAAGCAGATCAAGATCGCGAAGGCGGCCCTGAAGACCATCATATCGGGATATACCCGCGAGGCCGGCGTACGGAATCTGGAGCGGGAGATCGCGAACGTCTGCCGCGGCGTCGCGAGCGAGGTGGCGGTCGGCGACATACAATCGGCGTCCATCGGGGTCAAGGATCTTCACAAATACCTGGGGCCTGTCCGCGTCACCTCGGAGAAAAAGGCGAGAATCTCGAAGCCGGGCGTCGCCATGGGGCTTGCCTGGACGCCCACGGGGGGGGAACTGCTGTTTATAGAGGCCACCTCCATGCGGGGCAGCAAGGGACTCACCCTGACCGGACAGCTCGGCGACGTCATGAAGGAATCGGCCATGGCGGCCATGAGTTTTATCCGTGCCAATGCGAAGGAACTGGGGATCAGCAACGATTTCTTCGATACCCAGGATGTCCATATCCATGTCCCCGCCGGCGCCATCCAGAAGGACGGTCCTTCGGCGGGCGTGACGATCCTGACGGCGCTCACATCGATGCTGACCGGCAGGCCGATCAGAAAGGATCTCGCCATGACGGGAGAGATCACCCTGCGGGGGGTTGTTCTCCCCGTAGGCGGGATCAAGGAAAAGGTCCTTGCCGCCCACAGGGCGGGGATCAGAACCATTATCCTCCCCAAATGGAACATGAAGGATATCGAGGATATCCCCGAAAAGACACGAGGGGAGATCACCTTCCATTTTGTCGATGAGATGATGGATGTCCTGAAGATCGCTCTCAGAAAAAAATAGTTTCTTACGGTACACGTTGAAAACGCTTCACATACAGCTGTCAAGACCTTCGGTGTGACCTTTGGGTCTGCATTCAATCCGGATGTGAGGCAATAGTTACTACACGAGTAAGGAGGCGTGCCGATGGAAGGATGGACCGAAGAGGAGATCAGAAACAGGGCCCTGATGGCGCCGTGCGGCCTGTACTGCGGCGCGTGCGGGGTCTACATCGCGACGAGGGACGGGAACGAGAAGTTCAGGACGGTGATGGGGAACCTGTACGGGACGAAGCCCGAGGAGACGCAGTGCCTGGGGTGCATGCAGCCCGATCCGCCGAAGATGCTCTACGGGTTCTGCACGACATGCGCGATACGGGATTGCGTCAAGTCGAAGGGGTACTACTCCTGCCACCAGTGTGATCAGTGGCCCTGTCGAATGATACGAGAGTTTCCTCTCGCGACCGGCTTACGGGTGATGGAGCGGACGATTCCCCTCTGGCGGGCACAGGCAGCCGAGCACGGCGACGAGAAAGGGAGCCTGGAATGGGCCCGGGCGGAGTGTGAGCGGTACCACTGTCCTTCGTGCGGGGCTCCGCTCTTCCGGGGGGCACAGCGGTGCCGCGCCTGCAAGGAGCCGGTGGCCGACACACTGGATGGATCACTCTGACACGGCACGTGATGGAGGTTGGGAGAAAAATGGCTGATTACGGGGTTGCGCTGGAGTATCAGGACCATATCGCGATCGTACGCTTCGACCGGCCGGAGAGGCGAAACGCCTTCAACGAGGCGATGTGGACCGCATTCGACGGGGTCATTACACAGTTAAAACAGAAGTCGCCCCGCGTCGTGATTCTGACGGGCGCGGGCAATCAGTCGTTCTGTGCCGGTTTTGACGTCAATGTGGACAATCCCCAGGTTGCGGGTCTCGTCGAGGTGATCGAGACCCATGATCGGGCCCCCGTTGAGAAACTGATACGACGGATCCGCAGCGTAGTAGACGAACTGTTCGATCTGCCGATACCGATCATCGCCGCCATGAACGGGAGCGCCTACGGCGGAGGAGCGGAACTCGCCGTTCGGTGCGATATGCGCATCATGGACCCCGCCGCCGTTCTCTGTTTTTCCGAGGTTCGCCTGGGGCTGATGCCCGACTGGGGCGGAGCGGCCGCCCTCCCCCGGCTGATCGGTCCGGCACACGCGGCGGAGATGATCCTGACGGCCCGCGAGGTCCACCCCGAAGAGGCCTTGTCCTGCGGGCTGGTCAACCGTGTCAGTCTGCCGGGAAAGGCGCTTGCCGAATCGATCGATCTGGCGCGGATGATCGCCGCCAACGGCCCCCGTGCCGTGCGCTCGGCCCTCGAAGTGATTCGCTCGACCAATAGCCCTTCGCTGGAGAGAGCACTGGAGATGGAGATGGAGAAGGCCATCTCGCTGATCGCGACCGGCGAGTGTTTCTATGGGATATCGGCTTTCCTTGCAAAGGAAAAACCTGCATTTCCGGATAGCGAGGCCGATACCACCTGAAAGGTTATCTGCCGCATGTTTGGAGCAATGGAGGAAAAAACATCATGAAGGTCTTTATCACCGGCGGTTCGGGTTTTGTGGGGAGCACGCTCACCGGGGAACTGACCAAGAGCGGCCACCAAGTAACGATCCTGACACGGGCGATCAGGAAGGAACGAAAACTTCCTGAGGGCGCATCATTTCTGGAGGGGGACCCCGCGCGGGAGGGACCGTGGCAGGAGCAGGTCGCGGACCATGACGCCGTCATCAATCTGGCCGGTGCCTCCATCTTCGCCCGTTGGAACGATGACTACAAAGAGACACTGCGCAAAAGCCGGCTGCTGACGACCCGCCACCTCGTCGACGCCCTGGCTGCCCGGAAAGGGAAAGAAACACACCTGATCAGCACATCGGCCGTGGGATACTACGGATTCCACGGAGACGAACCCCTCGACGAAACGGACCCGCCGGGAACAGATTTTCTGGCGACCCTTGCCGCCGACTGGGAGAAGGCGGCCCTGGAGGCCAAAAATCACGGTGTACGGGTCGTTCTCTGCCGATTCGGTATCGTGCTCGGGCGGATGGGAGGGGCGTTGGCGCAGATGATCCCCCCCTTCCGCTTCTGGATGGGGGCACCCCTCGGGAGCGGCAGGCAGTGGCTTTCATGGATCCATGAACGGGACCTCGCCGGCGTGTTTCAGTTTGCACTCGAGCACACGAACTTGAACGGGCCCCTCAACTGCACGGCCCCCCATCCCGTCCGGAACCGCGAGATAACACAGGTAATCGGAACGGTCCTCGGAAAACCGACCTTCCTGCCCCCCGTCCCTGCCATTTTCATACGGTGGATGTTGGGGGAATTCGGGAGCGTTATCCTGAAAGGACAGCGGGTCTATCCACGGAGGCTCCTGGAGAAAGGCTTCGTTTTTCGGTTTTCAACCATAGAGGAGGCACTGATCGATCTCCTTCGGTAAGATCCACCGGGAGGAGGGAGAACGGCGGCTGAAGAGAACCATGAAACGACAGGTAACACTTGGGAAGACGGGGATCAAGGTCACGCGCCTCGGATTCGGCGGTATCCCGATCCAGCGCGTCTCTGAGAGGGAGGCCGTGGAGACCGTCATCCATGCAATTGAGAGAGGGGTTGATTTTATCGACACCTCCCGCGCCTACACGACGAGCGAGACCAGGATCGGGATTGCCCTCCGGGAGACCGGGAAGAAGGTCGTTCTGGCCACCAAGTCGCAACAGCACAGCGCCGACAAGGTGCGAAAGGATGTCGAAATAAGCCTCAGAGAACTCCGGCGGGAGAAGATCGAGCTCTACCAGTGCCATTTTATCCGAGACCTCGACGCCTATAAGAAGATTACGTCGAAAGGAGGTGCCCTGGAGGGGCTGCTCAAGGCACGTGAGGAAGGATTGATCGAGCATATCGGGATCACCAGCCACAGCCTGGATCTCCTGGATCATGTCATCGACGACGGCCTCTTCGAGACCATTATGGTCTGTTACAGCTTCCTCGAACCGAAGGCGGAGGAACGGGTTATCCCCCGGGCTCTTGCCAGCAATATCGGCGTTATCGTCATGAAGGCCTTTTCCGGCGGCGTCATCGACAACACCCGGCTGGCTCTCAAATACACCCTGGCCCCCGAGAGGACCGTCGTCATCCCCGGCGTCGAGACAAAGGAGCTGTTTGATGAAAACTGGGGGGTCTTTGTGGATGACCTGACCCTCAGCCGGAAGGAACGGGAAGAGATCAGGGTTATTCAGGGGGCATTCGACAAACAGTTCTGCCGCCGTTGCGATTACTGCCAGCCCTGCCCCGAAGGGATCCCCATCCAGCATGTCATCGGCATCAAATCGATAGTCAAGCGGATCGGACCGAGGGTCCTCACGGAGGGGTGGCCCAGGTTCGCCGTTGAACAGGCCAGAAGTTGCACCGAATGCGGCGTGTGCATGGAGCGATGTCCTTACGAACTCCCCATACCGGAACTGATCAGGGAAAACATTCGGTGGGTCGACGAGCAGCTCGACCGGGGGGAGGATCTTCGCCCATAACACCATCCCCCATAGTTTCGGCTACCTACCGTGCCCGGGCCCGCAAAACAATTTCTGCGCAATTCGACCAGTTCAAAAGAGCGAAGCTGATTTTTGTTTGGTATCTGAAGAGAATATATGTTTGTCAAAAAAATTAAGATGTCCCCTAAGGTCCGGTCTGGATTTTTGTCCTCTTTCGTGATAGTGCGAGGCCAATTCACAAATTGGAGGTTATCTGCGTGACGGCACAAACAACCCTGTTGCTCGATGGACTCGGATTCCCCGAGGGACCGCGCTGGCATGACGGGAAGCTGTGGTTTTCGGACTTTCGCACAAAAAAGGTGATGACGGTCGATCTCGAGGGGAAAACGGAGACGATTGCCGAGGTATGGGGACAACCCTCGGGACTCGGCTGGCTCCCGGATCAGACCCTGCTTATCGTCTCGATGGCGGATCGCCGTCTGCTGAGGCTCCACGATGGCACCCTGTCGGAATTCGCGGACTTGAGCGGTCTGGCGTCATCGTACTGCAACGACATGGTTGTCGATCAGAGCGGGAGGGCATACATCGGGAACTTTGGCTCCCCCCTCTTCGACCAGCCATACCGGCCTGCAGAGATCGTCCTCGTCACCCCGACGGGTGACGCACGGGTCGTGGCGGGGGAGATGGGCTTCCCCAACGGAAGCGTTATTACCCCCGACGGGAAGACGCTGATCGTTGGCGAGACACTGGCCGCGCGCCTTACGGCCTTCGATATCGAATCCGACGGCTCCCTTTCTCGTCGACGCGTGTGGGCGCAGTTTGACGATCTGGGTCTCCTGAGCCGGCGTGCTGAAATCGTCAACCGGGTCACCCCCGACGGCATCTGTCTCGACGCCGAGGGGGCCATCTGGGTCGCGTCCCCCAATGCCCACTCTGAATTGCTTCGTGTTCGTGAGGGAGGAGAAATAACCCATCGGTTCGAACTGGAACATGCACCCTTCGCCTGTATGCTCGGCGGCCCGGACCGCTTGACCCTCTTTATACTGACGTCAAGTATGTATAAGAGCAACGGGGCGGGGCGAATCGAAACGATCCGGGTCGATGTCCCCGGAGCGGGGCTTCCGTAAACACCCGAGCCCTCCCTTCAAGGGGGAGGGCTCAACAAAGCCCCTTGCCTTTTCGGGGATAACATTGATATATTGCGGCCGGATCTGGCTTCATCTCACTTTCCACCACGTACCTCACGCAGAAAACTACGGTCTGTCCGGTGATCCTCGATCTCGGCTCCCACCCCTTCGGGGGCTCTTTCAGCGGTATGAGGAGACAGCAAGAGCATAATTGCTTTTATCGTATCGGTATCTCAATTGAAGGGGGAGGAATCTACGATGACGGTACCAGAAAAGGAAAAACTGGTCGATCTGCTCAACAAATGCTGGATGACACATGACGGACTGTGGTTTTATCAGTGTCTGCAGGAAATGGGAATTGAAAAGACGAACAGAATCAACAAGGCGGCGATAAAGACACTGGCAGAAATCGAGGTAGGCAGGGTAAAGAAATTCCTCGGCGTGGAGGGAGAACACCTCGATACCTTTGGAGAATTTAAAGACTTCCTCGCCAGTGTATCAGAATTCTTCATCCCTGATTTCATGAACGCCTCCATGAGTTTCCCGAGAGACAATGTACTGCATTGGGAATTTAAGCCGGAGGAGTGCTTCGCATACAAGGGGATGCAAGACATGGGCGTAATCGACAACTACGAATGCGGCGTTATATACCGGGTTGAATGCTGGATTAAAAGCCTCGGGATACCCTATGATATCAACCCGCCGGTAAAAAGATGTCTGATGCTCGACAACGGAGCGTGCTCCGGCGACATCACTTTGCATTTTTAAAGAATATCCCCCCTGCAATATGACGGCCGTCCGGGGAGGAACATCTCCTGCAGGGTTTTCGTAAAAAACATACAATTTTAAATATTTATATAAACTGCTACACCTGGATAATTTTACTTCAATATGGTAATATCTATTTTTAATGCGCAAATCCTCTCTCGGGAGCGGAACCATGTCACCCATTCTTTCCTGCTGACGCCCCGCCGTGCTTCTGTATAACTGATATTCTTTGATACATCTGAGCGGTCAACAGCTGTTGCTTTACCCTTGAGGGAACACAGATACCGTTACGAGGTGTTTCGATGAACAAATATCCGAAGAAGAAGGACGATATCTCGATCGTCCTGTGCGGCGCCGCGGGACAGGGCGTTCAAACGGTCGAACAGATCCTGACACATGCATTCAAGCATGCGGGCTATAATCTCTTCTCCACCAAGGAGTACATGTCGAGGGTCCGCGGAGGGAGTAATTCGACCCAGCTGCGGGTCTCATCTCGAGCGGTCCGGGCCGGCCTGGACAGGATCGACATCCTCTTTCCCCTGAACCGTGAGGCCCTGAAGCATGTCGAGGGGAGGATCACGGCCGAGACCATTATCCTGGGAGATAAAGAGATTCTCCTGGGGCCCGGGAACGGGAAAGATATCGTGATGATCGATATCCCCCTTCAGAAAATCGCCTCCGAGATCGGGGGGGCCATATATGCCAACATCGTAGCAACCGGGGTGATTACCGCGCTTTTCGGCATCGACAAGGAACGCGTCATCGACGACCTGAAAGAACGCTTTTCCGACGGGGGCAAGACGGTGCAGACCCACAACATTCGCGCGGTCAAAAGCGGATATGAGATTGGCGACGATCTCATACGCTCCAAAACCGTATCAATCAGCATCAGAAAAGACCCACAGGTTGCCGATCAGATCATCCTCAACGGCGGAGAAGCCGTGGGGATGGGGGCAATCGCCGGCGGCTGCAATTTCATCTCCTCGTACCCCATGACCCCCTCGACATCCGTCCTTACCTTTCTCGCCCGTCAATCGAAAGAATTCGGCATCATCGCCGAGCAGGCGGAGGACGAGATAGCGGCCATGAATATGGCGATCGGTGCGTGGTATGCCGGGGCGCGGGGGATGGTCACAACATCGGGGGGAGGATTCGCCCTGATGACCGAGGGTCTGAGCCTGGCAGGGGCCGTCGAATCACCCATGGTGATTCACCTGGCCCAGAGACCTGGTCCGGCAACGGGTCTGCCGACCAGAACGGAACAGGGCGACCTGGATCTCGCGCTTCACGCGGGACATGGTGAATTTCCACGCGTCATCTTCGCACCAGGGACCATCGAAGAGGCCTTTCATCTGACGGCCGGGGCCTTCAATCTGGCGGACAGGTATCAGGTGCCGGTCTTTATCATGACCGATCAGTACTTTGTCGATTCATACTACAATATACCAAGGATCGATGTGTCTGCCCTTACGATCGAACGGCACGTCGTCCCGACGGATGAGGGATACAAACGGTACGCCCTGACCGAAAACGGCGTCTCTCCGCGAGGGATACCGGGAAGCGGCGCGGGGTTGGTGGTCGTCGACAGCGATGAGCACAACGAGGAGGGACATCTGACAGAGGATCACGATATCAGGGTCCGGATGGTGGATAAACGCCTCGGGAAACGGGCTCTGTTGGCCCAGGAGGCGTTTTTACCCACTCTTTCGGGTAAGACCAAGGGTACGACCATGATCGTCTGCTGGGGCTCCCTTGTGGCGATTGCGGCCGAGGCCCTCAGGCGCATAGGGCGAAGCGATGTCTCGCTCGTTCACTTCAGACAGGTCTATCCACTGCATCCCGATACGGCAAAGGTGCTGAGTAAGGCGAACCGGCTAGTGATCGTCGAGGGCAACGCGACAGGCCAGTTCGCGAGGATACTCCAGGCACACGCCGGTGTTGATATTAAAACAAAGATTACCCAATACAGCGGCCGTGCCTTTTCGGTGGAGGAACTCGAGGGCAGGCTACGTGAGGTTTTGTAGAAGGGGGATTCTCATGGATATACAAGCATACAGTATGGGCGATATCGACATGGCCTGGTGTCCCGGCTGCGGCAATTTCGGCATTCTGAAGGCCCTGGAGGGTGCCCTTGCGGAGATGGAGATCGCGCCCGAAGGGTTGGTCATGGTTTCAGGGATCGGGCAGGCGGCAAAGATACCCCATTACATGAGATGCAATGCCTTCAACGGGCTCCACGGAAGGGCACTCCCCGCGGCAGTGGCGATCAAGGCCGCCAATCCCCGGCTTGTCGTTGTCGCCGAGAGCGGTGACGGGGACATGTACGGTGAAGGGGGAAACCATTTTCTCGCCACGATTCGCAGAAATCCGGACATCACCAATATCGTCCACAACAATATGGTGTACGGCCTGACGAAGGGCCAGGCGTCACCGACCAGTCAGAGGGGCTTTGTGACACCGGTACAGACCGCTGGTGTCATCCTCGAACCGTTCAACCCGATCGCCGTCGCCGTGGCGCTCGACGCGTCATTCGTCGCGCGGGCCTTTATCGATGACGTCGATCTGACAAAGGAGATTATCATAAAGGCGCTCTCCCACAGAGGATACGCCCTGGTCGACATATTCCAGCCCTGCGTTTCGTTCAACAAAACCAACACGTACAAGTGGTTCAAGGATCATACCTACTACCTCGAAGGCTCGTATGACCCCCGGGACCGGGTACGGGCATTTGAAAAAGCAGTGGACCCGACAAAATTTGCGCTCGGCGTCATCTACACCAACCCGAAGAAGGCAACATTCGAAGGGAGCCTCACCGCCTATGCCGAAGACAGCACCCCGGTCATCAGGAGGGAGAGAAATCTGGAAAAACTACAGCGATTCATCGACGAGAAGAAGAACCCGTCATAACGAACCGTTCCGGAATCTTTCTCCGGGTCAGCATGGGGGAAATTCAACCCCCTGTCTCTGTGATCATCACCGGGAGAAAACGCTATGCCTCGACATTGCGTCCCCTCCCCCGAATTTTCAGAAATTCCGGCAAGGACCGTTTCATCCACCTTGGAGAGAACGCAATCACCCTGAGCCAGAGCTCTGCAGGCACCCCGGACATCGTAGCCACCGCCCTGCCACTGCTGATCTAGAGGCCGCGGTAGATGTTCCAACCCGGGTTCCTGCTCGCCTTCTGCGATCCCGCGAGATCCGGGGTTAAAACAAGAAAATCAGGGGATATCGTCTCTCCTCTTCGAGGGGATATGAACTTTAAAATGCATACAAGACAGGTGGCTGGACCCCCGCATTATGTCAGGATTGGCCGTTCAGCGGGGCTGATTGCCCTGGGTGTATACGTATTCTTCCTGCTCTACGGCATCTTTTTCGGGGACCACCTTATCTTCCGGCCGCCGCCGTCATCGTATAGAGATACCGGCGTGATTTCCAAGGTCATGACCCGAAAAGGATCGATACTTTCAATGCGTTACTTGCACAATCCGGAGGCGGCATATACGATTTTATACAGTCATGGGAATGCCGAAGATCTGGGCCATATCCGGGGGATTCTTGAGGAGTTCCACAAACACGGCTTCTCGATCATCGCCTATGATTACAGCGGTTATGGAACAAGCTCCGGCCGGCCTTCTGAGAATGCCGCGTATGCCGATATTTCGGCTGTCTACGACTATGCCGTTCGCACGATCGGTCTTCCCCCGGAAAAGATACTCCTGTGGGGAAGATCCGTCGGTGGCGGTCTCTCTCTGGACCTGGCGGTTCGGGAGACCGTCGGCGGTCTCATCCTCGAAAGTTCCTTTGTATCCGCATTCCGGGTAATCACAACGATCCCCCTCCTTCCGGCCGATAAATTCAACAATCTCAAAAAGATCAAAGGCCTTTCCTGCCCCGTTCTCGTCATTCACGGCGGGCAGGACATCACGGTTCCTTTCTGGCATGGAAAACAGCTCTACGAACAGGCACCTCCCCCCAAAATGAGATTCTGGGTTGATGGGGCACGCCACAATGATGTTATGCGGCGGGCGGGCAAGGCATACTGGGAGACACTTCGCCGCTTCACGGATCTCCTTGAGAGCCGGCCGGAACGGTGATACCCTATTCAGACACACCGGCAGGAACGGAGGGCCTGAGCATGCCCCGTCCCTGTGCCGTCATCGCCTACACCCCTCTTTTTGCACGTCTCCCCCTCAGGGCTGCGAGACCGGCAAGACCGCAACTGAAGAGGAGCATCGTGGCCGGCTCAGGGACGGGAGGACCTGTAGACCCCCCAGAGGTAGTGAACAGGGAGGAAGAGTCTCCCATCGTGTAGCTCAATGCCCACGCCTGCCCCTCATCCCAGGCCCAGCCATCGCCCGTTGCATCGGTGTACATCGCGGCATCAAGGAGGGTATAGGCGACATCGAGGATAATGCTTGTCGTCGCATCCGTGCCGGCCGTACTCAGGGAGAATTCATACCCGCTCGCATTGGAAGATAGCGTGGTCGTCCAGTCATCCGGATTGACCACCGTGATATCCGAGGCATCCCACCCGGTGAAATCAAAGATATCGCTTTCAAATTCGAGGGTTACATAGTCTACCTGCGGCCAGTTTTCATCGATGGTCAATTCAAACCGGGCAATGCCAGTCCCGGAATCTGCGTCCCAGGAATCGCTGTAGTTCGGATCGGCAAAACCGGAGGAAGAAAAGGGAACAGCCAGGGCGCTCCCGTAGGTCAAAACCATGATTACGCTGCATAAGACTGTACTCTTTAAAAAGGTTTTCATGGTGTTCACCGCCTTTCTGTTTTTTTGAACTGTTTTATTCTTGTTGTATGAATCCCTTTCACTCCCCCTCCCCTTCATCGCACATAACCTCCTCCCTTCCGTTGCGTTTAAGATTCTGCCGGTCCCCGCAGCCATGAAAGCACCTATCGGGGCAATCGGTTTTCAGGCATATGCCGGCTCAACGCCCGGCACTTCTTTCAAGGGCGTCATCGACAGGACAGTTACGTTTAGAAATTAACTTTATATAATAAATAGTTATATCATATAAAATCAACGGTTCGTGGCGGAATCAGGGGCAGGTCATCCTGCTACTGATCGCAATGGAATGAATGTATCTATGTGAGAACGGTGTGGTAAGGTGAGTAGTAGAAGCTGCTAAACGGAGGCCTCTCTCTTGGGTCTCCTGCCGCGCGAAGGTTGATAGGATCTTCTTCTCTTACGGGAGTTTTCAGCCTTGGGCATGCTGTCTGTCTTAAGGGGATCTTTCCCTATCCACAGGGGAGCGATCTTCTGCTTCCGAATAAGCGAACGCAGATTGGGGAGATCGCGCTTGGTCAGGAAAGTAAGGGCCTTCCCCTTCCTCCCCATTCTCCCCGAGCGTCCGGTACGGTGGGTGTACTGCTCACCATCCCCCGGGAAATCCCAGTTTATCACATGCGAGACATTGGAAAAATCAAGTCCACGGCCGGCGACATCGGTGGCTATGAGGTAGCGAACCTTATTGTTGCGGTAGTGGCGGTAGATCGAAGAACGTTTCTCCTGGCTAAGCCCTGCATGAATATATTCTATATTCTTAAAGTCTTTCTTCATGTTCTTAAAGAGGGTATCCACCTTGTACCGGGCGTTGCAGAAGATGATCGCCTGGGTGATATCCTCCTCTTCCAGATACCGTATCAGTTCCGCCTCCTTGTTCTTCGAGGGCAGGTATTCAAAATAGTGTTCGATGCTCTCGGGAGACGGTCTCTCGTCAATAAGAGAGATATGCCGGGGGTTGTGGAGGGTCTTGTCAACCAGCTCTTTTATATCGTCATCCATCGTGGCGGCAAAGAGGAGCGTCTGGTGCTTCTGAAGGATGCAGGACATGATAAACTCGACATCCTCCAGAAAACCGATCTTCAACAGTTCATCGGCCTCGTCCAATATGACGCACTTCACATGGGACAGGTTTACCGCCCCGTCATACATCAGATCGATCAGCCGCCCCGGCGTGGCGACCAGGATGTGGACCTTGTGGTTGAGCTTGGCTACCTGAATGCTCTTACTGAACCCCCCATATACCGCGAAGGGAACAACATCCGTCTTAACCGCGACATTGTGGATATCATTCACATACTGGATGCACAACTCACGGGTTGGAACGATGACGAGGGCCTGAATGGCGTTGAGGGTCGTATCGACCTTCTGAATGAGGGGAATCGCGCAGGCCGCCGTCTTTCCGGAACCGGTTTCGGCAAGGGCACAGAGATCCTGACCGGCGGAAATCACCGGATACGACGCCTCCTGAATCGGCGTCATCTCATCATACCCCATATTCACGATCGATTCGGAGATGTTGGGGGGGAGATTTAGTTCACTGAATTTCATGTACGGTTTCTCATATTTCGGGAGGGACTATACACGATCATCCCTTTTTTATCAATATAATTATCCGCGACCTTCGCATGGCGTCTATTGCGCCGATTTGCCGATGAAAAACCGTTCGGGGTCGTAAGACCTCAGAAGCATAAGCTCCTCATCGGTGGGTATCTCCATCTCTTCGATATCGCTGCTCACTTTCAGATCCCAGTCGACCAGTTCCCTGATCCGGCGGATCGATTCCTCCTCGCCGACATCCGGCTGCGCCATGTATCCCGTCAGGATCAGCTCGTTGCCGCCGATTTTTTCAAACCGCGCCTTTGTCGTGACGACGCATCCGATCCGGGCGCCGGGACAGGTGATATGCTCGACATCACCCACGAACTGCCCCCTGTTCTGCTGCGCGACAACAAGGGTTTCCCGGGCCGCCGTAGCGACATCATTGGCACCGCCGGAGCCGACGACAAACTGTCCTCCCATCCGGACGGAATTGACGTTTCCCCACCGATCGACCTGGGCGGCGCCGATGACCCCAAGGCAACGACTGGTGTCGCCCCCCATGTGCAGGCCCAGGATCTCGAAGATGTCGGAGAGCATCGTGGCGGTGGGTATATTCCGGTAATTGAAGACAAACGGGTCCGCCGGCCGGGGATCGTAGTTATAGATCCCGACCTCCGCCATGACGGCAAATTCGTAGGCTCGGTCACGCAGAGCGTGCCAGGCCAGGATCGTCGCGAGGGTGGCCTGTCCGATGCCGCAGAGGGCCGTCTTGTAGCGACGGAGGGGCATCTTCCGGGTGATCTCTCTCGATGCCTGGATCACCATCCGCTCGATGGCACCGCCGGGTTCGTCACTCCGGTTGTCTCTGCAGAAATCATCGAGCTCGAGACGCCAGGACTCCGGTCCCGCAACGGAATACAGCTTTTCTATCCTCTCGGCACCCAGCTTTCTCACATACTCGCCGTGGTCGGGGGGACCAAGGACCCACTTATCCACCCACCGCTGGTACTCCTCCTCGTCTCTCTGAGCCCTGCGGTGTTCCTTCAGAAAATCGTAATCGTTTCCATAGGGTATCAACTCTGGAACGCCTCGGGCATAATATCCCCCGGGGTGGGAACCGTAGGGGATGTGGGTGACCGAGAGAATCTTCTCCGAAGGAATCCGCCCCAGATGGGCGTGGCGGCGGATGAAGTCGGTATCAACGAGGTGCTCAGCCGTCAGGATCACGCCGGTGCGCGCCGCCAGGGGGCCGTAGGCATTCTCGGCAAGGGGGGGGAAGCAGATCGCATTGCCGGCAGGATCGGAGGCCCAGGCGTGGGCAAAGCTGATGTCGGGATTATACGCCTTGAGCACCCCCGTTATTCCCCCCTCGGCAAAGGGGTCCTCCATCTCCTTGAAGGCGTGGGGAAGTTCGGCGCCCAGGGAACTTCCGACGAGGGAACGTGTCGTCACGAAGGGAACCCCCATGGCGCCCGCCATCAGGCGCTGACAGATCGTCAGCATGGTCCAGTTTTCCAGTTCGATCTCCCCCCGCTCAAGGGCCCTGACAATAACAGGGCTTGGACCGGGGGTTGGATAGCCGTCCCCGGCAAAGGAGACGATTCCCTTCCTGATGAGTTTGAGGTGTACCAGGGGGAGCATGGTGGCCGTCAGACCCAGACCGATATATTCGAATCGGGGATCGGTCCCCTGAAACTGTCGGCACAGCTCATACATGGCGGCACCGGGGCGTGAATGGAGGCCGCAGGGATTGATCTTCATCCCCGGCCGAACAAAGGTCCGGACCGCCTCCACCAGCGGCATTACTTTGTTTTCAGTAGACGTATGTAAGGCATTAAACCTGGTCGCAACCAAATCCTTCCATGACGGCATGCTCCCCCCCCTTTATTTTTCATCTGATTGCTTTTATGGATTTTTTTGCTGTGATCCACCCCCGAAATTCGTTTCTCCTCACTGCCGCATCAATACCCCCCCCCTTTATCCATCGCGGGTTACGGGTCTGAGTTTCATGAAACGAGTGTAATTGCCTATCTTGCGTTTCATGAAACACTACAACCACCAACCCGGCACCTTGAAGGAAGAGTGCAAGCCAAGAAGAGTATCGTATGCCGGAGAACTGTGGCCCGGATCCGCCTTTCGATGGAATCTCGCCGTATCGCTGTGAAAAACAGATCAATCACCCGCCGTCAGGGCATACCGCTCCCGTGACCCAGAATCAGCCTGTTTGTTTAACCTCCATACTGTTTTTTGTCAAAGACTAATTCCGGGAAGAGACCGCTTCGGTATTCACAGGTTCGGGCCTTTTTGTTGACAGCCCGGGGTCTTTCCCCTTATAGTACGCTTGCTCTTTCAGTGAGAAGGGTCTGTATAAAAATCTCATTCCCGGGGACATACAATGAACGGCACGAACCGGCACACCTCCTCCGACCTGGCGGGCTTCTTTAAGCCCAGAAGTATCGCCATTATCGGCGTCTCACGGAGCCCTTCCAGCTTCGGGGGAATGAGTTTCTTGGATCATTTTCTCAAGGCCGGATATCCGGGGATTATTTACCCGATCAATCCCAGGGCCGCCGACGTCCGGGGAATCAGGGCCTATCCCGACCTGGCATCGCTTCCGGAGACCCCGGATCTCGCCATGATCGCGGTCCAGGCCGGCGCCGTCCCCGCCGTTCTCCAGGAATGCGGCCGTCTGGGGATCAGGCACATCCACATCCTCTCCGCCGGCTTCGGCGAACTCGGGACAAACGATGGAATGACCCTGGAGAGACGGGTGGCTTCCATCGCGGCCGAACAGCACCTCCTCATCATGGGGCCAAACTGCATGGGGCCGTACTGTCCCGCTACGAAACTGACGGCCTGGGGGGCCATACCGGGGAGAGATGGCCGTCTCGGAATCATCTCACAGAGCGGCGGCATAACACAGCGGCTGACCGAACAGGTTTCATCTCTGGGCGTGGGGGTAAGCAAGGCGGCCAGCATCGGAAACGCGGCGTCTCTCGACAGCCCCGATTTTCTCGAATACATGGACAGCGATGACGATATCGATCTCATTGCGATGTACCTGGAGAGTGTCCGTGATGGGAGACACCTCTTCGACCTTGCGCGAAAGGTCGTGCCCCGGAAACCTGTTGTGCTCCTGAAGGGGGGACAGACGGAGGTGGGGGCCGCCACGGTGGCATCCCACACGGGGAGCATGGCGGGTAATCGACGTCTGTGGAATGCCTTTTTCGAGCAGACGGGCGTCACCCCCGTATCCTCCATGAACGAATGGGCCGATGCGATCCTGGCCTTCTCCTCCCTGCCCAAGGCCGGGGGAGACGGCCTCTTTATCATCGGCGGGGGTGGCGGGAACAGCGTCATCTTCTCGGATATCGCAGTCGGAGAAGGACTCACCGTCCCTCAACTTTCACCCGCAAGTATGGAACGGGTACGCCCCATCGTCCCTGTGGCGGGGAGCATCGCCGGCAATCCCCTTGATCTGTGGGAGAGCTTTGTGAACGGGGACCGTCTCTGTGATCTCCTGGATGTGGCGTACCGCGACCCGCAGATCCACATGGTGATCGTCGATCGCCTCATCCCGCGCATTGCCTTTCACAGCCCCGAGATGCCCGACCCGACCCCCGGGATCATCGATTTTATCCGCACCTACAAGGGGAGAAAACCGACGGTCTTTACCATCGACTACGACGGGGGAGATATGGATCTGAACGCCCAGGGGGCGGCCCTCCGACGCCGCTTCTGCGAGGCGGGGATTCCCGCCTACCCTTCGTTCGAGAGGGCGATCCGGGCGCTCGCCCATTTCCAGAGATATCACCGTCGGCTGCGAAGAAGGACATCCGGGGGGATCAGGCCTTTTCAGAGGGGGCATACACCCGATAATTGTAAGGATTGCTGAACCCGATCCGCTCATAAACCGGTCTGCCCATCGCGGTCGCCTGGAGGCTCGCGAAGGCGCACCCTTTCTCCCTCCCCGCCAGGACGGCATGGATGGTCATTGCCTCTGCGAAACCGCGTCTCCGGTATTCTTCCCGCGTGGCGACCCAGTATATCCCCGCTACCTCCCCCGTCTTTATCAGCATCGATGTCGAGGCGGGCCGGCCGTCGGCATATCCGATGAAGAGATCGACATCGGGCAGATCGCGTGTCTGTCCGGTAATCGCAAAGGGACCGGCCCCCTCGGGCAGTGAGAACCCCCGTGCGGCCGTCTCCTGGAAGTGGGCCAGTTCATCCGGGGTGGCAACCGTTTTGATCATCAGGCCGGTCTCTACGCCGGTCTCCTCCGGGAGGCCGGGCAGAACCATGATCGTTTCGGGGTCGATCCGCTCGTATCCCTTGTCTTCCAGGAGGGGGACATACCCATCTTCCAATCCGGGAGTGATCGAGACACGAAAGGGCAGCCCGCGGAATCCAAAAAACCGTTCCCATCTTTGCAGCACCTTTTCCGGTCTCGCGGATCTTCTCTTAATAAATACGATATTGTACAGCCTGTTGGGGACCCCGCTGTTGATAATTCCGATGTCGTAGCTGTCATAGAACTCGCCGGAGACGGAGTTCGACATCAGAAGGCCCATCGATATCAGATAGTTATGGTCTATCAGGTGCTGCTGCCTCGCATCCGCGCTCATCTCAGCCGCCTCCTGCAATATTGTACGACATAAAGGTGACCCGAAACGGGAGATGGGCAAACTCCTTCGTCTCTCCCTCAACAAATCCCATCGTGCGATACCACTCCTTCAGCTCTGCCTGTGCGGCAATGATTCCGATCCCCACGCGGTCGGCACCCAAGCGCCCGGCCTGCATCAGGACATGATCGACCAGGGCTCTGCCCAGGCCGCGACGCCGACGGTCCGGAAGAACCGCGAGGCGCTCAAGATAACACCCTTTCTGGTCCACACGTTCAAGGGCCACACACCCCGAGACGCGCCCCTCCTCTTCGAGGATAAAGTAGACAACGCCACGATCCCTACCCCCCCGAACCCACTGGGTGGTGCAGTTTGACGGATGTTTGGGACAGTTCTCCGGGGTCAGACCGAGGCGATCGGCTACGCCCCGGAAGGAGGTACGGATGATTTCAACTAGAATATCGATATCTTGCGCCCTTGCTCTCCGGATTCTCTGCTGCATTGTCACGTTCCTTCGGCTGCCGGGGATGCTCCGAAACATTGTTGCCTCAGGTGCCCAGACAATACCGCACGATGGCCTCTATGTGGATGGCGGTCGTATTCAGGAAAGGGATACCGCCGTACTCATCTTTATCAAGGATCATCGGCAGTTCAGTGCATCCGAGGATCAGGGCCTCGATTGAATCCTCATCCAGCATTCGCCCGGCTATGGCCAGCAACTCCTCCCGGGTCGTATCCCTGATGATTCCCAGTTCGATCTCGGACATGAGCCTGTTGTGGATCTGTTCTATCTCATCGGCGTTCGGGACAACGACCGACATCCCCCCTGCCTCAAATCTCTTCCGGTAAAAATCGGACTGCATGGTAAACCGCGTTCCCATCAGTCCGATCCTCCGTATGCCCAGGTCTTTGGCCCTTCGGCATGTCTCCTCAACGATGCTCAGCACGGGGATGGGGGAACGTGCCTGCACCTCATCAAAGACGATATGGGGCGTGTTGGCGCCGATCGCCGCAAAATCCGCACCGGCAGACTGGAGGGCGCGGACCCTCTCGAGGAGCCATTCGATCAGGTCGTCCCAATGCGAGGTCTCCATCATTTCCATCAGTTCGTCGACATCGGCGCTGTAGATGACCATCTCCGGGCCAGCGACCCCTCCCTGCTTTTTCCGGAAGGCAGCGACGATTCCCCGGTAGTAATCAACCGTCGATTCCGGTCCCAGTCCGCCAATAATCCCTATTTTTTTGATCATATATCTCCCCTTTCGTCTCCCGATCCCCTCCCGGGACCGGGGAATACGGGGTTCCGCTTCTCAACAAAGGCTCCGAGTTCCTCACGGCCGTCCGGATGACCCGCACAGGCTGAAAGGCCCTCCCGTTCGATCTCCAAGTGCTGTTCGACATCGATTAGTCTGCTTATGTCTCCTCCCCCTGAAAATTGTGGACTCAATCACGAATTATGGATTTTTGCTCTGTGAAAGTAGATTATTACCAGCGATTGACCATGATTCTGTTTTACAAATTGCCCCGACGGTTTCCAAAAAGCTCAGCCTTCTGAATTATCCTGACAGGCCTCTTCCTTTTTTCTCTCCTCAAGTCTCATCTCTCTCCGTGCCTTCGCTTCCCGGTTGCGGCGTTCCTGTTCTTCCGTTTCAAGGATGAGCGGGGGAATCTGCATTGGCCTCCCATCGGAGTCGAGGGCAACCATCGTCAGGTATGCCGAGGCGGTATGGCGGACCGTGCCCGTCACCAGGTTCTCCGTTTCCACCCTGACACCGACCTCCATGGAGGTCCTTCCCACCATATTGAGACCCGCCTTGAGGGTGAGGAGATCGCCGATAAAGACGGGACTGTGAAAATCGAGGCGGTCGATCGACGCCGTGACGACATTGGCCCGCGCGTGCCGTACGGCGACGGCACCTGCCACCGTATCGATCAGCTTCATGATAGCGCCCCCATGCACATTCCCTGCAGGATTCGCATCGAGGGGATTCATTACCTGCGCCATTATAACGCTGCTCTCCTGCGCGCGTTTTGCTTCCATCATGATTTCCCCCTTTCCGAGACCTCTGATGATCTGGAGTGACGGTACTGGTCGGGGCCACTCCCCTTGGTCTGATACATGGCAATATCGGCCTTCTTGACCAGGGTTTCCACATCGTTTCCGTCTTTGGGATAGAAAGCAACACCCAGGCTGGCGGTAATATTGATCGTGTGGTGCTCTATCATAAAGGGTTCGCGGACGATTTCAAGTATCTTTTCGGCAATGACATCGGCATCCTTTTCGCCCGTTATATCGCACAGCAACATAAAAAACTCATCTCCCCCCATCCGGGCTACCGTATCGCTGTGGCGGAGACACCCCTTCAGGCGACCGCCAAGCTCCCTCAGCAACAAATCTCCGATACTGTGGCCGAGGGTGTCGTTGACCTCCTTGAACCGATCCAGATCGAAGAGGATCACGGCGAGCATTCTCTTGTCGCGTCGGGATCTCTCGAGTTCATGCTCGAGACGGTCGTTGAAAAGGATTCTGTTGGGCAGCCCCGTCAGTTGGTCATGCGTCGCCATGTAGGCAAGCCTCTCCTCGGTCTGCTTACGCTCGGTGACATCCTTTCCCACGCCGAAGACCACATCTCTTCCATTGAGAACGGCCGGCGTCATCGACAGTTCGAGGACCTTGATCCTCTCTCGGATAAGGTATTCGGCCTCCGCCGTTCTGTCGCGTCTCCAGTAATCCTTTTCTCTTCGTGCACCGCCTTTCCGTACCTCCGGGGGGAGGAAATCGTGGATGTTTTTCCCTGCGAGATCCTCCCGTGTGCACTCCAGAAAGGCGAGGGCCGCCTCGTTCCAGTCGATAAAACAGCCCTCGGGATCGGTGATCATAATCGGGCTCGCGGTCTTTTCGAAGAGGTTGCGATACCGCTCATCACTCTCTTTAAGGGCCTGCTCAGCCTTTACCTGTTCCGTGACATCGCGGGAAAGACCCCTGAATCCAACTGGCTCTCCTCCATCGTTGCGCATCAGGGAAATGTGCATATTCAGAATCCGGCGGGACCCGTCCTTTGCAATCGTTTCATAGTCCGCGATATCGGCATTTCGGCCCGTTCGATAGACCGTATTGAATATCGAAGAGACCCGCGTGGCCGTCACAGGGTCTTTCTGCTCAAGGTTGTTCATGCCAACCAGTTCCTCTGGCGTAAAACCCAGAATCTTGGCCGCCGCTTTGTTCGCAAAGGTAATGGTCCCGCGAAGATCGGTCTCAAAATACCCCTCGTTGATGTCTTCGAGGATGGTCCGGTATCGCTCCTCGCTCTCCTGCAGGGCCCGCTCCGCCCTCTTTCGTTCCGTCACATCCCGGGTAATCCCCCTGAACCCGATGGGGGCCCCTCCTTTGTCTCTCATCAGGGAGGTACTCATCTCAAATATCCCTGTCGTGCCGTCTCCCTTTATGATCTCGTAGTCTGCCAGATCCGCGGGGGTCCCTGTCAGATAAACTTCCTCAAAGGCCTTGTACATCTTCTCGGCGGTCTCCGGGGTGGCATCCTGGGAGGCCTTCAGCCCCATGAGCTCCTCTTTCGTCTTCCTCGATATCCTGCACATGGCATCGTTGAAAAAAGTGAACCTCCCGGCAAGATCGATCTCCCAGTAACCGTCGTCTATCTCTTCGAGGATGCGACGGTACCGTTTCTCGCTTTCCTCGAGTGCCCGTTCGGCCTGTACCTGCTCCGTCACATCACGGGATACCCCCCTGAATCCAATCGGTTCCCCCGCTGAATTTCTCCTCAGGGAAATGCACAGTTTTCGGATCCGGGGTCTTCCGTCTCTTCCGACGATCTTGTATTCTTCAATATCCGCGGGTGCACCCGTCCGATACACCTCTTGAAATACCAGGACCGCCTCTTCAAACATTTCAGGGCTGGTGCTTCCCCGAATGTTCATACGAAGCAGTTTCTCACGGGTGTGCCCCAGTATCCTGCTCACCGCACTGTTTACGAAGGTGTAATTTCCGGCGAGGTCGGTCTCGAAATAGGCCTCATGGATATTCTCGAGGATCTCAAGGTACCGCTGCTCACCCTCCGGCAGTTGGTCTGGTCTCTTTTCCCCCGCTCCTTGAGACATCTTCAGCTGTCTGTCGAGCAACTCCAGCCGCTCAATGAGCTGTTTTTTTGTCATCCGGGCATACGTCGCCATTCTTCGTCCTCTCCGCACCGCCCCCGTAGAGAGCAAGACGGTTTGCCGCCGTAACAATCGGAATATCAATGTATTAAGTAAAGAGTGACTCCCCCCTGCTGAACGCAGTTGTTTTTAGTACAATACATTTTAGCGTAATGCAAAAAAATAAAAAGGGGGGCCGCGAATCCCGGTGCAGTGGCAGGGTGCTTCCCGTGCCTGTCCGGCAGTCCTTTTTAGAATATCGGCATCGGTCACCGATTACTTAAGATAATATCGGTGAGGATCAAAGACCCGAAGCAATCGCAGCTCATCCCTGACGGGAGGGGAAAGTTTTGTGGGTTCTTCGGCTATCTGCAGGTCCCATCCGCAGTGGTCTTTGATATTCCTGACGGCTTCCTCCAGGGACGAAAGGCCCGGGGGCATCCAGTACTTCGTCAGAGTGAAGGTCTCATCGTCACCCACCTTCTCGAAGACGCCCATGGTGGAGACCAGGGACCGTACCCTGGTGCCGGGGGCCGTGACAAAGGGAACCTTTTCCAAGAAACGGCGCCGTGACTGCTGCATGATCACCATGGTCTCCGCGGCCCCGGTGGCCACGTCGTTCGCGCCCCCCGAGCCGGTAAGGTACGCGTCGCCCGAAATCCAGCTGGAATTGATGTTGCCGAATTTGTCGACCTGCCCGCCCCCGAGGACCCCGATACACCGGTTCGTAGCGCCGCAGGTAAAGACCCCTAGCGTATCCAGCGTCTCGGTCAGCATCTTGCAGGTGCCGAAATTCCCAAAGTTGAGGAGGAAGGGCTCCGCCGGGCGCGGTGAGTTTCCGAAGTACCCCAGCTCCACCAGCAGTTCCACCAGATAATCTTCCTTCTGGAGGTGATACTTCGCCATCCAGGCGGCCAGGTTGGCCGTTCCCGCACCGGCCAGCATCGCTTGGTGGCCGCTACGTACTACCCGGTCCCTGATCTCCCGCGCGGCAACAACGACCATTCTCTCGACATTATTGCAGTCCTCCCCTTCAGATATCTGCCCTTCGAGGGCATCCAGCTGTTCCCGCCAGGCATCCCGGCCGGCATTTCTTTTCAAGGAACGGAGCCGGTCATCCCCGAGTTTGGCAACGTAGTCGGAAAAGGAGGGGCAATCGAAGACCCACTCTCTGACCCAGTCATCGAGGGAGCGGGAGTCCTTACACAGGCGGTTGAAGCGGGTCATGAACTCATAGTCTTCGGCGTAGGCCTCAACCCCCTGCACCCCCTGGGTCCATACACCCCCCGGGTGCGCCCCGAAGGGGACCACCGATACGGACTTCACCATGTACGCCGGGAGCTTTACCAGGTGGGCATGTTCGCGGATGAAATCGGTGGAGACCAGCCGTTCCACAGTCACCACCACTCCGCCCCTGCTGGCCTTGGCGCCCCACAGGCCCTCACTGTAAGGAGGCGTGAGGATGGTGTTCCCTGCCCGGTCTGCCACCACCCCGTGTATGATGGAGATGTCGGGATTCAGGGCCTTCAGGAGACCGATCCTTCTCCCGCTGCCAAAGGGGTCGTCGATTACCCTGAAGGAATCTCTGTTTGCTTCCGCCAGGGAGCTCCCGACAAGAGATGTCGTCGGCATGACATCCACCCCCAGGGCCCCGGCCATCAGCATAAGGGGGAAAGTGAGGATCGACCAGTCTTCCAGTTCCACCTCTTTGTCGGCATAGGCCTTCTGGCAGACGGGGTTCGGACTGTACCAGGGATAGACGTTTCCGGAGAAGGTCGTAATTACCTTTCGGAGCAGTCCCAGGTGGAGGAGGATCGTGGCGGTATCCCGGATACCTCTCATGATCAGGGTGAAGGCGGGTTTCTGTCCGTAAAACTGACGGGCAATCTCTAAAATGGCGGCCCCGGAGCAGCAGTGGGTGGCGCCGATGTGTATGCGGGCGCCCGGCCGTACATGCCGTTCAATCGCCTCTTCCAGGTCGATGACCTTGTCCCCGCCTTCGTCTTCCCGCATGGCAAAGGTATCCGCGATCAGGTCATCAAATCTATCGGCCATAGCAACCCCTTCTTCAAGATTCCGAGACAGGCTACTTTTTCTTTCCCTTTTTCTCCGTCGCCCGGGCAAGTTTGTCCTTCAGGATATCGCCGAGCGTACCCATTGAAGCGGGTGTCTTCTGAAGATACGCGCGATAGTCGCCCTCGTCGGCCATCTCCCCTTCACTGTGCCCTTTTTCTTCCTGCGTCGGCCTCAGGGAAAGCCGCCTCTTCTCCGTATCGACCGCCTCAACCGTCACCTCCACGGTCTGTCCCTGTTCGAGCGCTTCACTGGGATGGTTGATGCGTTTTGTGCCCCCCAGCTTTGAAATATGAATCAGGCCGTCCACGCCCCCTTCAAGGGTGACGAAGGCCCCGAACTTTGCAAGACGTGCCACGACTCCGCGATGAGAGGACCCCGCGGGATATCGCTCTTCAACCCGCTCCCAGGGATCGGGGAGGGTCGCCTTGAGACTGAGAGAGACCCGGTCATTCTCCCAGTCCAGGCTCAGGATCACCGCCTCCAGCTGCTGACCGACGGACAGGACGTCGTGGATGTCATCGACCCGTCCCCACCCGACTTCCGAGATGGGGAGCAGACCCTGGATACCGCCGATATCGATAAAGGCGCCAAAGTTCTGGATCGACGCGACCGTCCCGGTGATTCGCATCCCTTCTTTCAATTCCTCTTTAAGTGCTTCCCTCTTCTCACGCTCTTCCGCCTCCAGGATCGCCCGGTTGGAGAGGATGACGTTCCGCCCTCCTTCGCCGTACTCCGTAATCATAAAGGACATTCGTTCCCCCACATACTCGGAGGAATCTTCGACCCGCCTGAGCCCCATCTGGGAATAGGGACAGAAAGCCCTGGTATCGCCGGCTATCCGGACCTGGAACCCACCTTTGATCTCCCGTTCCACCACTCCCTCAACGGGGATCTCGCTGCCCCAGGCATGGTCAAGAAAGTTTCGCCCCGCCTCGCCGGTAGTGATTCGTGTGGTAAAGAGCATCTCGCCGTGCCGTGACGACAGAAAATAGGCCGCGATCGTATCGCCGACCTTGAACGGGAACTCGCCATTTTCATCGAGAAGTTCCTTTTTATCGAGCGCCCCTTCGCTCTTGCCGCCGAGATCCAGAAAGACCCAGTCGGATCCGATATCGACGATCCGGGCCTCTACACGCTGTCCCGGCTCCAGCCGCCCGGTTCCAGCCTCGCTTTCCTTCAGGAGTTTTTCAAAGGACACCTCTTCCTTCTTTTCCTCGTTTGTCATGCGTTTCGTGTCACCTCAACAGTATTTAACGCGGTCACATACTACATCCCCGCATTTTTGGAAACAACAAAAATGCCGCAAAAAAACAGGGGGCCACACCCGGCATCGGATGCGGCCCCGGCAACCCGGATATTCACAACGCCTTACGGCAATCTCGAGGGCCCTCCCCTTTTGAACAGGATATAGCCCCCCAGGGCTATCAGGAGGACCGGAAAGACGTATTTGCCCCAGTTCTGGATGTCGGGATAGAAATTCTTCATCACAAAGAATCCAACACCCGCCGCACCGATAATCCATGCACCAACATCCTTGAGACGCTGGACAAGCATGGAGACAGCTATCACGATGAAAAGTATCGGCCAGCTTTTATCAAATCCGTAGGTGCCGCTGCTGCTCAGAATCATGAGGATGCCGAGCGTAATCAGGATCACGGCCCCTATGACACCCCGCGTTCTTCTTTCCGTCATCACCCCATCCCCCTTTCTATCCCTCCAGGTTTCACCGTTCTATTTTCCCTTCTTTTTCGCAAACTCCATAAAGGGTTCGAACAGGTCGATCGGTATGGGGAAGAGGGTTGTCGAATTGTTTTCCGCTGCCACAACCGCGAGTGTCTGGAGATAGCGAAGTTGCAGTGATATTGGCTGCTCCGCCATCATCTTTCCCGCTTCGGTCAGCTTCTGCGCGGCCTGGAATTCGCCTTCCGCGCTGATGACCTTCGCCCGTCTCTCCCGCTCTGCCTCGGCCTGTTTCGCCATCGCCCGCTGCATCTCCTGCGGAAGGTCGATGTGCTTCACCTCGACGGTCGACACCTTTATTCCCCACGGGTCGGTGCTTCGATCAAGTATTTCCTGCAACTGGGCGTTGATCTTTTCCCGCTCGGCGAGGATTTCATCCAGTTCAACCTGGCCGCAGACACTCCTCAGCGTGGTCTGTGCGAGCTGGGAGGTGGCGTAAAGGAAGTTCTCGACCTCGACGACGGCACTGTTGGCTTCCATGACCCTGAAGTAGATCACGGCGTTGACCTTGATGGAAACGTTGTCGCGCGTGATGACATCCTGCGGAGGGACGTCCATCGTGATAATCCTCATATCCACCTTCACCATCCGGTCGATGATGGGTATCAGGATGATGAGGCCGGGTCCCTTGGTGGCTATGATCCTTCCCAGGCGGAAGATCACCCCTCTCTCGTACTCGTTGAGGATCCGTATCGCGGCGGCCAGGAACAGCACCACCAGGACAACGACTGTTATGATTGTGTACATAGTTCGACCTCCCCTATATCTCTTGTATTTTTTCTACCTCGACCTTTAATCCCTTGACACCGATCACGCGTACGCCCGTTCCCTCTTCTATGGGTTCCCCGCTGGAGGCATTCCAGTATTCCCCCTTGATGAGGACCTTCCCGCCGGTGTGCACTGTGGTTACCGCCGTGCCCTCACGGCCGACCATCCCCTCCACCCCCGTGAAGGGCTTCCCTCTCTGCGCCTTGACGGCAAGCATTACAACGCCGATAAAAAAGAGCGATACGAGCAGTATGGTGGGAATCATCACACCAAACGATACCCTGAGGGCCGGAGCCGAGGATTCAAACAGCATGACCGAGCCGAGGGCGAGGGAAATCACCCCCGCCACACTGAGCATGCCGTGGCTTATGATTTTTATCTCCGCGATAAAAAGGATGATACCGAACAGTATCAGCGCGATGCCGGCATAGTTCACGGGAAGGGTCTGCATGGCGAAAAAGGCGAGGATGAGAGAGATCCCCCCGACGACACCCGGCAAGATCGCCCCCGGGTGGGCGAATTCAAAGTAGAGCCCGGCCAGACCGATCATCATCAGGAGATAGGCGATATTGGGATTGCTCAGGGTCACCAGGATCCTGTCCCGCAATCCCATTTCCATCCGGTTGATGACGGCTCCCTTCGTATCGAGAATCACATCCCCCGACGGGAGTCTGATCGTCGTACCGTCCAGCTTTGCGAGCAGGTCATCTATATCGGAGGCGATAACGTCGATGACATTCAATCTAAGTGCCTCTTCGGCCGAGATGGAGACAGACTCCCTGACGGCCTTCTCGGCCCAGTCAGCGTTTCGCATCCGTTTCTGGGCGATCCCCCTGGCGTAGGCCACCGCGTCGTTTTCCACCTTTTCCATCATCGTCTCATCCATCTTGGCCCCGATACCAATCGCCACCGGATGAGCGGCCCCGATGTTCGTCCCCGGGGCCATGGCGGCCACCGAAGCGGCCATGGTTATCATTACTCCCGCCGATGCCGCGCGGGCGCCGGATGGGGAGACAAAGACGATGACCGGCAGGGGGGCATTTAGGAGTTCCTTGACGATATCCCGCATCGCCAGATCAAGCCCCCCGGGGGTATCCAGGAGAATGATGATCCCGGCGGATCCTTCTATTCGGGATCGGTCGATGCCCTTGGTAACATAGTCCGCAACGGCGGGAGTGATGGCCGAGTCGACGGTAATCACGTCAAAAACACCCCTCGTCTCTTCGCCGAAGGCCGTCCCTCCTCCGACAACAGCAAGGAAAATCACCACGAGTATGACGATCTTTTTCATGAAATGTCCCCCGATAGGTTCTCCGTTCCCCTCACTGCGAAAACGGCATGCGGACGTTATCTCGTTTCCGTATCCCCGCCCTCAGGCTCCTGCTGCAGCTCTTTCATGATTATCTGTACATCCTCCCAGACCTGTTTCTTTGCGCCCGGATTTCGCAGGAGATACGCGGGATGATATGTGGGCATGAGTCGTATTCCATGATAGGAGTGAAAGCGGCCGCGCAGTGCGGAGATGGCGATATCGGTCTTGAGAAGGGTCTGGGCCGCAAACTTGCCCAGCGCGCAGATCACGCGGGGCCGCAGAGACTGAAGCTGCTCTACCAAAAAGGGCTCGCACGCGGCGATCTCGTCCGGTTCGGGGTTGCGGTTCTTCGGGGGGCGACACTTCAGGATATTGCATATATATACCTCATCCCTCCTCAGCCCCATGGCCTTGATGATGTCGGTGAGGAGCTGACCAGCCCGGCCCACAAAGGGGCGCCCCTGCCGGTCTTCATCGCCGCCGGGGGCCTCTCCCACGAATACGAGATCGGCACGGGGATTCCCCTCTCCGAAGACGATGTTGTTTCTCCCGCTATGCAGCTTGCACCGCGTGCAGTCTCCCAGCTCCGCACGTATCTCTTCCAGCGTTACGGAGGGGGCATGAACCGGTTCGCTATCGACCGGCATGGAGGGAACCGCGACCTCCCCCTTGAGGTACATCCTTGAGGGACCGCCCCTCGCCCCTTGTTCCGACAACACTCGGTTCTTCAGGGCACCCGTCAGCTCCAGGAGTTCGTCTCTCATGCCCGGCCCTTTCCGATATCCGAGATCTCCAAGACCCTGTCCAGAATCCTGTCCGCCACATCCTTTTTATCCATCAGGGGCAGCTCCTCAACCGTCCCTGACCGATCTATGATCTTCACGATATTGGTATCGTGCTGAAATCCTGAACCGGGCAGTCCCAGTTCGTTCGCCACGATCAGGTCCATCCCCTTGGTCTTCATCTTGGCCCGCGCGTTCTTGACCAGGTCTTCCGTCTCCATGGCGAACCCCACCAGGACACGGTCTCCTTTCATCTTGCCGACCTCGGAGATGATATCGGGTGTCCTTTCGAGGCTGATATCCAACCAGCCATCCCCCTTTTTTATCTTGGAGTCCGAGGCGCTGGACGGACGGTAATCGGCCACCGCGGCGGCCTTGATAATGACCGTTGCCTCTTTGACATGTTCCATCACCGCATCCATCATCTCCAAAGCACTCGAGACCCCGACGAACCGGACACCCGCCGGAACGGGGAGTGAAACGGGTCCACTGATCAGCGTGACGTCGCTTCCCCTTCTCCTCGCCATGACGGCCAGGGCGTATCCCATCTTTCCCGACGAGTGATTGGATATGTATCGCACCGGATCAAAGGGTTCCCGGGTGGGACCCGCGGTAATCAGTATCCGTTGTCCCATCAGGTCTTTTTTGGTCAGGGTCCCCTCCACCTCCTCGACGATAGCGACGGGGTCCGGCAACCTTCCGGCCCCATCCGCTTTGCAGGCGAGTTCACCGCTTCCGGCATCCATAAAGAGATATCCCCGTGCTGAGAGTGTATCGATGTTGGACCGGAGGATAGGGTTGTCATACATGTTCACGTTCATCGCCGGACACAACAGGACCGGGGCCTTTGTGGCCGCTACGGTCGTGGAGAGGAGATCGTCAGCGATACCGGATGCTATCTTACCGATGATATTGTATGTCGCGGGCGCGATGATGACGATGTCGGCGGTCTGAGCCAGGGAGATATGGTGTATGTCCCAGTCCCCGGAGAGGGAAAACATGTCGGTGTAGACGGGATTGCCTGAGAGCGTCTGCAGGGTGAGCGGGGCAATAAACCGGGTCGCGTTCGGCGTCATGATCACCTTTACCGTCGCCCCCCGTTTTACGAATTCTCTCGTCAGTGTCGCCGCCTTGTATGCGGCAATCCCTCCGGTGATCCCCAGAACGATCTTCTTGTCTTTCAGCATAATGGCGCCCTTATATACACAGATGATAGAGAAACATGCCGTTTCCCGCCGGATTTTTCAAAAAACCCGAAATAGAACAAAATACGTTGAAAAATATAACAGTTATTATATATAAGGTCAACTGCTAAGGGATGGTCATACAACCATGAAAGAGAGGAATGCATGAGAAAATATCTGAGGTTTCTGGGTCTTGGTATGCTGGCTGCGCTGGCCGGTGCCGGGGTATGGCTCTGTATAGTATATTGTGAAGGAGAGGACCCTGAAATAGTATTGAGCAGAGATATCAGGATGATCGGGCAGCGAACGACCTTCGATATCGACTGCACCGACCGGAAGAGCGGTCTCCGCACCGTCTCGGTGACGATATCACAGGGCGGGGTGAAAAAGACCGTAGGATCCCTGAACCTCCCGGATCGGGGTACCTTGCAGAAGACCCTGACAATCGACCTCTTTCCCGAAGGCCTGAAGCTCCGCGACGGAGACGCCACCGTCGAAATATCGGTTGTCGACTTTTCCCTCAGAAAGAACATGCGGACCGTGACATTCGGGGTGGTTATCGACACCATCCCCCCTCAGATATCACCTGTCACCACCTATCACTATATAAACCCCGGAGGGTCGTGCGTCGTGGCATACACCCTCTCAGAGGAGGTATCCCGAAGCGGTGTGCAGGTCGCCGATGATTTCTTCCCCTCCTATCCGGCAACCGCAGGGGGCGGGGTGCGCCACATCTCCTATTTTGCCATCCCGGCCGCAGATGCCGCGAAGAAGCACTTCACGATACAGGTACTTGCCGAGGACAACGCCGGGAATACCGGGCTCTTTCCCGTCTCTTTCCATGTCAGAAACAGGAAGTTTCGCGCGGACAGAATGAACATTTCCCAGCGGTTCCTGGAGATGAAGATGCCGGAATTCCAGCACCGATACAAAGACCTGGCAGGGGCCACCCTGGTCGAGGTCTTCGCGTATGTGAACACACAGATACGAGCTCAGGACGGAGCAACCATCAAGGAAATCTGCAGTAATACGCGTCCGGAGCGACTCTGGGAAGGGGCCTTCCTCCGAATGAAGAACGCCGCCACTATGGCAACCTTCGGCGACCGGAGGACGTACTATCATAACGGGAAGGAGATCAGCAAAAGCATCCACATGGGGGTCGACCTTGCATCAACGAGAAACGCACCGGTGGTGGCATCGAATGCCGGTGTTGTAGCCTTTACGGGGCGTATCGGGATTTACGGAAACACGGTCATCATCGATCATGGGATGGGGGTCTTCAGCCTGTACGGCCACCTTTCATCGATAGTCGCGAGAAAGGATCAGACCGTCAGAAAGGGAGAAGCGATCGGCAGGACAGGCCTGACCGGCATGGCGGGAGGCGACCACCTGCATTTCAGTATGATTGTAGGCGGGAAATTTGTGAATCCCGTGGAATGGTGGGACCCGCACTGGATACAGGACAACATCACCCAAAAGCTCTCCGGGGAAGGATGAGGTCCCCGGTCAGGGTCTGTCTATGTCCCGGTGGCTGACATTTGTCGTATAGTTTCTGTCCTTGAAATAGGCGGCCAGCTGGTTGAGGATAACGACCGATCGGTGCATTCCGCCGGTGCATCCCACGGCAATGTTCAGGTACGACTTCCCCTCTTTTTCATAGAGCGGCACCAGGAATGTCATCATATCGGACAGGCGTGTGAGAAACTGGCCGGTGTCATCCCATCTCATGACATAGTCCTCTACGGCTTTTTCATTCCCGTTGTGTTCCTTGAGATCCTCGATGAAATAGGGATTGGGAAGAAATCTCACATCCAGGACGATATCCGCATATGGGGGCAGGCCGAAGTGGTATCCGAACGATACCAGGTTTATGATCAGTCGCTTGGTCTTACCGGGCGCGAGGTAGAGCCCCTGGACATGCTCCTTGAGTTGATGGACACTGTACTCCGATGTATCAACAATGTTGGTGGCCATCCCCTTCAGTTCGCGCAGTTTCTCCCGCTCCAGTTTGATGCTCTCCAAGAGGGCCTTGTCCTTCGAGAGGGGATGGGTCCGCCTCGTCTCGCTGAACCTCCGCAGGAGCAACTCATCGTTCGTATCGAGAAAGAGGATCTCGATATCGTACTTCTTCTTCCGCAGTCGGGAGAGAACCTCTATATGTTTTTCAAGGAAGTGTTTTTCGCGCAGGTCCATGACCAGGGCTATCTTGGAGATCTCGGATGAGGCCCCGGTCTGCAGATCCAGAAACTTGGGGAGAAGCATGACCGGAAGATTGTCCACACAGAAAAAGCCGATGTCTTCCAGGGCCTTCAGTGCCGTGCTCTTTCCGGAACCAGACAGGCCGGTTATGATGACGATAC
>Ga0272443_10001088_pt1 | contig 42878 bp, 40 predicted proteins | sample SSMAcet12_FD_193581 | JGI IMG/M metagenome (GOLD analysis project Ga0272443, IMG submission 193581) | Marine sediment archaeal communities from Little Sippewissett salt marsh, Falmouth, MA, United States - SSM-Acet-12 | ecosystem: Environmental > Aquatic > Marine > Wetlands > Sediment ...
GATGGCAAAATGCACGGTATGCGGGAAAAAGTTTGCCCCGGAAGATCAGTTGAAATATATAAGCGAAACCACCGGAGTATCCTACGATACACTCACTACCTGCGTGGATTGCAGATAATTATCTCTGCAAAATTCAGTCTTGTAAAAGAGTATAAACTCTGATAGTAAACCCTTTCGATTCTTCGTATACAACAGAGAGTCACCGGCAGCTCGATTGGTGGAGGCCCGATTTTATCGGAACCAACCATTGAGTGATTGAAAAAGTAAGACAGGTAATACCATGCTCCCCAGTAGCTCAGTTGGTAGAGTTCCGATCTGTCGGAATTAACCAGCGGGTGAAAGGAGAATGAATAGAGTGATACCATGCTCCCCAGTAGCTCAGTCGGTAGAGCAGCTGGCTGTTAACCAGCTTGTCCGTGGTTCGAGTCCGCGCTGGGGAGCCAATATATAATCCGCTGAATTTCAGTGGTCAGTTGTTAACATGAAACCCCGTTGGGTCATTCCTTCGGGGTTTCGCTATTTCTAGTGATTTCGCGTCCCTTTGCACACGCACACGCATTCTCTCCTGTTTTCCAATTCGCATATTACTTTCGAGACTTGGAGAGCAACACAGACGGTTACTCCTGTAGACCAAAGATGTGCTCCTCAAATTCTCCGATTCTCCATTTCTTTTCCATTTTTTGTTAACGCCTTTTTCTGAGCAATTCAAGCGCCGACACTCCGACAGAGCATCCGGTAAGTATCGACCGAAAGCCGAGCAGGAATGCCCGGCGAAAGACAAATACCAGACAGCGGAAGCGGCCGTTAGAGACGGAGACCGTTGTGGGTGACGCCAAGCCCGCCCCTCAAGGCGGACAGGTGGACTCCGCGGTTGACGGCCTGACGAGACGGCCAAGCCCATCTCCCCTTGGCGGCATCCACGACGTCCTCTGCGGTTACCGCAAGGAGGACATGATGGAATCCAGAGAACCGGCAATACCTCTTCTTGAGAAAGTGATTTCAGAGATCGCCTTGGTCCTGGGAGAAGGCTATCTTCGCTACCAGAGTAGACGCCGTCTGCCGACATCCAATCCGGATATGGCCGGCCATGTTAAGCACACCCAACAATCTGAAAAGATTACAGAAATACCTCTTGACTGTTCAGCCAACATAGGCCTTCATACATACAGTGGGCCAAGAGACGGAGGGACCAACAGGTCGGTCTCGGAGACTGCCCTCGAGAAATGTGGAGGTTGAGATGGATGAAACGACTTATCGTCAGGTGCAGGCTCTTTCCCGGATGACTGTCGGGGAGCTGCGGGAGAGGTATATCGATGTTTTCGGCGAGGAAACGAGGTCGCATCACAAAGACTTCCTTCGCAAAAGGATCGCCTGGCGACTTCAGGTTCTGGCCGAAGGTGGTCTTTCGGAGCGGGCCAGACAGAGGGCTGAAGAGATCGCCAATGACGCAGACCTCCGGGTTCGCACACCACGCGACCCTGTCAAGCCGGGGTTGATGGAAGTCAGGGAGCGTTCGGTGACCGGCCGGTTGCACCAATCGATAGATCCCAGATTGCCCTTGCCCGGAACGCTGCTAGTCAGGGAGTTCCGAGGCCGTGACGTCGTGGTCAAGGTACTCGACAAGGGTTTCGAGTACGATGGCCGGCGGTTCAAGTCGCTATCCGCTATCGCCCGTGAAGCCACGGGCAGCAAGTGGAACGGGTTCCTCTTTTTCGGACTGACAGAATCCAAGCGCCCGCGAAACCCAAACGGTGAGCTGAAAAGGAGGAAGGAATGAGCATCAAAACGGAGAGTACCAATCCATCCACCCTGCAATCGGTGGAGAACCGCAGAGCGACCGTGCGCTGCGCAATCTACACCCGGAAATCGACCGACGAGGGACTCGACCAGAACTTCAACAGTCTCGACGCCCAGCGGGAATCCGCGGAAGCCTATATCACGAGCCAGCGGCATGAGGGCTGGATGTGTATCTCCGAGCGGTACGACGACGGCGGTTTTACCGGCGGCAACATGGAGCGTCCCGCTCTCAAGCGACTCTTTGCCGACATCGAGTCCGGCGGCATCGACTGTGTGGTGGTCTATAAGGTGGACCGCCTGAGCCGGTCTCTCCTGGACTTTGCCCGCATGATGGAGCTCTTCGACAAGCACGCCGTGAGTTTCGTCTCGGTCACCCAGCAGTTCAACACGACCAGTTCCATGGGACGGCTTACGCTCAATATCCTGTTTTCCTTCGCACAGTTCGAGCGGGAGATCATCTCGGAGCGGACCAGGGACAAGATGTCCGCGGCCCGCAAGAAGGGCAAGTGGGTCGGGGGCATGCCGGTTCTCGGCTACGATGTGGATCGGAAGGGAGGACGTCTGGTCGTCAACGAAGATGAGGCCGCTCGTGTACGGGCTATCTACAATCTCTATAAGGAGCACAAGGCCCTGATCCCCGTGGTTCAGGAACTCGAACGCCGCAAATGGGGTGTAAAACAGTGGACCACCCAGCGAGGGGATGTGCGCGGTGGGAATCTGTTCACCAAAAACAGCCTCTTTCGGTTGCTCACCAACATCATCTACACGGGCAATGTCAACTACAAGGGGACCATTTACCAAGGAGAACATGAGGGGATTGTGGATCCAGACCTTTGGCAGCTGGTCCAGGATACCCTGAGGCACAATGGCCGTTCCGGCGGAAAGGATCTCCGCAACAAATACGGGGCATTGCTGAGAGGGTTGCTCTACTGTGCACCCTGTAGAACCGCCATGGTGCATACTTACACCTCCAAAAATGGCAAGTACTATCGCTACTATGTCTGCCTGACCGCCCAGCAACGGGGATGGGCAGCCTGCCCGACCAAATCGCTCAACGCCCATGAGATCGAGACCGCGGTAGTCGACTACATCCGTGGTTTGGGCTCGAGCGTGGAGGTCTTTTCGAAGACGGCATCCGCGGTGCGGGCACAGAGCCAAAAGCGCTTGACTGAACTCGAAACCGAGCGCCGGGCGCACGAGCGCGAACTCAAGCGGCTGGATGCCAGAATCCGTGCCCTCGTGGGTGAGTTGCCGGCTTCAGGCACGGACCATAGGCTGGTGACGGATCAGATGGCTGATCTCCAGGACCAGATACGGTCTCTGGAACAGAGGATGACCGTCATCCGGGAGGAAATCGTTGTCATCCAGAGAGAAACGCTGGACGAGGGAGACTTGGAGAAAGCCCTCTCGGCCTTCGATCCTGTCTGGGACTCGCTCTCTCCACGCGAGCAGGTGCGGATCATCAAACTCCTCATCGAGCGTGTCGCATATGATGGGCGCGACGGGAAAGTGACCGTGACCTTCCGTTCCCCCGGCATCAAGGCGATGTGCCTGGGAGAGGAAACTCGTAGACTGGGGAAGAGCGAATGAAAGCGATCACACATCATCCTGGCGGCGATGGACACCTCGAAGTGAGCTTCACCTTCCAACCGAGGAACAACCGCAAGAACGGCAATACGCGCCCCGAAGGTGCTGGCGATGCCATCGGCAAGGGGAACATTCCCCGAGTTTCCCGGCTTCTGGCCCTGGCGATCCGCTTCGACGGGCTGGTCCGGCGCGGCGAGGTACAAGACTACGCGGACCTCGCCCGTCTCGGTTACGTGACCCGGGCGCGGATCACCCAGATCATGAACCTGTTAAACCTTGCTCCCGACATCCAGGAGGAAATTCTCTTCCTCCCGAACACCACCAAGGGCCGCGACCCGGTCCTGGAGAGGGACCTCCGACCCATCGCTGCCGTTCCCCACTGGAACCGCCAGAGGAAAATGTGGGAGTCGATGCGCAAAAGCCGCCTCCAGTAGACCAATCAAGACGTCCGCCGACTGCCATTTCATTTTTGAGGACATCTATCGTCCTCGATCCCTTGTCTCTCGATGACTTGAATCCTTCCCCCGGTCTATGTACATTTTTTTAATTGATCTGACGCCTATCATGGTAAGACAATAACACATTGTAACATGGTCGTAGTGTACCTCCGCAGCGGCCACTTGATTTACTTTGACATGTGGTATGAAAAAATTGAAGCATGAATACTAAAACAAGCCAGAATTGACGTGCCGCAAAACGTTAATGTTGGGTTCCAACTCGTTAAGGAGGGACAGATGGAAATTCAAGCGATTAATGGTAAAAGTTGTGAACAGGCCTTCATCAGGTCCGGGTGCGATCCGGGGCACCTTGCGCGATTCCTGAAAAAGTACCCGGCAGCTTTTCATTTATCTTGGGTAAAATCTGAAATCGCAAAATGGGGGGCCGGGAGTGATTTTGACAACCTGAAATTACTTCAACCAGGTCGTGGCGAAAGAAAACTTGAAACTGGACAGCAACAGGTTTTTATTGATTTTCTGATTTACAAGGCTGTGCATAAATTACAAATGCAAGGCCATACATTAACGAATGATCGACATGGCATTTTTCGCGTTTTATCGGATCAGCCGTTTGCGGGAACATTCTTTTCGTGGCAGCATATTAGAGATAGATATTATAGATTTTTGCACCACCAGGCAGTCATATTTATTGATGACGGAAAGAAAATGATTTTTGGGCCAGGGCGAATGGTCTTTGCCGGTGTTAGTATTATAGGTTTTGCGGAATATGTACCAGCGCATGGATTTAGCCTAGTCACACCAGAATAAAAAACAAAAAAAATCAAAACATAAGGTCATGTGGGGAAACCTGTATGGCCTTTTGTTTTTCTTCGGACGAAAACCCACATTTAACCCGAAAGACAATGATCATCCTTATTGTTAAATTGGCGACAATAAAAAGCGCTTTAAATCAACAAAATGAAAGGAGTCGCCAAAATGGACAATCAAGAATATTTTCCACAATTCAAATCACCTTTGCCCAGAGGGCCAGACCGGAGGTGTGACATGTCAAATGTCGTGACAAAAGCGGCCCTGACTCCTGCCAGGAAACGCCTGGTCGAGCTGATGCAGGAGATCAACTACGGGCGGATCGAGGCACTGCGGGTCCAGGATGGCGAGCCCGTATTCGATCCACCGCCCACCGTGCTGCGGCTGTTCCTGTTCGGTAAGGACAACAGGCCGAACGAATCCCGCGGCAGTGACGGCTTCGCCCTGAAAAAGAAGGTGGCGGAGCTGTTCGAGTTCTTCGATCGGGAGCGTTCGCTCTTGATCCAGGAACTCATGATCGACAACGGATTACCCGTCCGCATGACCGTGGCGGACGCGGTCCGGGTCTGATTCAGACCCGGCCATAGAGCACGGTCCATCACCAGACAACAGACTAGCCGCAGAGCGGAGGTCGTTGTGGGTGTCGCCGATACCGGCGTACTCGCAATACCTCCGCTCGTTTCATTTAGAGCGGTCGTCCCGGCGTAGGTCGACACCCGCACGAGCTCCTCCTCGGCCCCGAGGAGGCTCAGATGGGTTTCAACAAACGCTACGAAGGAATCGACGAGTATGCCGTTCGGATCATCAAGTACAAGGCGAGACAACTGGTCGGACGGGTGGGCTTCACCGAGTCCGACCGCGAGGACCTGGAGCAGGAGATGCTGATGGATCTGCTCCAACGCCTGCCCAAGTACAACCCCGACCGCGCCCAGCGCAACACCTTCATCGCCCGCGTGGTGGAACACAAGATAGCCACCATCATCGAGGCACGAAAGGTAGGCCTGCGGGACTACCGTCTCTGCAATTGTTCGCTCAACGACCGCTTGGAAGACGAGGAAGGCGGCTCCGTCGAGCGCATGGAGACCATCGATCAGGAGGATTACCTGCGCCGCACGGGCAGACTTTCACGCCCGCCGGCCGAGTTGCGCGATCTCTCTCTTGGCGTACGTAAAACGATCGAGAATCTCCCGCTCGAGCTGCGTGAGCTGTGCATGCGGCTTTTTACCGACACCGTCACGGAGATTTCCCGGGATACGGAGATCCCCCGGGGAACCCTCTATGAGATCATCAAGAAGATCCGGGCGGTCTTCGAGGATGCCGGGTTAAGGGACTACCTCTGAGTGTCCGACGGTCCGGGTCAGCCTCCGGTAGGTATTGACCGGGTTGGATGCGCGGAAGGCGTCCGAGAGGTCGCTGAAAGCATTCGGCCCTAGTGCGCCTTCCAACGGACCGCACTGAACGGAATGGAGGTAAGACCATGAACCGAGAAATTTACCGATACAACTTCGACTCCAAAATCCCGATCCGGGACGTCGAGGAGTCCCTGTTCCTGGCGGTGTTTGCCGCCGAGAGCCTCCACGGCCGGTCGCTGGTGCATCTGGATGCATCCTTCCGTCTGGATCCGAGAAAGCGCACCTGCGTCGTGGATGGGGCGACCAAGGTCGGACGAACCATCGCCCGCATCTTCACTGGTTATCTGTCCAGGGAGTTCGGCGAGGGAGCCTTTACCGTGGTTCGCACCGTTGCCGACATCGCAAAATCCGAGGCTTTCTGATGGAGTGCCGACATTTCACTGAATTTGACTTCCGGCGCATCAACGAAATGGCCTTGGTCGATCCGAATTTTCTGCAATCCAGGCTTCCACAGGCCGTACGCCGGGGCAGGGAATTCGTGGCCGGAGACATCCATGGCAGTATGGGCCGATCTTTCAGCCTCAACACGAAGACCGGCGTCTGGTCCGATTTCGCCACGGATGAAAGCGGCGGAGATATTGTCTCCCTGGTGGCCGCGCAGGAAGGTATCACCCAGGCCAAGGCCGCCGGATTCATTGCCGAGGAACTCGGACTGACGCTTGACGGCCCCGAGACCAAGAGTCCCGCCCTGCCGGAAGCGCCAACTCATCCCGGAAACTTGACAGACACGTTCGAATACCTCGATGAAGGGGGCGCACTCCTCTTTTCCGTGGATCGCTACGAGGCTCCCCAATGCCGCAAGTCCATCAGGCAATGGCATATCGATCCCGACGGAAAGCGTGTCAACAACATCAAGGGCGTCAGGTTGGTCCCCTTCATGCTTCCGGAGGTCTTGTCGGCCGAGACCATCTTCATCGTCGAGGGCGAGCAAAAAGTGCGGAGATTAGTCGCATGGGGCCTTGCCGCCACCTGCAATTCCGGAGGCGCAGGCAAATGGCGGGACGAATACAGCGCCTACTTCCAGGGCAAGCATGTCGTCGTATTACCCGACAACGACGAACCCGGCCACCGGCATGCTGGCGATATCGTCAGGAGGCTGCTCCCCATCGCAGCTTCGGTCAAGGTGGTTGAGTTGCCCGGACTGCCGCCCAAGGGCGACATCGTGGACTGGGAGCAAGCCGGGCACGACCGGGAGGAGTTTCTCGTATTGGTAGCTGCCGCATCAACAATGGATACGGCATTCGACGACAAACATCCGGAGGAAGTTGTTTTCGCTACCGAGGACGCCATCGCGATGCAGTTCGCCTGGGAGCACAAGGACTCTCTGCGATACTGCCATGAAACCGGGGCATGGTTCGTATGGAGCGATACCCATTGGCGGTTGGAGAAAACCAGACTGGCCTTCTCATGGGCCAGGCAACTTTGCCGGAAGACCGCCGCCGGTATGGAGAACAAGAGGATCGCCGCGACTCTGTCAAAGGCATCTACCGCATCCGCTGTCGAACGATTCGCCCAGGCCGATCGTGCCTTCGCCGTGACCAGTGAGATATGGGACGCCGACCGCTATTTGCTGGACACGCCCGCCGGGGTCGTCGATTTACGCACGGGAACACTTCGTCCAGCCCTGCGCGAGGACTATCTCACAAAACTCACCGTCGTTGCCCCTGCCTGCACATCCGACGCCCCGCTATGGCGGCGTTTTCTGGATGAGGCGACCCAAGGTGACGCCGCGTTGCAGCGATTCATGATGCAGGTGAGCGGTTATGCCCTTACCGGCGACATATCCGAGCACGCTCTGTTCTTCATCTATGGTCCAGGCGGAAACGGCAAATCCGTGTTCCTGAACACCCTGACCAACATCCTTGGAGACTACGCCGCCACGGCGGCCATGGATACCTTTACCGCCAGCCAGGGCGATCGCCATCCCACGGATCTGGCCATGTTGCGCGGGGCGAGGCTCGTCAGCGTCTCAGAGACCGAGGAAAGCCGCGCCTTTGCTGAATCTCGCATCAAACAGCTCACCGGAGGCGACAGGATCAGCGCCCGCTTCATGCGTCAGGATTTCTTCACCTATATGCCACAGTTCAAGCTGATCATCGTCGGCAATCACAAGCCTGTGCTTCGGAACGTGGATGAAGCCGCCCGCCGTCGCTTCAACATTATTCCCTTCGTTCATAAGCCCGAGAAACCCGACAAGCGCCTGGAGGAGAAACTAAGGGCCGAGTATCCGGCTATTCTGCGCTGGATGATCGATGGCTGCCTTGACTGGCAGGAAAACGGTCTTCTGCGACCTGGCAGCGTCAAGGAGGCCACCGCCACCTACTTCGACGAGCAGGACCTCTTCGGTCAATGGATCGAGGAATGCTGCGATACGGGACCACGGCTGACATGCAAGACCGCCACCCTTTTTGATTCGTGGAAAGTCTTTGCCGAGCGGAATGGAGAACCTGCTGGCAGTACAAAAGCTTTCAGCGCCAATCTGTCCAAACGGGAATTCCTGCCAGGCCGAACGAATCATGCACGTCAGTTCTCAGGAATTTCCGTAAAGAGACTATTGAATGGCAAGATGCCTACGACAGGTAGCGGTGACAGGTGACGGATTGTGACAGATTAAACCTATAATCGCTCACACGCGCGTGCGCGCGCATGCGCATGGAGGGATAACCGGATGATGCGTCACTATCCGTCACCCGTCACTCTGTAGCGACTGTTCGCTGATCGGCTGCCATGGTCCCGGAGCCTTCCATGCCTGCCTGAATGATTCTTTATCTGCCAGCGCTCCGGCGGGTGGGCTCAGAAAATCCGCCACCCTGTCAACCACCTCTTCAAAACTCTCAGGAGCTTCATTCAGCTTCGCTTTCTTGATGAACCCCATCCATTGGATCTGTTTGCCCTCGTCTTCTTGCACGGCACGAAAAAGCACGGGGACTGCGTCCAGCCGGGTCCTGCGTTGCTCGAACGTGGCCTTAATCGCCTCAGCCAAAGTCTCTCCTCTGAAATCGAACATTCGAGACAGCATCCAGATGTCGTAGAAGTCCTTCATCCGGCTGTTCAGAACGCCGAGTTTCACCATGATCTGGAACTTTTCGGCGATGGTGCTCTCCATGGTGTAGCCATTCAACTCAGGCGCTGGAAAATCAAGAAGCGCAGGATACGAGACCTTGCTGGGTCCCGGAACGATCACATCCCCGAATCCGATATCGATCTGCAGGGAGACTTGCGCGTTGCCGAGGCTGCCCTGAATACGGACACGCACGCCTTCGTATTCGGCATCTTCCGTGATCTTGGTGGTCGTCACCGTCTCCGCATTGAAAGTCATGCCGTCCGCCGCAACATCCATTTTGCAGGTGTCTTGCATGACGGCGCCAATCACTTCGAGGCTGTTGTCGATTTTTCCAAGAAGATCGATGTCCATGGTGGGACGTGACGTAGGTCCGCTCCATGCCGAGAACATTAAGGCTCCCTTGAGGATGAATCTGTCCGCGTAGCGACTTTTGGAGAGCCGGTAGATGAACCGCTCGATGGTGAAGTACTGCAGGAGCTCATTGAAGGGGCGGGCAGATTCCCGGGCCTTCCTGAGAAGACGCTGATGCACCGACGCTGAGATGTTCCTCGCCATTACAGGAGCGCCTCAAGATAAGGGCGTATGATCTTTTTCACCCGGCAGATTCCTGCATAACGCATGAGATCATCCACCTTGACGTTCTTGCGTTCGCGGTAAAAGCGCACCGCTTCCACCGCCGTATCGAGGCCGACCTTGCTGCGGAATTTGAAACAGTCGGCGAGCGTCTTTTCCGGGCTATAGACCTGCACGCTTACGCCGTCGAGTTTGCGGGTTTCCACACCCTCTGTAAACGCATCGCCGGTGAACCGGTAGGTCTTGATCGGCGGGTGGTCCAGACGGGGTTCCTCCGCGCCTCGCGGCAGCGCCACGTGTATCTCGTGGGGTATCTGGGTGGTGAGTTCGTGAAACGCCAGCGCGGAAATCAGACAGATCACTCCGCCGGGAACCCGGGTCGCTACAGTCACCAGGTCGGGGTTGCTCAGCGGGGAGCTGCCGGCAAGACGATACACTCCGCGGCTCACCATTTCCAGCGCCCCGGAGTCACCCATGGCGTAAAGCGTGGTAGGGTGGATGCCCGAACGAAGAGCTTCCGCCGTGTGGAGGATTCCGCCGTGCTTTTTGAAGACGGCAACCGCCCTGTCGAATCGGGAACCATGGTTATTCGGGCCTTGGGACTTCATGATAGAATTACCTTCACTTATTGAATTCTGTTGGTAATATTATCAATTCCGGCCGCTATGTCAAGAGGCATTCTTCAAATCCAACCTTTCCATCCCGACGATATAGGCTCTGTTCCGGTATGTATCTCTTGAACTGAAAAGAAACAGTCGTGAGGTGATGCATGCCCATCAAGTCCTTTCATCCCTGCAACCGCCCGGGATGTAAAAAACTGACCCGGGAGCGGTTTTGTCCCGAGCACGCCAAGGCGGACCGCAAGGCCTATGATCGGGAGCGTGAGAATACAGAAGCAAGAAGATGGCAAATGAGTCCCCGCTGGCGCAAAGCGTCCGCATTGCATAAGGCACAGCATCCGTTATGCGCCGAATGTGAACGTCATGGACGAGTCACTCCAGTCTACGTGACGGATCATATCATTCCACATCACGGCGATTACGATTTGTTTTGGGATGCGGCAAACTGGCAAAGTCTCTGCAACCCGTGCCACGAGAAGAAACATGGGCCTGACAGATTCAGGCGGCGATAGGAGTTGGCGAGACGAGGAGATGGGGGGCGGGTCGAATCTCTGGAACTTTTCGCCAAGTAACCGGGCGGTCAGTCACGCGCGAGTTTTCTCGAAATGAGGGAGGGGGGGTAAATGATAGAAATTGAGCAAGTAACCATCAGGAATTTAAAACCAGCACCATACAATCCCAGGAAGATGGATGGCGCGACACTGGACCGCCTCGCCAGTGGGATGGAGAAGTTCGGCGTCGTCGATCCGATCATTATCAACAAAGACGGGACCGTGATTGGCGGGCATCAGCGGATTCGGGCAGCCGAAAAATTAGGGATGCCGGAGATCCCCTGTGTCCGTCTCGACCTGGACAAAATTCAGGAAAAAGCCCTCAATTTGGCTCTCAATAAGATCAGCGGCGAATGGGATATTGACCTCCTGAAAGACCTCCTGATCGAACTCGATTCGGGTGCAATCGATATCGAATTGACCGGTTTTACATCAAAAGAACTCGAAAAGCTCATGGTCCGCAATACCGTCGAGGACGACTTCGATGCGGAGGCTGAAGCGGAGAAAATAAAGAAAGCCATCACGAAGCCGGGCGATGTCTGGACCATGGACCGCCACAGATTGTGCTGTGGAGACGCAACCAACCCGGGAGATTATGAAAAATTGATGGCCAGCGCCCTGGCCAACCTCGTCTGGACCGACCCGCCCTATGGTGTCAGCTACACGGACAAAAATGATTATTTAAACAAGGCGCGGACGGGAACCGGGCACAGGGCAATAGCAGGCGACGATTTGAGGGGAGATAAGCTGCAGGTCATGCTGCAGGAATCATTCAAGACGATGGCAATCAATAGCTCCCCTGGGGCCTGCGTTTATGTCGCCCACGCCGATATCAACACAGCTCAATTCCGGAATGCCCTGACCATGGCAGGAATCTACGTCAGCCAAACATTGGTATGGGTAAAAAGCAGCGCCGTCCTCTCCAGGAACGACTACAACTGGAAACACGAGCCGATCCTCTACGGATGGAATGAAGGCGCTGCCCACTACTTTTCCCAGAATTTTACACAGACAACCGTGATTGACGATGACCTCGACCTCGACAAAATGAAAAAAGAGGATCTCATCGCCCTCCTGAAAGAGGTTCGGTCCGCACAGCCGGAAACAGTCCTGCGCGAGGATCGGCCGGCAAAGAGCTTCCTGCACCCGACAATGAAACCCATCGCCCTGGTCGCCAGGATGATCCGTAACAGCACCAAGCCGGACCCGGCGCAGATCGTCCTCGATCCATTCATGGGATCGGGGACAACCCTGATGGCGGCGGAGCAAACCGGGAGGACGGCGTATGGTCTCGAACTCGATCCGATTTATTGCGATGTAATATGCAAACGATGGGAAACGTTTACAGGAAAGACGGCAAAAAGGGATACGGGAAAGCAATGAAAATTGAACAGATCCCCATCGCCGATCTCAATCCGGCAAAATACAACCCGCGGAAAATCTCACGGGAGGAACTGGACAAACTCGTCACGGGAATTCGCGCCTTCGTCCTGGTGCAGCCTATCGTCATCAATGCCGACAATACCATCATCGGTGGCCACCAAAGGGTAAAAGCGGCGGAGATTATAGGCATGACGGCTGTCCCGTGCATGAGAGTGGACATCCCTGCCGACAAAGAGAAGTCGCTGAATATCGCTTTGAACAAAATATCCGGCACATGGGACCAATACCTTCTTGGCGATCTCCTGCAGGGGCTCTCGGACATCGCTGTCGAACTGACCGGATTTGACGAAAGCGAACTCAAGAAAATGCTGGATCGTACCGATGAAGACAATCTGCAACGGCAGATCACCAGTGAAAAGGAATTCAAGCAGGCTGATGACCTGGCAGACAAAATTGTCTCCCAACTTACAAACCACATTCGCGCCATCGCCAAGGGCTACCCGCAGAAGCTCAATAAGGCCATGATGATCATCATAAACAAGGGCCGGGGAAACAGCGTCATATTCCTGGCCGACCCAAACACCCGGGACGTCGTGCAGGAACTGAAACGCTACGCCGAATCAGGCCTGGATTCTCCCCTTGAGAAACTGACCGAGGCCGTATGGAAATAACCTCCCAACTCATCAATGAAATCCTCCCGCGGTATAAACGCCCGTGTCTGTCATTCTCGGGAGGATCGGATAGTATGGTGCTGCTGGATTTAATTTATACCAGGACAAAATTCAGACCGCCCGTGGTCTTTGCCGATTCTCAAATGGAATATCCGGAAACGCTGCCGTTCATTGAAGATGTCTGCTGGCGATACGGCGCCGACCTCCACGTGGCCCGGGCCGCCAGGACCCCACTCGAGCAATGGGAGAAACAGGGATGGCCGGTGCCCGGGAAACTGGCTGCGAGATTATGGATGCAACGCCACAGACGGTATGACTTCGGAATCAAACTTGATGTTTCATCATGCTGCCGAACCATGAAAATCGCCCCAGGCCGGAAGATCACAAAGGCACTCGGGGGAGACCTCCAGATCACCGGCCAGCGTGGAAACGAAGACGACGGCCTGAGAGGGCTCCGGGCAATCAAAGACAGCGTCGTCGTCTATGTCAAAGCTGATGCTTTAACCCTTTTCAATCCCCTTACCGGCTGGACTGATTTGATGATCCGGCGCTATACGCACCAAAACAATCTGCCGGTGCATCCCCGAAAAGCCGAAGGTGCGATCACCATTGGCTGCATATATTGCGGTGGAGGCGCTCAATTCACAAATTCGGGGTTCCGGATTCTACGGATGAATGCGCCGGACCTCTGGCGGAAATTCGTTGTGGATTATGGAGGCGGAGAGGTCATCCTGGCCGTCAAATATGACAAACCACTGTCGACGATCAAGACCGCCATAAACAAGTCCGGTGGCCTTCCGGTTCTATATGACAGTCGCCCGTGGATTTTTGATTACCTGGAGATCCCTCCTCGGCAGGGCTACGACAAATAACGAAAGGAATCCGATGCCAGGGCGTAATCCAAAGTCAACAAACATCCTGATCCTAGAGAAAGGCGTCCTCTATGGCGACCAGAAGGAGCGGGCCGAGAACGAGCCGACAGCGAAGCGTCATATCACACCGCGGTGTCCGCGAAGGTTTTCCAAAGAGGAGAAGCGCGAGTGGCGCTTTTTTGTCTCGATATTGAAAAACTACGGTCTCCTGACCATAGCCAATGCGACACTCCTGGAACTGCTGGCGACAAATATGGCGCAATATAAAGAATGCGCCGCCAAGGTAGCGCAGACAGGCATGATCATCAAAAGCCCCAAGAATTTTCCGATCTACAATCCCTACTGGAGCGCGGCCAATAAACTGGAAGAAAAGATTCAGAAGTGCCTGTCCGAGCTTGGCCTTTCGTCCACGGCGCTGGCTAGGATCGGAGCACTCGTGATCAGGGGGAAAAAGCAGAAATCGGAAATGGAAAGCTTACTCGATTAGGAGAATTAAAAATGGAACAATGGAAGGAAATAAAAGAATGCGAAAATTATCTTATATCAAATACCGGAAAAATAAAGCACAAACGGCTTAACAGGCTGTTGTCACCCCAAGAAAACAAAGGCGGATATCTAATTTGCGGTATCTACAAAGGCAAGAAGCGAAAGTTTATATTGCTACACCGGGCGGTATTGGAGAGCTTTGGACCAAGAAGGCTGAACGGAACCGCATGTAACCATGTTGATGGTAACAAAAAGAACAACAATATTCATAATCTCGAATGGGTTACGAGAAGCGAGAACCAAATCCATGCACACCGGTTAGGGTTAGCGGAAAAGAGCGGGGCGAACAATCCACGAGCAAAGTTGACATTTAAAGATGTCAAAGAAATACGAGCTCTTCTGAAAGAAGGGGGATTGTTAAAGCGTGAAATAACCAGCAGGTTTAATGTTAACCCCGGCGCAATGTGGTTTCTTGAAACGGGCAGGACATGGACTGATGCCTTTTGACGAATCAAAGGCCCTTCGGGTCAAGACATTTTGCGAGAACCTGAAATGCACACAGGGAGAATGGGCAGGACGGCCATTCATCCTGATTCCCTGGCAATACGAGGACGTCATTGAGCCATTGTTCGGCACGTTGAAGGATGACGGCACGCGGCAATATCGGTTCTGCTATGTGGAGATCCCCAAAAAAAACGGAAAATCTCCACTCTCCGCCGCCGTAGGTCTTTACATGCTATGCGCCGACGGCGAAGCCTCCCCGGAGGTCTATATCGCAGCCGCGGACCGCGAACAAGCCGGATACGTCTTCCGGTATGCAGCCCAGATGGCGAGGGAAAACGATGTCCTCATGAAAAACCTCAAGATCGCGGACTCGAGACGTCGCATCATCAACCACAGAAACAACGGATTCATGCAGGTCTTGTCTTCGGAATCCTACACGAAACACGGGATCAACCCGTCGTGTTTGATATTTGACGAACTGCACGCGCAGCCCAACGACGAACTGTGGAACACCCTGACATCGGGGACCGACTACGCCCGCCGGCAACAGGTTGTCCTGGCCCTGTCAACTGCGGGCATCTTCGATAAAAACTCGATATGGTGGCGCACCCGGGAGAAGGCCAGGCAGATCCGGGATGGCATCATAGTCCAGAGCAACTTTCTTCCCGTGCTTTATATTGCGGATCCCGAAAAGGACGACCCCGAAGACGAGGAACTCTGGAAGCGCGTCAATCCGTCGCTGGGGCATATCTTCACATTAGAGAAAATACGAGAGCAATTCAATGAAGTTAAAAACGACCCCGTCGAATATCAGAACTTCCTCCGATTCCGCCTGAACATTCCCGTCAAGCAACTTTCCCGGTGGATGCCCATGGACAAATGGGACAAGTGCGACGACAAGCCGGACATTGAATCATTGAAGGGCCGGACCTGCTACGGCGGGCTGGATCTATCCTCAAAGATTGACCTCGCGGCCTTTGTCCTTGTGCTCCCGCCCATCGATCCTGATGGTTCATTCGATGTTATCTGCCGATTCTACTGTCCCGAGGAGGGCATCTTGAAGCGTTCACGGACCGATAGGATCCGCTACGATATCTGGCAAAAGCAGGGTTTCCTCACGGCAACGCCCGGTAACGTCATTGACTACTCCTGGATCAAGAGGGACATCTTTCAGGCGGCGGAGGACTACGACCTCCGTGAGATCGGTTTCGATTCATGGAATGCCCAGGCCACGGCCACGGATGTCATGAATGAACTGAATCCATCAAACAGCGAGAATGGATTTCAGATGGTGGAGGTTCGACAGGGAGCGAAATCCATGAACGAACCAGCCAAGGATCTGCTTGTGCATGTGATGACGGAGAAGATCCGGCACGGCGGCCACCCCGTTCTCAGATGGAATGCCGATAACCTCGTGATGAGATCCGACCCCAATGGCAATGTGGCGCCCGACAAAGAGCACGCCACTGAGAAAATTGACGGGATGGTGGCCCTGATTATGGCCTGGGGCAGGGGTATGCTGAAGGGTGGCCCCGTGAAATCCGCTTACGATGGCCTGACCGTCGAAGAAATCAAAAGCCGAATGGCTTTTTAATAAAGCTTCATGGCTGAGGGCGAAGAAAGACTGAGAGTGGGGCGAGGAATTGCCCGGCCGACGTGGAAACGAAAACGATGCACTGAGAAGGCTCCAGACAATCAAAAACAGCGCTGTCGCCTATGTCCCGACGCTTTAACCATTTCTACCGGCTAAACGGATTGGATGATCCGATGATACACGCAACACAACAATCTTCAGGTACCCTCCTCTTCGAGACATCCTCTCCGTCGGGACCATCGATCCCCATGCTGACGTGGCCACACAAGCGCACGTGACGGCCCGCATGCCCAGTCCCGAGCCAACCCCCGACCGGCTCCCGAAGATGGGCACAGGCGCGCCCTGGGGCCCCGTGTACGGGGAGCTTCTCACCTTCGACGACCCCGAGACCCGCCTCCCGGCCATCGATCAGCTGGAGGGGTTCCGCCCCGGCGGTCCCTGCCTCTACCGCCGCGTCCTGGTTTCGACGCAGGCCCACGGAACCGTGCTTCCGGCCTGGCTCTACGTGGGTGAAAATTCAATCTCGGGCAGGCTTACCCCTCTCGGCAACTCCCGCTGGCCCCGGAAGCCTCCGTTCGGTCACATCCGGAGAAACTCGGAAAAAACCAGTTGACAGGAACGCCGACTTTTGTATAATATAGGTCAGTTTGTTCCGGTTGCGCCGGATGAAAGCCGGTGAAGTTCGTCCAGCGGCTACCGACCCGACAATCGACAAGGTGAAGGCATTCAGACGTGGGACGAGAAATGAATCGACTGGAGTCAGTGATGGAAGATCGATGGCTCTCCGTAGATGAGATAGCGGCCTATCTCGGGATCAAGCGGGATACGGTCTATAAGTGGATTGCCGAGAAACAAATGCCGGCGCACCGGATGGGCCGTCTATGGAAATTCCGCAAAGATGAAGTGGACGAGTGGGTGAAGTCGGGGGGAGCTGCGGAATCCGATTCTCAGAACTCTGACACAGGAAAGCAGTGATGGATATTCTGCTGACATTCACAGGGTTTCATGACCCTTATTTCAAAGGGCTGGTCGACCAGGAAGAGCAGCCTGGGCCCATCCTATCCCTTCTGACCACACGCTCATTCGATCATATTTTTCTTTTCGATACCCCAAGCACGCAGCGGGTTACCGGGGAAACAAAGGACGCTATCGCGAAGATCCATCACGGGAGCGAGGTTCACGTTCTCGAAATCAACCTCGCCGACCCAACGAATTACCAAGAGATATTCAGGGGGCTCAGAACGCACCTTCATCGCATTATTGAGGATTTTCCTTCAGCACGTTTCTTCGTCGCGGTTGCGTCGGGAACGCCTCATATGCATGCCTGTTGGGTTCTCCTTACAGCCTCCGGCGAAATTCCCGCTCGTATCCTCCATGTGCGACCACCGCATTTTGTGACGAAACAACACCCTCTCGTGACCGAGGTGGATTTGTCCTCGCGTGAGTTCCCTACCGTCAGGTTCCAGGACGGACCGATCCCTGTTGAAGAAAGCCAAGTCGATGTTGATTCCGTCAGAGTGCAACTTGGCATCGTGGGAGATCACTCTTCGATGCAGCGTTCACTCGAGATGGGTGCGATGCTGGCTCCATCACAGGCCCCTGTCCTCATCTTTGGCGAGACAGGTACCGGCAAGGAGCTATTCGCACGGTACATTCACCGATTGAGTGGAAGACCGCGAGAGACCTTCGTTGCTGTAAATTGTGCAGCGATTCCAGAAGACCTCGTCGAGAGCCTGCTGTTTGGTCACAAGAAAGGAGCGTTTACAGGCGCGATCAACGACCAGGTTGGCAAGTTCGACACAGCGGATAAGGGGACCCTTTTTCTTGATGAGCTCGGAGAGCTTCCCATGCCCGCACAGGCCAAGTTGCTGAGAGTTTTACAGGATGGACTGGTAGAGCCGATTGGGCAAGCCAAGGCGCATAAAGTTGACGTGCGGATTGTGGGTGCTACGAACCGGGATTTGCGCAGGCTGGTGAGGCAAGGGAAATTCCGCGAGGACCTTTTTTATAGGCTAAACGTCGGCGAAATCAAACTTCCTCCGCTCCGTGAAAGGCGCTCTGACATTCCCAAACTGGCGCTTCACATTCTCGATAGGTTGAATGGTTCGTTGCGACAACCCAAGAGGCTGTCGGCGGAAGGCCTATCCAGGCTGCAAGCTCACAACTGGGCGGGGAACGTTCGCGATCTGGAAAACGTCATCGAGAGGTCTGTTCGTCTTTGTCGCAATGATGTTCTGGACGCAGACGACCTCCTGATCACGGAACCGGTCACCTACGCGGACCCACTGGATGCGCTTCCCGATCCCTACGAAGGGTTCTCATTGGATGAGTTTCTTGGGAGCGCTCGGAAGCAGATGATCCTTCGGGCGCTTGAAGCAGCGAACGGCAACCAAAGCCAAGCGGCTCGAATGCTCGGGATCACTCCGCAGGCGGTGCACAAATTTTTGCAGCAATCGAGACCAAAGGTTTAAACCGGGGTTTAAGATGTTTCAACCTGGGTTGAAGGATAAGATGATGCCAGAGCAAACAACAATGAACATAACATCCATAAATACAATGGGTTGTTGCTTGATGCGAAGAGTGGCACGTGTTTTGCTTTCTGTCTGGTATAGACAGACCGATCAAGGGTCCGATACCAGAAAGGAGCAGCCATGCCAGCATTTACGGTCACATCAATCATCGACGGAGATACGTTCGAGGTCAACCCTCAGTGGAAATGGAACAGTGAGACAGGAACCCGAGTCCGCCCGGCGGGCTACGACGCCCCAGAGCTGCACGCCTACGGAGGCCAAGCTGCCAAGGACAAATTGTCGAGGCTCATATATGGGGGGCAAGTCGAACTCCGGACGGCTCACAAGATCGACCGAGGGCGGCTGGTCTGCGAGGTCTATTTCAGAAACACGAATCTTGCGGATTACTTTCCCGAGTGGCAGTGATCGGCTGGGATTTCAGGAGGAGCGCCTGTGAAGGATTATTCGACTGAAGCAGATGCGAGGATCGTCATCGATGATCTGCTCCGCCAAGCGGGGTGGGACCCCGCCGACAAGTCGCAGGTGCTCACCGAACATGCTATGACTGAAGGCGGACGCGCAGACTATCTCCTCTTGTCTCGGAACGGCCGACCTCTCGCCATTATAGAAGCAAAGCGTACGGCCATAGAACCCTACACAGCTAAGCAGCAGGCGCTGCCATATGCCAAGAAAATCGGCTCACCGTTCATTTTCCTGACAAATGGCGAACTCATCTATTTCTGGGACTATGGCAACGATGACGCCCGGATCGTAAACTCGCTCTTTTCCCGCCGCGATCTTGAGCGCTTGGTGGAAATGCGCGCCACCCGAAAGCCGCTCGCAACGATAGAAATCCCCGAGTATTACCTGCGCCAAGGCGAGACCCGCCAGGTGCGGCCATACCAGCGGGAAACCATGCAAGCCCTGGACCACGCGGTGGAACTCGGCAAGCGCCGCTTCCTGATCGAGCTTCCAACCGGCACAGGCAAGACAGATCTCGTTTCTATCTATATCAAGCGACTCATCCAGGCCGGACGCGCCGAGCGGGTCCTATTCTTGGTGGACAGAGAGCAGCTCGCCAAACAAGCGCTTGAAGCCATTCAAGACATTCTGAACCAGCACAGCAGCTACTGGTTACGCCCAGGAATGGTCCGACAGGAACAACAGATCACAGTCTGTCTGCTCCAAACTATGGTCAGTCGGTATACAGATTTCACCAGCGGCTATTTCGACGTGGTCATCGCCGACGAATGCCACCGCTCCATCTATGGCTCGTGGCAGACCGCGCTCACGCATTTCGATGCGCTTCACATCGGGCTAACCGCAACGCCTTCGGCCTATATCGAGCGGAACACATTCCAGTTCTATCAGTGCCGCGACGACCAGCCGGACTTTGCCTTTCCGATCTTGCAGGCGTTCCGGGATGGATATCTATGTCCCTACAAATTTGCCACCGGTATCACCCAAATCCTTGCCCAAGGAGCAGAGGTCGATGAACAGACATACGACCCGTCCGAATTTGAGCGCAAATGGACGAACGAAGACTCCAATAGGAAAATGATGCAGGAGTTCGACCGGCTCGCCTGGGAGAACTTCAAAGAGCTGGCTCCCGGCCAAAAGACCGGACCCGGCAAGACCATCGTTTTTGCAATCACCAAGCACCACGCCGCAAGGCTGGCTCATTTCCTGAACGAATTACATCCTGAACTCAAGGGTCAGTACGCTGAGGTCATCACGAGCGACGTTGCGGACGCCGACGATCTCATCCGCAAATTTAAGCGTGAGGAGTATCCACAGGTGGCCGTCAGCGTCGGCATGCTGGATACCGGCTTCGACTGCCGGGAAGTTCTCCACCTGGTAATGTGCCGTCGGGTGCGAAGTCCCATCCTCTACCAACAGATGCGGGGACGCGGAACCCGCACCGCAGATCATATCCAGAAACAGAAGTTCGTCATTTACGACTTCTTCGGCAACCACGACTACTTCAACGACAGCGATACCGACATCTTTACCGGCACCGGTCGCGGACATGCCCCTGGCGGCGAACGCAAACCACCAAGGCCGCCAGGTGATCTTATCGAGCTTGGCCTCGAGGACGAGTGGCTCCACGCGGTTACCTATGTCGAGGTGGGGCCGGAGGGTGAGCGAGTCGACAAGCGGGACTACGTTACTAATTGGGAAACCAGTGTTCAGTCAGCCGTGAAGGATGCCCCGATCATCCAGAAGGTGCGGCGAGGAGAATTGCTCACCGAAGACGAGGAGAAGGCGCTGGCTGACCGGTTGAACCGGCCTGAGATGTATTTCAACGAGGAGAACCTTCGCCGGGCCTATCGTCAACCGGGTGGCAACCTGATCGATTTTATCAAGGCCGCTCTTGGCAGTCTCAAGATCAAACCTCGCGAAGAGGAATTGACCGAGAATTTCCATGCTTGGCTGGTGGCAAAATCGATCACACCCCAGCAGGCGCAGTATCTGTCACTCCTCAAGAACCGCGGCATTGCCCGCGGCCGCATCGAGCTGGAGGATTTGTTCCAGCCGCCGCTCTCCATCTTGAATGCTGCAGAGCTGGGCGTTGAACTCTTCGGCGAGAGGGGTCTCAAGGAGATTATCCAGGATTTGAACGATTCGGTCTTCATGAAGAAGGTCGCATAGGGAGCAGCGATGAACCAGGATTTGCGCAGAAAACTGAACCGGATCACTGACATCCTTTGGGCTGGCGGTGTCACCAACCCGGTTACCTATATCGAACAGGTGTCCTATCTGATCTACCTCAAGCTGCTCGACGAGGAGGAATCCAGCCGCGAACTCAAAGCCCGGCTCATGGGCAAGCAAATCAATGGCAACGGCAAACTGCTCTATCCCAAACAAGCCGAGCGTTTCCGCTGGTCCAAGTGGCGTTTTAAGAGCGGCACAGACTTGCGCGACTTCGTGCGCGACCACGTGTTTCCCTATATGGCTTCGCTGGTGAAAGAGGAGCCGCAGATCGCCGAGTACTTCCGCGACGCCGTGCTTGAGGTCGTTGACCCCAACGTGCTCAAGCAGGTGGTGGACGAGATCGACGGCATCGACTTCGCCAAACTCGGCACTGACGTGAAGGGCGACATCTTCGAATACATGCTGACCCACCTGGGCCAGTCCGCCTTGAACGGCCAGTTCCGAACGCCCCGCCAGATCCGAACCATGATGGTCGAGATGGTGGACCCCAACCTAGGCGATACGATATACGACCCGGCTTGCGGCACGGGCGGCTTCCTCATCGATGCAGTGGAGTACATCCTGGCCAGATACTCGACCGAGCCTCAGGAGGTACCCATTTACGGCGAGGAATGGTTGGAAAAGCGCGACCAGTCCATCAAGGAGGCCAAGAAGGACATCCCGACGCTGCAGACCTATCGAAAGGGTCCAGGCGAAAAGGTTCCCAACTGGGAGCTCTTGGAGCGGTCCATCTATGGCATCGACGTGTCACGCCAGATGATGCGCATCGCCATGATGAACCTGGTGCTGCACGGTATCCGCCAGGCCAACGTCAAGCGCGCCAATACGCTATCCGATATGGGCGGCCTTACTGAGGACGATCTGACCCGCCGCTATAAGGTGATCCTTTCCAATCCGCCCTTTGCCGGTGTGCTCCCCAAGGAATCGATCCGCAAAGACCTGCCCACCAACTCGAAGAAGAGCGAGCTGCTTTTTCTAGGCGTGATGATGGAGGCTCTGGCTCCGGGTGGCCAGTGCGCCGTGGTGGTGCCCGAAGGGCTGCTTTTCGGCTCGACCTCGGCGCATGTGGAGCTACGCCGCAAGCTGATCGAGGATTTCGATTTGCTGGCCGTGGTTTCCCTGCCCGCTGGAGTATTCAAACCCTACGCCGGAGTCAAAACCGGGGTCCTGGTCTTCCGGAGGCCGGCTTCAGGCGCGAAGAAGGACAAGAAGGCCAAGCACAAAGAAAAGGTCTGGTTCTACGAGGTGCGCGCGGACGGGTTCGACCCGGACAAGATTTCCGGTGGCGGCAGACCTGAAACCCCCGAACGAAACGACATCCCCGACCTGCTTACCCAATGGGCTGGATACAAGAAATCGGGCTTCAAGGAACTCCCCGGTGCAGAGGGTGGAACACTCCTACCCACTGGAACCGATGAAATCCGATCCTGGTGGACGACAATTAGGTCCATCGCAGAGAACGACTACAACCTGGCTGCCGGGCGCTATAAACCGCAGATCGCGGACAAGGTACCGGACGACGACCCAACGCAGCTTATCCGGGAGACGCTCGCCATTGAGCGCGACATCGCGGGTGGTCTGGAGAAACTGCTTCAGGAAGTGGAGGCAGTCGAATGAGATGGAACTCAGTTCAAATAGCAAAAACGTGCTTGCGAACTCGAATGCGCGACCCGAAGAGGAATCCTAACACTCCTTTTCTCTATGTCGATATTTCAGCAATTGATCGCAGCCTCAAAGTCATCACCTCTGCCCCTGAAATTCTCGGGGCAGACGCGCCAAGCCGAGCAAGGAAAGAAATTCGCGAAGGCGATATATTAGTCTCGACAGTCCGCCCGAATTTGAATGCCGTCGCTGTGGTTCCGCCAGATTTAGATGGACAGATCGCATCAACCGGTTTCTGTGTCCTGCGACCCAACAAAGCGACCATATTCGGAAAGTACCTTTTCTATTTCACGACTACTCCAAATTTCGTTGGCATTCTTAGTGGTAAGGTTCGTGGAGCTCATTACCCCGCCGTCTCCGATGGAGATGTTAAAGAAATTGAGTTGCCACTCCCGACTGTCTCCGAGCAACAGCGCATCGTCGAGATACTCGACCAGGCGGACGCGCTCCGCAGGAAACGCGCCGAGGCCGACGCCAAGGCCACCCGCATCCTCCCCGCGCTATTTTACAGAGTGTTTGGCGATCCTCTGGCACTGATAAGCTCCGGCGAGGGTGTCCCTCTTTCTGAGCTTGAAGTAGACCTGCAGAACGGATTTGCCTGTGGGGAAAAGGATGTTGAGGATGGTGTTCCGCACCTCCGAATGAACAACATCGATGATGCAGGCGTGCTCAATCTGGAACTTGTCCGGACCGTCCCGTTTGACCGTGATACTGAACGGTATCGGCTAATGGAGAAAGACGTGCTTTTCATGGGCACGAACAGCGAGGACAAGATCGGCAAGACCTGTCTGTTCTTGCCTCCCGATGAACGAACCTACCTGTTCAGCAATCATCTGATCCGCCTTCGCGTATCGGACTCGCGCATTACTCCAGAGTACCTTGCTGGTTTCCTCCACCTGCTATGGTCGAAGAGGTTCTTCCCTTCCATTGCCAAGAGATGGGTCAACCAATCTGCGGTGGCTCAGTCTTCACTTGCAGCCCTTCGCATTCCGTTGCCGGGCGAAAGATCGCTTCAAGTGTTCACGACCGCATTCCAAAACCTCTTGTCTCTGAGAGCACAGCGGGTGCGCTCAGGACAAACTCTCGACCAGACCTTTGCCGTTTTACTTCACCGCGCCTTCACCGGTGACCTCACGGTCAAGTGGCGTGAGGCGCATATGAAGGAACTCCTGGCAGAGATGGAAGCCCAGGCCAAAGCTCTTGACTGCCCGCCAACGCAGAGCAACTCACCAGAGGTCGGATCGAAACGCCATGCCGGTCATGACATGTATAACAAGGCAGCATTGGCTGCGTATATAACTGACCGTTGCCACGCGCCCGACCGTCCCTTGGGAAGAGTGAAGCTCGCCAAGCTCTTTTATTTGGTACAGCAAAAGGCAGAGATCGAACTCACTGAGACATTTATGAAGCGCGCCGCCGGGCCGCTTGACGATGAAATCCACAAGTTCCTGAGCCTTGCTCAGAAAAGCAAGTGGCTGGTTCTCCTCCGGGGCGAAGGCGATCTGAAACCTGTAAAGCCGGGAACAAAAGTTTCCAAAGCCATCGAGCAAGCCGAGAAACTTTTAGGTCCTGCAAAGGCAATGGTTGACGAGATGCTCGACCAGATGAAGGGGTGGGGCTACCGCGCTCTCGAACGCTGGGCCACCGTCCTCGATGCATCCTTCGAACTGAAGGCAGCCGGACATCCTGCTACGGTCGAGACCATTAAGGATGTCATCCAGAAACATCCGGAGTGGGTGCCCAAATTGAACAGGGATGAGTTCTCAGACACGCATATCGAAACCGCTCTTAAAGGATTGCGCGGTTTCGGCTTTATCACAAACCAAGATTGATGGAGGTGCATTATGCCCAAGAAGCCAGAAAACCACGGCAAACCCTGGACCGACAAGCAGGTTCAGCAGTTGGAAAAACTCGTTGACCAGAACACCCCCACACGGGTGATCGGTCTCAAGCTCGGGCGGACGGAGGACTCGATCCGCTCCAAGGCGAGCGAAGAGGACATCTCGCTCAAGCCGACAAATCAGTCGCCTTACAACCGACGCAAGAAATGAGGCGTTGAAGGAAGTAGCATGGATGACGATCTCCGACATTTCCGGCCTGCTTACCTGAAGATCCAGGAGGACATGGAGCGCCTGAACCGCGCAATCAAGCCGTCCTATCTGAGCGTCTATGAACAGATGGAACGGGCGCTTGAGCCGATCCGGCGTCAGCACCTGGAGATCTCACGTTCCATCGAGCTTTCCGGACTTGCGTCATCCCGTCTGACGGAGATCGTCCACGCCAATCAGCGTTGGCAAGATCTGATCGACCAAGCCACCGTCTCGGGCCGCGTTTTTGAAGATATCAAGCGGACGCATCAGACATGGCTCGAAGGGATCAGGCCGATACAGGACAGCATCGAACAGCTTCAGGCAGCGGCCAAATTGTCTCTCGGCGATATGGCCTATCGGGCGACTGTCGCAGAGCAGCTCTTCGCCGGAATCGACTTTGATGCCATGCGGCAAGCCATGGCATTACCGGAGCCGGCGTTCCTGAAGTTCCAGGACGTGATCGGCAATGTGACGTCAACCTATGAAAAGCTGGCCGCATCCATTCGTGTCCTTCCAGATATGACCTATTTACCTGCGTTCGCGCTGCCCGGAGCAACGCGTGAGGTCTTCATCACTGGGTACGCATTAGACGCGATCCGGGTTCCGGAGGAGCCGGAGGACGTGGAGGATGCATCCGTAGTTCAGTTGATCGCAGAAGTGGAGCAGGAAACCTCCGGCTGTATCGGATTGCTACAGGCCGTCGATCCCGCCCTGGCCAGACCGTATATCGGCGCGCACGATGCGCTGCGCGGAAGAAACGTCGACCGCACAAGGCACATTCTCTCCTCGTTGAGAGAGTTCTGGAACCACTTGCTGCGTCGCCTGGCCCCAGACGAACACGTACTTTCATGGGTATCGACGGACGATAAGGGCCTGCTCTACGAGGGGCGGCCGACCCGGAGAGCGCGCGTGCTGTACGTTTGTCGCAGCCTCAACCACGAGCCTCTGACCGATTTTGTCGTTCAAGACACGCGTGCGCTGGTGAAACTGGTGGAGTTTTTCAATCGTGTCCACGAACTCGATCCGGAATTGACGGATGAACAGCTCCGCGCCCTCCTGCTCCGGACCGATTCCTGGCTCACGTACATTTTACAAATTTGGGAGGGGACGAAATAGCCATGCTGACTGCCTTACGAATTGGAAATTTCAAGGCCTTTGCCGAAACTCAGCGGATTCCCGTCCGTCCCTTGACCTTGATCTATGGTGCGAACAGTTCCGGGAAATCGAGCGTGCTGCACAGCATGATTCTCGCCCGCCATGCGCAAGAGACGGGCGATTTGGATGTTCATCGTACCAACGTGGGCGGCGAGTCGGTGGACCTGGGTGGATTCCGCCAGTATGTCCACAGACGTGAGGCCAATCGTCGGGTTGAGTGGGCCATGGACCTGGACACAAGTTCATTCAAGGACAGGCTTGCGGAACTCTTCGCGCCCGTGAAGCAGGTTACGATGCTCCTCAACCTGGGCATCGGCCTGGACGATCAGGACCATCCGCTCCTGGAGTCAATTCCTGAAATCCACACATATGAACTTCTCGCCGATGGTCAAAGCCTTCTCCGGATGAGTCGCCGAAGAGACGGTAAGCTCCAGCTCGACCGTTTGGATCACGAACATCCCGTCTTTCGTGAAGTTATCAAGGCGATGGTTCTGCTTTCTACGACTACCGAGACGATTCACCCGGAGGACTTTGAGGGTCTGGATGAGGCGATTGCCGAGCTTGTCCCGGAGGTGGTGGCAAAGAGCACGCAGTTTTTGCCGGACGGATTGGCGGAGTCAAACGTCTTCAGCCCAGGCGGCCAGACCAGGCTTTTTACAATCAGCAAAGCCCGCAGAAAGGAGGAGTTGAGCGCGGCCGTACGTTCATTCCTCCCTCGCAAGATCGATGAGATTTTACGTGGCGTAAGTCAGGTGGTCACGGGTGAGTTATCGAGCCTCAGATACCTGGGACCATTGCGATCTTATCCGCCGCGCCATCTGGCCTTTTCTCAGCACCACGATCCGAACTGGTATGCCGGCGGGGGCTACGCGTGGGACGTGATTCGTCGTGACGCAAGTGTTCGTAAACTGGTTAATGAATGGCTCTCCGCGCCTGACCGACTCCAGACGCCATACGAACTGATCTTGCGAGACCTCGTTGGGATTGATCAGTTGGAGGGACCGCTGCTCGATGGGCTTGAACAAATTGAACTCAATATGGAGCCAGATTACGACGACAGCCCCACGCCAACCGGGGCTTATCCTGTCATCAAGGACCCGGAGGCGGAAGCCGTGAAGATCCGAGACCTCATCCGCGCTTCGGATATCGACAAGCTCAATGAGCTGATCATGATCGACCGCCGGTCGAACACCGTTGTGAGCCATCGGGACGTTGGGATTGGTGTCAGTCAGGTCTTGCCGATTCTTGTGGGCGCATACGCCTCGAGAAACCAGATCGTCGCCATCGAGCAACCGGAAATCCATTTGCACCCGGCGCTCCAGGCAGACTTGGGTGACGTGTTCATCCAATCCGCCCTTGGTGCAGGCAAAAACAGGTTTCTGATTGAAACGCATAGCGAGCACCTGCTTTTGCGGGTGATGCGCCGTATGCGTGAGACCAGCAATGGCGAACTGCCTGAAGGAGTTCCACCGATCACTCCAAAGGACGTGTGCGTGTTGTTTGTACAGCCGAAAGGTACATCGTCGGCGGTGCGCCATCTGGAATTGGATGAAGAGGGTCAGCTCCTGGACGCGTGGCCGGGCGGTTTCTTTGAAGAAGGCTACCGGGAACGGTTTGCGTGAAGGAGGAGCTACCTGTGCTTTATGAATTTGCCATGACGCCCGACCTATTCGACGCATCCGTAGCCAACACAGACGGCAGCGCAAGTATCATTTTGGTCCAGCTTTTGCGGGGGATAGCCGAAAACGGTCTACTGGCAAATCTTCACAAAGATCGATGGTTACGTCATGTAACAGAGAAGAGGGCAACGACGCTTTCACCCGCTTTGAGAGATAAAGTCTTTACGTGCCTTTCGGTGCTGCATGATCGGCATCGGCTGGTTCGACATCCGAAGTGCATGGCTGGCGATCCCGGCAATGACAAAGAATGGTTGAACCTGGCCTTCGATTCGCACGACCGGATTCCCTTTCACGCCATTGTCCTGAGCCAACCGTTAATAGACGGTTGCGGCCGCGAATGCGACGCCTTGGTCGAGTTCTTTGGTTCTTTGGATTCAGCACAATGGAACGGCAGGCGGAAGAGGACATTGTCACTAACCAGAACGGAAGCTGACTATCGGGCAGCGCTTACACCGATACTACGACATGCAAAATCTTTAGCCCTTATCGACCCATATTTGAATTACCATGAATCCCGTTATTTCAACACAGTCGCAATCTGTTCGAACGTTTTTGGACAAAGAGGACATGCCAGGCTTCAAGGGCGTATCGATATCCATGCTGAAGCGGGCAAACAGAAGCCCGATGGCCGAACCGTTGCAGCCCACCTCGCCGCCTGGGAACAAAAGCTTCGGCCGCTGATCACGGTGGATGGCCATAGATTCAGGGTGTTCCTCTGGGAGTCTTTACCTGGTTCTGAGTCGATGCATGACCGCTTTATCCTGACTGATCAATGTGGCATTTCTACTCCTGGCGGACTGGATTGCCGAAGTCACTCCCATGCTAACAGCACTGATTGGAACCTGCTTGACGATGATGTGCGCATTCGCCGATGGGCTGAATACGATCCGTCCGTGAGCCCGTTCAAGTTACTGGGCAATAAGGAGATTTCATGACGGGAGTTAGGTTCAATACAGCCGGAAGGTTCGCAATAAGATGACAAACGAGGAAATAGCCAGATTCTTCAACACCACGCGGCCCTTCATTCAGGGTAACCCCGATCTGCGTGATCCCCAGGTTGAGGGATGGTTCCGCACGCGCCAGCACTTCCGGAACAATATCGAGCATAGGTTCTACCGAAAGTGTCTTTTGAATCTGCCAGCCGGAAGAAGCGGCTTTTTCACTCAAGCGGCGTGCGTGTCTGGATGTGCCATTGTATAGAATTACAGGGAGATAACCCATGCACAAAATGACATTGTTTCCGTTGGGAAACGCCGACTGCTGTCGCATTGATTTGGAGTGCGGCAAAAAAATCCTTTTTGACTTCGCGGACACACGGGACCCAGAGGATGAGAACGACTTGCGCTGTGATCTCACCAAGGAGCTCAGGGAAGACCTCGAGGCATGCAATCGCGACTACTTTGATGTTGTGGCATTTAGCCACCTCGACAAAGACCATTTCAGTGGTGCAACGGAATTCTTTTACTTGGAGCACGCCAAGAAATATCAGGGCGACGACCGAATAAAAATGAATGTCATGTGGGTGCCTGCTGCCCTCATTACTGAGGAAGGTCCTGATGATGACGAGGCCCGTATCCTCCAGACAGAGGCGCGTCACCGCTTTCGAGCAGGGAAAGGCATCCGTGTTTTTTCGCGTCCGGAACGCTTAAGACAATGGTGCGAGGAAAACGGCATCAAACTCGACGACCGGGTTCGAATGATTACTGATGCGGGAGAACTTGCTCCCGAATTCTCGCTCTCTCTGGATAAAGCCGAGTTTTTCGTTCACTCGCCGTTTGCCGTGCGTCAAGACGAAAACACTGTCGAGGACCGAAACGAAGATTCTCTTGTGATGCAAGTCACCTTCGAGATCGAACGGGTCCAGACGAAGGCCATGCTTTTAGCCGACTCAACTCACGAGATATTGTCGGATATCGTGGGTATAACAAGAAGTAAAGACAACGACCATCGTCTCGAATGGGATATTGCAAAACTTCCACACCATTGTAGTTACCTGTCAATCGGTCCAGAAAAGGGCAAGAGCAAGACCAAGGCTGTTGAACAGGTCGAATGGTTGTACAAGGAGCAAGGACAAGATGGGGCCATAGCGGTTTCAACGAGTAAGCCGATTCCCGCGGCTGGCACGGATGAGGACAAGGATGATCAGCCTCCGCACCGCCAGGCAGCCGAGTATTACAAGGAAGTTGTTACCGACCTCCGCGGACAGTTCGTGGTTACAATGGAGCACCCGACATCTAAGGCCCCTGAGCCTATAGTGATTGAAATCGGGAGAACCAAAGGAACACTCAAGAAAAGTGTTCTCGGCGCAGCCTATGTTGCCACCTCACAGCGCGCCCCGCGGGCAGGCTAAAGCGAATGGAAACCGGTTTTTTTGAAGCAGATGGCGAAATCGTGCGTTTAGGCCAGCTTGAAATCGAGAAGGTTCGTGACCTCGTGCTCATGCTGGATGAATGTAAGATTCCGTTTGCCAGCCTTGTAGAATGCCGAAAAATGGGTACCCTCGAGACGGTCGTCTTCAATGTGGAGGTTGAGGTGCCTCAGTTATGCCGCTATCCCGTCAGTCCGTCAGAGAGAATTGCTGCGACCTTTCACAAGGATGATAGCACCTTCCCAATTGTTCACGCACTGCGAAAAGACTTTCCACAGGTTCCCCATCTCAACCTTCACATTCAAGAATTCCCGCGAAATCTTTGCATCTACTCCGAACGATATGAAGACATCAAACGTCGTTGGACATCCCCACGTTTCGTTCATCGAATTCGGGATTGGCTTGCACTTACCGCGAGAGGAGAGCTCCATCAGGAGGATCAACCCTTAGAACAAATTCTAATTGACTACGTTGGGCATCTTGTGCTTTCAGACCGTCTCTTAGAAGAAGCCGATGACGCCCGACCGATTTTTATTGGTAGCGTTCGTCCGGTTGAGAAAGAGAAGCTATTTTTGATTGCTCAACAACAGCAACCCCAAGATGGAGCATTGAACATCATTGCCAGCGTACACCGATGTCCTCCTCAGACCCACGGGGTAATTTATAAGAGACCCATCACTTTAGCCGATCTGTCTGCTTTGGTTGATCGTATAGGCCTTGATATTCTTGCTGAGCTACGGAGCCGCCTCAAGAATTGGCTGAATAACAAAAAGTCTATCCTCGACTCGCATATCCTTCTCGTCATCCAGTTCCCTAAAAGAAGAAGTGACGATGATGAGATTGAAACTGTCGACACATGGGCTTTCCTTCTGGGAGATGCGGCAAGAACCGGAGAAAACGCTGGCGACCTACGAATACGTGATCTTGGTATCAGAATCGGGCTCTGGGACATACAAGATAAACAGGTTGGTCTCCTTCTCAGTCCAGACACGTCGAAACGTGGTGAGAATGTCGGTCTCGATGTCCTCAATGTATCTTTCCAGCTTACTCGCGTAACGGCTGCCAGCCTCAACGGCTTCAGTACGATGGACGACATTCGAATTGTCGCGATTGGAGCCGGGGCTCTCGGTTCACAGACAATAATGAACCTTGCTCGCAGCGGCTTTGGAACCTGGACCATCGTCGATCACGACCGGCTAATGCCCCACAACATCGCGCGACATATGTTGACTGGTCATTTCGTCGGATGGAAAAAAGCAGAGGCCGTGGCATCGCTCGCGAACTCGATTGCTGGTGATACAGACCTTTTTACCGCGCTATCGGTGGATGTGCTGGCACCGGGCGAACGGAATGCAGATATCGTAAAAGCCTTCCACAACGCAGAAGCTATTTTAGATATGTCCACGTCAATCGCTGTTGCGAGAAAAATAGTCCGTGACGTTGAAAGCGACGCCCGGCGCATATCCCTTTTTCTGACACCATCGGGGCGCTCCCTTGTCTTGCTTGCTGAGGACAAAGGCAGGACGATGCCGCTGGATGCCCTTGAGATGCAATATTATAGGGCTGTAGCCAATAACGATAGGCTGGAAAAACATTTCCAAACAATGGGAAATAGAACCCGCTACGGACAATCCTGCCGAGATATCACCAGTACACTTCCACAGAACCTCGTAGCACTGCATGCTGCCATCGGAGCTCAGGCGATTAGAAATACGATTAACGATCACAGCGCAACCGCGGTTATCTGGCAAGAAGAAGGTTGCGGAAAAGTAGAACGGACAGATATTGAATTAACCCCCGTGATTCATCATCGTATAGAAAGCTGGACTGTAATCACCGATGAAGGCCTTTTGCAGAAGCTTGGCATGTTCCGTCAAGCCAGGCTTCCGAACGAGACAGGCGGCGTTCTACTCGGTTCCTTCGATCTGGATAGAAAAATCCTTTACATCGTTGACGCTTTGCCATCACCACCAGATAGTGAGGAGTGGCCAACGCTGTACATCCGTGGGCGCAAGGGACTGCGCCAGGCAGTTGACGCTCTAGAAGAAAAGACTCACGGAATGCTTGAGTACATTGGCGAGTGGCATTCGCACCCTCCAGGTGCTCGGTTGGCAGCCAGTTGTGACGATCTAAAGGTCTTCGCTTGGTTGACTGAGTTGATGCAGGCTGATGGTTTACCAGGATTGATGATGATCGTAGGCGACCCTGGTCGGACAAGCTGCTATGTAGGAGGAATCATGAAAGAAGAGAATCTTTTGCCAGAGGCGTCCAGTCATGAATAATTCGTGGCTTAATTATTTCAATCTTAGCGACCATTATGAAAGGAAGGCCCGGTTCCTTCCCGCAGTACTTTCTGTTCTTCCCTTACTGCCGGTAGCCACTACGTTTGGCGTGCCGCTACTTGAATGGGGAAAGTTGCTCATTGCTGGCGTAGGGCTTGGAGCGATTGTGGCTGTTGCTCTTTCACATGTTGCGTCAGCATTCGGTAATCGTTTGCAAGACATATTGTGGCCAGATTGGCCCCATGATGCGCCAACAAACCGATGGCTCCATCCTGATGAGAAATCGGTCTCTATCCAACAGAAGCAGCACTGGTATCAGGCCATTATGAGTCTCGTTCAAATCGACATCCAAAAGGCCGTGGATGCGGAAGAGCCGGATGAGCTAAAGGCGACGATCAATGATGCTGTCAAAGCACTGCGGAATAGAATATGGAAGACTCCGGAAGCAGAGCGTGTGCAGCTTCACAACGTCGATTATGGTTTCGCTCGAAACATTACTGGTCTCAGACCAGTCTGGATGACTTTCGCTTTGAGCAGCCTTGTGGGCTGTTGGTACGCATATATCTGGGACAGTGGAGCCATTTTATGGGCAATCGTTTCCACGGTCCTCGCGGTCGGAGCACTGGCAATGGCCACTTTGCTTCCTGCTTATGTGCGCAAGAAGGCGCACTATTATGCCGAGAGCTTTTTTGGTGCTGTTGTCGCCTTAAGTACTTCAGGAGTGCGGATGCAATCAAAACCCAACGCACCGGCGGATTGCGGACAAACAACGCAATGAGGCGATCATGCCAGTAGTGCATTTCCTGAACGTTGGTGACGGTGACTGCTCCATTATCCAGCATGGAAGCGGCCGTACGACTGTTGTAGACATATGCAATGGTGGAAGCTCTACGCAAAGAGCTCTTTTGGAAGCGTTTGGCAGACACATCGGCATCGCCAAGACCGGCTTAGGGAATTATGGCATGAGAAAATCGCCGACGGAGCCGGTTTCCTATATGAAGGGAATTGCTATCTCGAAAATATTCCGCTTTATCTTGACACACCCTGACATGGATCACATGGATGGTTTTAAGGTTTTGTGCGATGAAATCGGCATTCTTAATTTCTGGGATTCGGGGGCTCGAAAAGAAAAGCCTTCCTTTTCGGAAGGACGATACAACGAAGAGGATTGGGATCATTATGTCAGGGTCCGTGATGGTAAGAGCGATGGCGTCACGGTCGTTACACCTAAAGCTCGAAGCCGTTTTCAATACGCGAACCGTGGCGAGCCGGATGACCGAGGGGATTGCCTTGATATCGTTGCACCGGACTCGGGGTTGGTGACAGCCGCAAACAATTCAGACGACGCGAATGACGCTTCGTATGTGCTGGTGTATCGAACATGTGGCGGCAGGATCGTATTCCCCGGCGATGCCCACGACAACACATGGGAGTACGTTCTGAACAATCACAAGGAATTGGTACAAGACTGTGCCGTGCTTATTGCCCCACATCATGGTCGTGATTCTGATCGTTCTTTCGATTTCCTTGATGTTCTCAGTCCCAAACTAACCCTATTTGGCTGCGCTCGTTCCGAGCATCTCGCCTACGACGCATGGAACAGCCGCAATTTAGTCCATATAACGAATAACCAAGCCGGTAACATACTCTTGAATGGTACAGACGCGGGTATCGAGGTATTCGTCGAAAACCTGAGCTATGCCCAAAATTACGATGGATTTGATAATACGAAAACCCTTTATGGGTGTTTTTACATTGGTACCGTTTCAAAGGACTGAGGAAATTTTTCTGGATAGAGAAATGAAATGAGCAAGACCTTTAAACCCATCTTCATGATCACCAACCGGATCACCGCCGGGCTGACCCGCATCGAGCGAGCCCGGGGGTTCCTGGAGGCCGCGACTTTGTCCGAAGCCTGGGTGCGGGAGATGGGACGCCGTGCGCTAATCCTTGAAGCCCATCACACCACGCACATTGAGGGAACCCGTCTGACCTTTGAGCTTGCGGAGCGACTTCTCCAATCAGGAGAGGCCCGATGAGCTTCTCAAAAGATGTCGTCGACTTGGCCATTGTCGCTGCAGGACGCTGCTGTAGCATCTGCCACAAGTTATGCAGTGACCGAATCTATTCACATTCGTAAGGAGATTTTCTGCATTGGACATCCCACGGATATTCAACATCACCGAAAGCGCTCACCGCATCCACAACCCGATCACACCCGAGAAGCTCGCCACTCTCGGCGCGGCGCTGCGTCTGGAATCGGGGGCCCGGGTGCTCGACCTCGGCAGTGGTTCGGGGGAGATGCTGTGCACCTGGGCACGCGATCACGGTGTCATCGGCACCGGGATCGACATGAGCCAGTTGTTCACCGAGCAAGCGAAACGCCGTGCTGAAGAACTCGGCGTCGCCGATCAAGTCAAGTTCATCCATGGCGATGCCGCCGGCTATGTCTCTGACGAGAAGGTCGATATGGCAGCCTGTGTCGGTGCCACGTGGATCGGTGGAGGAGTAGCCGGCACTATCGAGCTTCTGGCGCGGAGCCTGCGCACCGGAGGGATCATCCTCATTGGCGAGCCCTACTGGCGGCAGATGCCGCCGACCGAAGATGTTGCCAAGGGGTGTCTTGCCGGCTCGATCTCCGACTTTCTCATGCTTCCGGAACTTCTCGCGTCTTTCGGCCGCCTTGGCTACGACGTCGTTGAAATGGTTCTGGCTGACCAAGACGGTTGGGACAGATATGAGGCGGCCAAATGGCTCACCATGCGCCGATGGCTTGAAACCAATCCCGACGACGAGTTGGCGAAAGAGGTTCGAGCCCAACTGACCTCGGAACCCGTGCGCTACGCCGGTTACACACGTGAGTACCTGGGCTGGGGCGTGTTCGCTCTGATGACGCGGTGATGAGTTGTGGCATCCGGCGGAGATGGGGAAATGCGATTCAACGCCGCTTCCGCCTCACCGGGAATGACCTGATCTTTGATAACCATTTGATATTGAAGGTTTTCGGTTAACTTCGGGAGAAAGAGAACGGTTATGAAGAGGGTTGCACACGGGGAGCCAGAATCATAGAAGGGCGTTCACGGGTAAGGTGAGCGCCCTTTATTTTTGCCATGTACTATCTTTACATTCTCCAGTCAGAATCAAGCGGGCGATATTATATTGGGCAGACGGACAATCTCGAGCGCCGTTTATCGGAGCATAATTCTTCTTCCTGTACAAGTACTAAGACGACAAAACGCTTTTCGGGTCCCTGGGATCTGATATATTCCGAAGAATACAAGACACGTTCTGAAGCAATGGCGCGAGAGCGTGCAATCAAGAGCTGGAAGAGCAGGGAAGCAATAAAAAGACTGATTGATAGGTGATTCGTATTTCAATGCTGTTAATCCCGATCGTGTCGGGATTCGAGTCCGCGCTGGGGAGCCAGAATCATAGAAGGGCGTTCACGGGTAAGGTGAGCGCCCTTTATTTTTGCCATGTATTATATTCATGTGCTTCAGGTGTTTCGTTGTTTCCGCGGTTGTATTTTATTGACACACACTCTCTTTCCTTATATCTATTCCAGTCAAAAGATTTTCTTATAAACCAACTCCGGCCGAAGTGGGGATCAATTCGGTACTGAAGGAGCCTGCAAAGATGGTACAAACGGACAATTTTTCTCACACCGATTTTATTCGTGACATTATTGATGATGATTTAAAGACAAACAAAAATGAGGGACGTGTGGCTACGCGTTTTCCCCCGGAGCCGAACGGGTATATCCATATCGGACATGCAAAGTCGATCTGTCTCAATTTTGGCCTTGCCGCGCAATATGGGGGCACATGCAATCTGCGGTTCGACGATACGGACCCGAGCGGCGAATCTCTTGAATATGTCGAGTCGATTATCGATGATATCCACTGGCTGGGCTTCGACTGGGAAGACCGCATGTACTATGCCTCCGATTATTTTGAGCAGCTCTATCAATTTGCGATTGGACTTATCAAAAGAGGCAAGGCCTATGTCTGCGATTTGACAGCCGACGAAATACGGGAATACCGGGGATCCTTCACCGAGCCGGGCACAGAGAGCCCGTATCGAAACCGCAACGTGGATGAGAATCTTGACCTCTTTGAACGGATGCGCAACGGTGAATTTGAGGATGGCACGCATGTACTGCGCGCAAAGATCGACATGGCTTCACCGAATATTGTCATGAGAGACCCCGTTATCTACCGTATCAAGAGGGAGGCCCACTACCGCACCGGAAATGAGTGGGTTGTGTATCCCATGTATGATTTTGCCCACTGTCTCTCCGACGCCATCGAGGGGATAACGCATTCGATCTGCACCCTCGAATTCGAGAATAACCGGTTTCTCTATGACTGGATCGTGGAACAGTTGATCGACGGCAGTCGCCCGAAGCAGATAGAGTTCGCCCGTCTTAACCTGAGCTATACCGTTATCAGCAAACGGGTACTGATTGAACTGGTTGATAACGGTCTGGTTGCGGGATGGGATGATCCTCGTATGCCCACGATAGCAGGGATGAGACGCAGAGGCTATACGCCGGAGGCCATCAGAAACTTTTGTACCCAGATCGGCGTTGCCAAAAATGACAACCTCATCGACATGGCCCTGCTGGAGCATTGTGTGCGCGAAGACCTGAATGAAAAGGCGCCGCGCGCGATGGGAGTGTTGCACCCGCTCAAGGTTATTATCGACAACTATCCCGAAGGGCAGGTCGAACAGTTCGAATGTGCCAATCATCCTCAGAATCCCGACATGGGAACACGCACGATACCCTTCTCCCGGGTGCTGTACATCGAGCGTGACGACTTTCACGAAGACCCGCCGGGGAAATATAAGCGTCTCGCTCCCGGTCGGGAGGTGCGACTCCGGAACGCCTATGTCATAAAGTATGAAAGCATGGTGAAGGATGAAAAGGGCGAAGTTGTTGAATTGCACTGCACATACGATCCGGACACGCGAAACGCGCCGCCGCCCGACGGTCGCAAAATAAAAGGTGTCATACACTGGGTATCGGCAGCGCACTGTGTGCCCGCCGAGGTGCGCCTCTACGACCGGCTTTTCCGTGTAGAGGACCCCGCAGGCGAGGACGGGGAATGCACGCACTATATGAACCCGGATTCACTGGAACCCCTGGTCTCTTGTTTTGTAGAGCCCGGTTTGAAGGGTGCCGCCCCGGGGAGCGGATATCAGTTTGAAAGGCTCGGGTACTTTTGCGTCGATTCGAAAGATTCTTCACCTGACAGGTTGGTATTTAACCGTGTTGTGGCGCTTCGGGATACATGGGGGAAGATAAGTAAAAGATGAGAATCCCCGTTGGTATAACATATGAAGCGGGCAGACTGAGGATATAACAGCTGTGCTGCTCCATGTGGGAAAGGCATTTTGTATACCGATACGCTCTGCTATCGGTATTAATTCAACCGGCAATTTTTATTGCGTCGAAGGCTTATAAAAACTGAGTTTCATTAAAATGGCTGGGAGACAAGGATTCGAACCTTGATTGACGGAGTCAGAGTCCGCTGTCCTACCGTTGAACGATCTCCCAGCAAATAAGAGTACGATTGAATGTCCATTTCGGATACGCGGCACTATAGTGACATCGGACTTTTTTGTCAACAGATTTTTATTATCATTTGGAGGTATAATAAAGAAAAACCCCCTGTTACCGGGTAACAGGGGGTTTTAAAATTTCAAGGTACGATCAACTCTTAGAAGTAGTAATGAATACCGAATGTGGCGGCGATTCCGTCAAGGTTAACCTCGACCTCAGCACCGTCAAAATCTTCTTCATAGCTGATGTAGTTGTAACCGATATCGAAGTTGAAACCCAGCTCGGGGATTTCCGACCAGTTCCATTCCGCCCCGATAAACGCGCCGAGGGACCATAAGTCATCATCCAGCATTGATTCCTCATACATATCAACATTGATCATTCCATAACCGACCTTTGCTCCGAGATAGAAACGGCTGTTGCTCTTGACGATCGGCGCGAACATGGCCTTGGCCTCGAAAATGGTCAGATCGGCCTCCGCCAGGGTTCCCCCTGGAACGTCGATATTGATTCCGCCGTAGAAAACGGAACCTTCTAGGCCGACATTATCGTTTACCCATCCGCGCAAGGAAATACCGTTAAAATAACCATCGGATACCATTCCCTGATATCCTAATCCCGCCTTGCCGGACAGATAGTTATCGCCTTCCGCGAGCGCGGGCCCGGCAACCATGAACAGCAGTAAGGTGGCTATCGCCACACACGTAAACAATCTTTTCTTCATAATACATCCTCCTCCTCAATCAGTTTTGTTAATGTAGTGTAATTGCCCTGAACCGTCACCCTTTTTCTTAACGTTAATTAAGAGAAAGCTAGCAGAAACTCGTATCAACGTCAACTAAAATCAGTGTAGATTAAACTTTTTTCGATCACATCAATGCCCGGCCGTGCTGATAAAACATCCGCCGCCACCGGATTCTCCGGATGAGTCGTTCGATACGTTTCCCCCGATCACAATGATATCCGAGCGTGTTGAGGAGCCGGTAGCCTGTACCTCCAGCGTATGGTTTTCTTCCGAGAGCGTCGAGGCGTTATCGAAGAGTGCTTCCCACAGGTACGAATTGCCGGTAACCTGCGTCATTGTGTGCCAGTCGCCTGTCTCGTCGATTCTGAAGCGCACCTGGGTTACCGGATTGACATCGAAGACAAGGGCGCGGATCGGTTTCGGGTTCAGATCGTCGATGCTGTAAGCATACGGGCTGTCGTCCGTTCCGAGGTTTCTGTCCACGGGGGCGGTTATCAGCACCACCGGCCAGGTCTTTACATTCACCGCCACGGTCGAGATGCCGTTGCAGTCGATGGCCGTGACATTGTACTGGTTTTCATCGGATTTACCCAGTGCCCCGACATTCAGGTACAAGATGCCGTCCGATGTGTCCCCGGACAGAAAGTCCTCCTCATACCGGTGGGTATGTCCGAAGGCGTACATGGAGACCCCGTACGATTCCATGAGGTCGATAAAAGCAGCGGCACCGTATGTCAGAGATGTCTCATCGGGATTGCCCGTCGAAAGGATGGGATGGTGTCCGAATATAATCGTCAGGTCGGCGTCCGTATTATTCTCCAGTTCGGTCTCGATATAAGAAAGCTCATATTCGTCCAGACCGGCGTGATCACCGAAATTAGGGGGTGCAAGGAAGCTGGCTCCGTCGTTGCCGGCGGTGCATACGCCGATGAAGTGATACTTCCCGAACGTAAAATCTCTGCGCCATGAGATCTGTGTCTGTCCTGTGGCGATTCCCTGAATTGAGTTGGCAAGATAATAGACAAAATCTTTGTCGTTGTAGTGATCGTGATTGCCGGGGATATCGTAATAAAAATCGGCATCGATTCCGGCCGCGTCGAGGATTCCGTAATATTCTTCCCACTCTTCGATATGAGGACCGTCAGGAAAGAGCCCATCGCCCTTTGTCGAATCCGTCAGGTCGCCCGAATTGACGATGAACAGCGGGTTGATGGCGGTGCGCGCTTCTGTGACGATCCACTGGAGGTTATCCGTGTCATCGCTGCCGCTCGTCCCGATATGGGGATCGGTTATATGTATGAACCAGAAGACCTTGTCGTTCGCGGCACTGTAGTAAGCCGAATGTGGATCGGCGGCCCACAGCACGGAACCCGTGAATGTCGAGAGAAAAACAATAGTTATCAGTGTCAGGAATACGGGTAGTATCCTTCCTCTCGATGCCGTATGAGAAAGGGTTTTCATAACTCTAGTTTGTTCCATCTATCCCCTCTATCAACCTGTCGAGCTTTTCGATAACGGCCGGGTCGTCACTCATCTCTTTTGCCGCCGTGAGCTGTTCGACGGCTTCGTCGTTCATGCCCAGTTTTGTATAGGCTGAAGCCATGGCAAGACGGGCATTCATATCATATGGAGCGAGAGCGACAACCTTTTTATATTCCTCGACCGCCGGTGCATATTCTTTCCGGACGTAGTAAACCCGTGCGAGGTTGCGGTGGGCCTCTACAAGATCATGGTTTATTTTCAAGGCTTTCTTGAACGACGTGATGGCATCTTCAAAACAGCGGGCTGCTTCTTCTTTCTTTCCCGTGGGCAGCAGATTGTAGAACCCCTCGTTGAAAGAGGAAAGTCCCTGGTCATTATAATACTGCGCGCTGAACTGTATCTCCTTCGATATGGCACCGTTACTTCCGGAACAGATAAAGAAGGCCAGGAGTATAAGGATTACGGGCGGAAAGGTCGACTCTTTTAAAGGCATTGTGTTCCTCCCTGTATCTTCTGATACGAATTTTTTTTCGGGTGGGTAAATAGTAGAAGCATACGTGCTGCGGGTCAATAATAAAAGGTTGTCAGATGTCTCTATAGACTACACTACCTCGATTCCATCTATGTCTTTCAGCAGCTTGTCCACGCGGGATTTTCCTATTTCATCCCTGAAGGCCTGAAGTGTTTCCGAGATGGCCTTTAACCCGGCGGTTTGGGCAACGGGAATTGTATCTATCCCCCTGTCTTCCAGGGCTTCAACGACAAATTGTATGGTGAGCGTATGGATGTCGCGGGCGGGCTGATAGCCCAACTCTTTATACTCTTCCGTCTGGGTTTCGGAAACGATGTTGCACTCCGCCAGGTCGTAGAGAATCTGGTGGACCAGCCGGATGGGAATCTCAAGCCGCCCGGATATCTCTGTGGCGGTCAGGGGCATCTTGCCCTCCGCGAAATTCTTTACCAGCAGGTGACATACCTGGAGGGAGAGCAGCTTCTTGAAATGATCGCTTATGCGGAGAGAATCGGGCTCAAATTCATAGGTTTCCACATTCTGGTGGGCGAAGGAAATTTCCGCCCCGAAAAGGACAATAAACCAGCTTATCTGCAACCATATCAGGAAGAGGGGCAGTGCCGCGAAACTCCCGTAAATGGCATTGTATTTAGCCGCACCGACCTGGAAAGTAATATAGCCCCACTGAACAATCTGGTATAATGTTCCGGCAATGATCCCCGCCACGATACCCGATCTGAGAGTAATCTTTGTGTTGGGCATAAAGATATAGAGAAAGCTGAACAGTATCCATATCAGGCAGTAGGGTAACACCTTCAGAACGGAAAAAATAACGGTGCTGAACATGCCCAGAAGAGCAACTTTTTCCGTAATCAGTGTGATCTGAGTGGTTATAAAGACCGTTACGCTGCTTGCCATTATCATGAGGATAGGGCACAGAAGCATCACCGAAAGGTAATCACTGAATTTTCTTCCCAGTGTTCTTCCCTCTTTTATTCCCCATATGTCATTAAATGAATATTCAATATTCCCGAGAACTTTTATTACGGCCCAGAAGAGAACCATTATTCCCACGCCGGCAAGCAGGCCTCCCCGTGTGTTTGCGAGGAGCGAATGGGCAAAGTCGATCACCTTGATAACCACCGCTTCCTGGCCGGCAAATTGATTCATCAGTTGCTTCTCAAGGAGTTTTTCAAACCCGAATCCCTTTGCTACTCCGAAGGCCATGGCCGCCACGGGAACTATGGAGATCAGCGAATAGAATGTAAGGGCCGATGCCCGCAGCAGGCATTTGTCCTCATCGAATCCACGCGCGGAGAGAATCAAAATACGCAGTTGTTTAATAAGGAAAGATTTTTTCCGTGGGAGATCCTCCAGGCGAACTCTCCAGATGTCGCCCGTTATGAAATCGATGAAGCGTGTCAGAAGGATTGCTGCCTGTTTCATTTGTGATGTCCTCATGAGACCTTTGCAAAATTGGGTTTTAGATTATTGCGATGGCGTATCGAAGCCGCCGGCGAAACATGACGGAGGGCAACCCGGGGATTACCTCCCCTCAAATTGTGCTGTTTTCGTGACTGTTTCCCCTGCTTTTTCGTTTGATCCATTGGCCACATCAACACACAAAGGTCGAAGGAGTTCTTTCACCCCTTATATGATGAGTATAACCGCCTCCCTGTGCTCATTGCATCGTTGATATAAAACAGCCGCTGCCGCCATCTTCACCACCATCGG
>Ga0272443_10001089_pt1 | contig 42873 bp, 39 predicted proteins | sample SSMAcet12_FD_193581 | JGI IMG/M metagenome (GOLD analysis project Ga0272443, IMG submission 193581) | Marine sediment archaeal communities from Little Sippewissett salt marsh, Falmouth, MA, United States - SSM-Acet-12 | ecosystem: Environmental > Aquatic > Marine > Wetlands > Sediment ...
CTGCCTGATCCGAAACGATAATATAGCCGTCGGTTTCACCGGTTTTCCATATGGCGACGCCTTCATGGTCTTCGGCAAAGCCTTTGGTGGCAAACAGGGATAGTTCCCGGTTCGCATCCGGGGTTTCAGGATCGGCATGATATTTCCTGACTCCCACACATTCATCGGAATAATAGACATAACCCAGCTCATTGTCTACTGCAACAGCCTCGATTTCCTGTTGGCCGCTCCATTGTCCGAACGCCCTTGCTTTATGAGCGGTAATATATCCATTACCACTGTCTTCGAGGAGATACTGCCAGAGGTATGTACCGTCGGTTGGCCCCTGTTTCCGGCTGACAATAACATACATTTTTCCGTCCGAAGGTCTTTTGTAGAGGGCAATGCCCATCGGGGCGTTTTGTTTCTCCCTTTCAAAGACTTCAATTCCACCATTGTCGATAGCGGTCATATCGGGTAACCGGAATATACGTATCCTGTTTTCAAGCCTTTCTGTGACGACCGCTATGTCGACGTTGTTCCCGTTCAGGGAAAAACCGTAGGCTACGTCAACATTGTTGGGCCTGGCAATTCCTGTGACGGTTTTTTCCGGAATCGCTTTTCCTTTAAGGTTAAAAACATACAGAGATCCGTCCCGATTTTTATCGGTGGCGAGTACAAGGCTTTTCTCCGGATTGTTTTTGTTGATCCATATTGCAGGGTCTTCGCTGTCGTAGCGAACCGGTTCGGTAATGACTACAGGTGTAAGAGGATTTTCATCCTTTCTGCTGTCACAGGAAATCATTGTGCAGCCAATTGCTACACAGGAAAGGGTGAGAAACGTTCTCTTCATTGTTCAGTGCAGAATAATGTTTGTTTGGTTATACTGTTTCAAAGAAAGAAAAAGGCTGAACGTATCCTGCGTTCAGCCTTTTTCTTCGTAGTGTACCTGGATTTAAAAATCGGCCTTGACGCCAACCAGAAATTTTCTGTCGTACCACTCTTCCTGAGCGACATACTCTTTTTCTCCCTGATAGAAACGCATGGGCTCGTTGGTCAGATTGCTGATCTCGAAGTAGAGTTGTACGATCTCATTGACCCGGTAACCACCATTCAGATCAAGATGGAAAGCATCGTCGTAGTAACGGTCTTCCCATCGGCTCTCTCCGATCGAGCCCTCTTCCGCATCAATGAAGTCACTGTGATAGTTGGCTGAAAGCCTGATATTGAAGGGCCCTTTTTCATAGGCGATCGATCCGTTTGCCGTGTGTTGCGGACTTCCCGGCATAGGCAGCTCATCTTTGTCACGTCCTTCGATGTTGAAGTTGTCGATTTCGGAGTGCGTGTAGGTATAGTTCAGGTAGAGTCCAAGGCCCGGGATGAAGGGCAGCTGGAACTGGGCAGCCGTCTCAATACCCATAAGTGATCCGTCTCCAGCATTGATCGGCTGAAAGACATCATATTCTCCCTGCCCGGTTTTCTGTGTGACGATAAAGTCGCTGATTGATTTGTAGAACACACCGGCGGAGAGAATGCCAACGTCGCTCAGGTAGTGTTCAAGCATCAGATCAATGTTTTTGGAGAGTGTGGGCTCGAGATCAGGATTGCCGATGAATTTTTCATCCTCATCAATCTCGATATAAGGCGCAAGGTCAAAATAGTTCGGGCGTGCCAGAGAGTGAGTATACGCGAGTTTGATGTTTGTCAGGTCGTTGATTTTATAGCGCAGATGGACATAGGGCAGCACGTTGGTATACTCTGAAGGGCTTCCGGTGACTTTTGTCAGGGAGTCATCGTCAGCATTGTACTGGTAGGCATCATACTCGTTGCGGGTATGTTCAAGCCTCGCTCCTCCAAGCAGTGTTGTGTTGTCATTGATATCCCACGTTGCCATAGCGTAGGCGGCTGTAATCTGTTCTTTAGCGTCGAAATTTCCGGCAAGTTCCTCCAGTACCAGCTCCTTGTCGAAGTCAGCGGAGTTCAAGTCAAGAGCGCCGAGGAAATCAGAGGAAACAAATGTTCCAGATTTGTATTTGTTGCCCGGAAGGAACTCGTTCTTTGTTTCGTTTGAAAGGTTCGCATAGGCCTCATCAAGAAAGGCATCTTCGTCCGTTGGTTCATATTCATAGAAATCGTTGTCACGCTTTTTCTTCTTGTCCCTGATTTTTCCGCCGAACTTGAAGTTGAGATCATCCGAAGCCGCGTACTTGAAGTTCAGGTTGAAATTCTTGTCAATGTCTTCCGTATACTGATGTTCCTCGGTTATTTCATCCAGTTCCCATAGGCCATTGTCGGATATGCCGCCGGCAACACTATTGTTGACGGTGACGTATGGATATTCTGGAGTGCTGATGTCAACGGCAAATGGCTGATCTTCAGATTTAAAAGCGATATAGCGTTCTCCGGGGCGGTCTTCGGAGGCCTTGGAGTATGCGGCCTGCCAGTCTACATCGAGCTTTCCGAAAGTATGTTCTCCGCCAAGTGCGAAGGACATCATTTTCTGGTCTTCAAGACGTGCGTTGTTGTTCGTCCCGCCCTTTGTCTGCCATACCAGTTCCGCAACATCATCACCAAGATCCTTGTAGCTGGCACGATAGCGGTTTTCATAGTCATCACGCCAGTTATAGATTCCTGTCAGTTTAAGAACATGATTTTCATTGATGCGGTAGTCGAAAGCACTGGAGAAGCTCCTTCGAATTCGCTGAACATCGTATTTACGCACTTGCAGCTCATCCAGTCCCTCGATGCCATCATCACCAGCAGCCCATTCGCCTTCAAGGTCATCCGAACCGAAGTCATTGTTATCATAGGAGAAGCTCAGGAGCATACCGAGTTTGTCGTCAGCGAAGCGGTTTCCATAGGTGCCGCCGAGTTGATACCTTCCGCCTCCTGTTTCATCAATCATGTTCAATCCTCCGCCGGCCGTCAGTGAAACTCTTTCTTCGGTCGGAACTTTCGTGACGAGGTTTATCGATCCGCCGATCGCATCGGCATCCATGTCCGGGGTCAACGCTTTGGTTACCTCGATGGTCTGGATCATATCCGCGGGGATAAGGTCAAGCTGAATTGTTCTGTTCTCAGCTTCTGCCGAAGGAATTCTTTCGCCGTTGACCGTTACAGAGTTGAAACGGGGTTCCGTTCCGCGGATGTGGCCGAAACGAGCTTCGCCCTGGTCGCTGAATACGCTGATGCCGGGAATTCTTTTTAACGCATCTCCGACGTTGGAATCAGGAAATTTCCCGATCTGATCCGAGGCGACAACATTGCTGACATTCACGTTGTTTTTTTGCTGATTCAATGCTTTTGCCTGACCTTTCAGGATTTCGCCAACAACAGTGATCTCCTCACTGATCAGAACACCGGGTTTCAGTCTGATGTTCTGCTTTACGGTTTTTCCAGGAGTAAGAGTAACCGCATATTCTTTTCCTACGTAGCCGATATAGGTGGCTGCAATGACAGCCGACTTGCCGGTGACATTGTCCAGGCGGTACCGTCCGTCCTGACCGGTAACAGCCCCTTTTGATGTGCCTTTCACGGAGACGTTTACCCCGGGAAGAGGAAGTCCGTCAATATCATCGACTGCGCGACCGGTTACTGTGGTGCCGGAAGCTGAACCTGATGTTTCAGCGTATGCACTGTTGGATGCTGCAAATCCATGGCATGCGATGGCAGTCAGGCAGATGAAAAAACACGAAAACAAATTTCTCATTATAATGCCTTTAATGTTGGAAAACCCTGAAGAGAGACAAATTCATGTCGCAGACAGAATATCTCTTTTGGATGTTCCGGCAAACAGTCTCCTGTGACGACAGTGTAAAGGATCTGTTAAGGAGGTGTGAAATCACATACCGAGACAGAAAGTCTTGCATAAGGATGAAAAATGTTGGTTACACAAGGGATGGTTTCGGCCTGGAAAGTATTTCTTTTCTTTGTCGCGTCAGTGATTATTCTGCATGTTGTAAACACAAGAGCCATGAGTGTAAATTCTTTCAGTTCTGTTCGTGCCGGGTTGGTATTGTTGTTTGTTTTTCTTTCAGGCTGCGGCACTACTAAACAGGTGAGTGATCTGCCTTTCCATGCCTCCGGAATGACGCAAAAAGGCCAGCACACACGTATAGGAGAAAAAAATCTTTATTCGGGCTATGAGCCCGTGAATGAAAACGGGGATGTGCAGGTTGTCGTTGAAATTCCGGCAGGCACCAACGACAAATGGGAGGTGAAAAAGAGCAGCGGTAATCTGGAGCGGGATTTCAAGAAGGGGAAGCCGCGGGTGGTGCACTATCTTGCCTATCCAGGAAACTACGGGATGATTCCGCGTACACTGCTTCCTGAAGAACTTGGCGGAGATGGCGATCCGCTGGATGTTATCGTTCTCGGCCCATCAGTCCCCAGAGGCACGATTCTGTCTGCCAGGGTTATCGGGATGATCAGGATGCTGGACGGAGGAGAACAGGACGACAAGCTTATTGCCGTCATGCTCAATTCCCATTTTGGCGACATCAATTCACTTGAGGCACTGGAAAACCGTTACAAAGGGGCAACCGCTATTCTTGATCTCTGGTTTTCAAATTACAAAGGCCCGGGAATCATGCAATCAGGTGGGATAGTCGCTGCTGAAGAAGCGAAAAAGGTGTTGACAACTGCAATCGATGCATACGATGAGAAGGAAAGGTCAGCAGATAAATGATTTGTTGCAAAAAGCCGCCTTAAGAGGCGGCTTTCTTACTACGATGCAATATATCGGGGAACTACTTCACCAGGCCGGAGAAGCCCATGAAGGCAAGGGAGAGGATCGCCGCTGATATGAGTCCGATCGGGACGTTTTTGAAGGGTTTCGGCACATCGGCTTCTTCAAGTTTTTCCCTGATACCCGCGAACAGAAGAATGGCGAGAATAAAGCCCAGGGAAGAGAAGAAAGAGAATACCACGGAGGTGACAAATGAGTACTCCTCCTGAATAGCAATCAGTGCGACGCCGAGTATGGCGCAGTTTGTCGTGATGAGTGGCAGGAAAATGCCAAGCGAGTTGTAGAGTGACTTGCTTACTTTCTTCAAAACGATTTCCACAAGCTGAACGAGAGAGGCGATCACCAGGATAAACATGATCGTCTGCATGAACTCTATATTGAAGGGTACCAGTATCCCGTAATGCAAAACGTACCCGATGGCAGTGGCGATAGTCATAACGAAGGTTACAGCAAAGCCCATGCCGAGAGCGGTATCCAGTTTTCTCGATACGCCGAGGTACGGGCAGATGCCGAGAAAGCGGGCAAAGACAACGTTATTGACGAATATGGCGCTGACAATAACGAGAAGAAGTCCTGATAGTTCATTCATTTTTTACCTCCCATTTTCTTTTCGAGTGAATTCAGCCCGGCAATGATCAATCCGAGTCCGGCAAATGCTCCGGGAGGCAATGCGAAGACCAGTATGGTATTTGCGTCTTCACCGACGAGCGGTATGTTGAAAATCGTTCCGGAACCAAGAACTTCACGGAATATCGAGAGCAGGAGGAGGGCAAAGGTAAAGCCGAGCCCCATCCCGATGGCATCGATAATCGAGTACCAGAGACCGTTTCTGCTCGCGAAGGCTTCAGCTCTGCCAAGAATCATACAGTTCACCACGATCAGCGGGATAAAGATGCCGAGAGCCTGATTAAGCTCAGGTGAATATGCCTGGATCAACAGGTCGACGATGGTTACAAACGTCGCGATAACAAGGATGAACGACGGAATTCTTACGGTGTTGGGTATCGCCTTGGATGCCAGCGAGATGACGACATTTGACCCAAGCAGTACAAACGTTGTCGCCAGTCCCATGCCGAGTCCGTTGATGGCGGATGTTGTAACGGCAAGCACGGGACAGAGGCCGAGCAACATCTTGGTTACAGGGTTCTCCTTGACAAACCCTCTGGTGAAAATATTTAAAGCTTCGTTCATTCTGTTGAGGATTTAGGGTATTGCTCATTAATGTATTCAAGGCCTCTGACGACAGCCGCTGATATGGCTCGTGATGAGATCGTGGCAGCAGTGAGTTCATCGATCTCACCTCCGTCCTTTTTCACCTTCCAGTTGGTGCTTTCAAGGGCGCGTCCCTTGAACTGCTTCTTGAATTTAGGCTTGTCGATTTTATCGCCAAGTCCGGGCGTTTCACGGTGATAGAGGACTTTGTAATCAAGAATTTTCTGATCGGGTGAACTACCGAGCAGGACTTCTATTTTCCCGCTGTATCCTTCATCAGTAGATGTTTCAACAGCAATGCCCTGAAGCTCATTGCTCTTGTTATATGCTTCGTAAAAAGTCGTTTGCTCAGCTTGAACAGTGTTCAGGCTGTCGATGGCAAACGGGAAAATCTGTTCGATTGCTTTGCGCTTCATCTGTTCCTTGGCCACTGCTATCGGTTCTCGTGTGAGATCATCCACGACAGCAAGCAGAGATGCACTCAATATACCGACAAGGGTAATGATGATTATTGGTCTCATGTTGTTTTCAGCTTCTTTTGATTTAGTGCTTTTCTGTCGTTAAGGTCCCAGCGGTCAATAAGCGGGACAACAGAGTTCATGATAAGGATTGCGAATGAAATCCCTTCAGGGTACCCGCCCCAAAGGCGGATTATGGCCGTCAGAAGTCCGCATCCTAAACCGAAAAGCAGCTGGCCGCGAATGGAAAGCGGAGAAGTAACCATGTCAGTCGCCATGAAAAACGCTCCGAGGATCAGGCCGCCTGTCACCATATGGAATGTCGGGGAAGCATATGTCCCGGGATCGATCAGGTGAAACATACCGGTGAACAGAAAAACCGATCCGATGAGGGAAAGAGGAATGTGCATGGTGATGTACTTTTTGTACCATAACCACAGGGCACCTGCAAGCAGGGCCAATGCAGAGGTTTCCCCAAGACTGCCTGTCATTCTGCCATAAAAGCCGTCCATGAGCGAGAGTGAACCCAGTGCCGCTTCCACACCGTCTGTTTTCAGGATGCCGAGAGGAGATGCCCCGGTTTCCATATCGATCATCATGTCAAAAGAAAACGGAACAGGGAACGGCCAGTTTGTCATGGCTGCCGGAAAAGAGATGAGCAGAAACACTCTTGCTACAAGTGCAGGGTTGAAAACGTTGTAGCCGAGACCTCCGAAAGCATGTTTTGTGGCTACAATGGCGATAAAGGCCCCGACCACAACCATCCAGAGCGGCAGATTCGCCGGTACGTTCAGAGCAAGAAGCAGCCCTGTAACCAGTGAGCTGCCGTCAAGACAGGAGTTTGGCTTATTTCTTGCCTTGTCCATGAGCCATTCGAAGGCAATACAACTGAGAATACACACCACGGTCAGGACAAGAGCCCTCATGCCGAACAGGTAGACCGACATGACCGTTGCCGGAGCAAGGGCAAGGGCAACATTGTACATCACCGATTCGATGGAGTCCTTTGATCGGACGAATGGTGCGTTAGAGACTTTGAGATTAACTGATTCCATAGAAGGTATACTGATCTGTTAAGCTGATTTTCGTTTTTGGCGGTTGTTGACGAGCGCCTTTGCATACTTGATCCAGTGAACAAGTTCGCGTTTTGAAGGGCAGACATAGGTGCAGCTGCCGCATTCCGTGCAGTTGGCCAGGCCAAGCAGCTGGATTTCATCGAATTCTCTGAGTTGTGCGACATTGGCAAGAAGCCAGGGAGCAAGTCCCTGAGGGCAGACATCAACACATTTGCTGCAGCGGATGCAGGTTCGTTCCCGGGCTTTTTCAATGCCTGCGTTGTTGATAAACAGCATGCCCGATGTGGTTTTGACGATTGGTACATCAAGAGTGTAAATCGCCTTGCCCATCATCGGCCCTCCGGAGATGATCTGGTTGGTGCTTTCTTTCAGGTTGCCGCAGAAAAGGGAAATATCCCTGAAGCTTGTACCGACCAACGCTCTGATGTTTTTCGGTTTTCCTATTTCCAGACCGGAAACCGTAACGATGCGGTCAACAAGAGGCTTGTTTTTGCAGACGGCTTCATAAACTGCGACTGCCGTAGCGATATTCTGAACAAGGCATCCTTTGTCGAACGGCAACTCACCCGGCTCAATGGTTCTTCCAGTAATGGCGTTAATAAGCTGTTTCTCAGCGCCTTGCGGGTACTTTGTTTTTAGCGAAACAACCTCGATTCCTTTTGAAGAAGCATGGCTGGTCAGTGTATCGATAGCATCTTTTTTATTTGACTCGATGCCTATGTATGCTCTGGCCTCTCCCCCGAAGAGTGATGTTATAATGTTCAGTCCTTCGACTATTTCTTCCGGTGATTCCAGCATAAGCCGGTGGTCAGCTGTCAAAAAAGGCTCACATTCAGCACCGTTCAGAATGATGGTGTCTATCTTTTTGTCAGGAGGAGGAGCAAGCTTGACATTTGTTGGAAAACCGGCACCGCCCATACCGACGATTCCCGCGTCTTTTATTTTACCGATGATTTCTTCTTTGGAAAATCCATGCCAGTCAACCGGATCGGTATTCAATCCTTCAGCCCATTCATCCTGACCGTCAGGCGTAATGAATACAGTCATGGCATATTGTCCGCCGGGATGAGGGTGCGGTTTGACAGATTTAACCTTTCCGCTTGTGCTCGCGTGCACGTTTGCGGAAATGAATCCGTCAGCTTCCCCTATCCGTTCGCCTTTTTTTACCTCGCTACCGGCTTTCACCAGGGGTTTGGCCGGTTTACCGAGATGCTGGTTCAGCGAAATCGCCAGTTCTGGTGGAACGGGCATGAGCTCAACAGGAGAATTTTCGGTGAACTTGCTTTCAGGAGGATGAATGCCTCCCGTTTTGAATGTCTTCATTTAAGAGGCTTTTTTTTGTTTTGCTTCTTTGAGGTCCTCTTCAAGCAGGATACAGTTGACCTTTGTGGGACAGACCTCGATGCACTTGCCGCAGGATGTACATTTTTCCTGTATGATTTTTGCAAGGAAATTCTCTATGACGATAGCATCGTCATCACAGACCTTAACGCATTTCTGGCAGGCAATGCACCCTGCGTCACAGGCTTTCTTTGTCGCAGCGCCCTTGTCATGTGAGTTGCAGGCAATTAAATAGCGCTCAGCTTTCTTTTCCTGCATGACAATCACGCCTGTCGGGCAGGCAGGAATACACGTCCCGCATCCTGTGCAAAGGTCTTTGTCAATGATAATAAGGCCATTTTCAAGTCGCATCGCGTTGAAATCACAGAAGGCTATACAGGAGCCAAGGCCTACGCATGAGTAACGGCACTGTTTTGGTCCGACATAGGTCTGGGTTGCCGCCCAGCAGTCCTGAATGCCAAGGTACTCGGCGGTTTCTCTCGCCGTGTCATTATCCCCCTGGCAGAGGACAACGGCGGTTATCGGTTTCGGTTCGGACATGGTTATGCCAAGCGTATCTCCGAGTTTTGCTGCGAGGTCTGTCCCTCCGACGGGGCAGGTCATCGATGAGTCTTTTGTTTCCACCAGCACTTCGGCAAACTGCCCGCAGCTGGGATAGCCACATGCTCCACAGTTGACGCCCGGCAGAATATCATTGAGGATCGTCACCATGGGATCTTCTTCCACATGGAATTTTTTCGAGACATAAAAAATAATCAGGCCAAGCGTGAGGGCAACTGAACCCAGACTTGCAACAGCAGGTATGAATGCTTCACTAATCATGCGGTGTTATTTAATTCCTGTGATGTGATAATATGTCGTGTCCTTCAGAAAATACCTCAGAATCGTATAGGTGACGGCAAGAACAAGCAAACTGAAAAAGAATGATTGCCACAGCTCAAACTGCAGGCTGCCGGCAATACCGAGAGCGAGCATGAATAATACAAGCGGGCCTATCAGGAGCACCAGGGCAGCCTTGATTTCAGCATGTTCTTTTTCTTCAAATTCTACCATATCGCCTGTTTTTGCCTTAATGCGGTTATGCGCAAGAACTGCACGGGGTTTTGATGATGGCTTTTGACCCATAGTGCATGCTCCGCAGTGTTCACTCTCTTTTGAAGCATCTGTACAGATGATTTCGATCTCGGCTTTTTCCCTATATGTTTTCAAAACCTTAGCATTCATAGAGCATAATCTTCTCCTGAGTTATTATCGACATAATAACGAAATTGACAGCGGTATGACCGGTAGCTGAAACAGTGAAATGTGATATGTACCGAACCGCCCGGAACCCTTTTTTGTTCGGGTTCTGGAAAAAAGCGGCTTGAAATTTAACAATAATCGGGGATAATAACAAACGCTGATAGACGTGTTCCCATTCTCATAGTCCGTTACGGGCAAAGATGATATCAACGCTTGTTCTGAGTTTGTTCAGGATGCTTTCCGATGAGAAGAGTTGCTCGATTTCTTCAGCGGAAACAATGTCGAGAATTTCCCTGTCCTGCAGGACGTGTTCTTTCAACTGAATCTTGTGTTCCCAGCTTTTCATCGCGTTGCGTTGCACAAGTTTATATGCGTCTTCACGGGTAAGACCTTTTCCGGTAAGTGCGAGCAGCAAGGTTTGAGAAAGTGTCAGGCCGTAGGATGTGTCGAAGTTCTCCTGCATTCTTTCCGGGTAGACAAGAAGATGTTTCAGGGTATCCGTAAAGGTGCGAAGCATGTAGCAGAGGGCCATGGTGGAATCAGGCATAATAACCCTCTCGACCGATGAATGAGAGATATCCCGTTCATGCCAGAGTGCGACATTTTCCATTGCCGCTATGGAGTTTGAACGAACTATACGGGCAAGACCGGTAAGGCGTTCGAAGGTGATCGGGTTGCGTTTGTGCGGCATGGCGGAGCTGCCTTTCTGCCCTTTGCTGAAAAATTCTTCGGTTTCCCGTACTTCTGTGCGCTGCAGGTGCCGGAACTCAACTGAAAATTTCTCTATTGATGAAGCGATGATAGCAAGGGTTGTGAGGAACTCGGCGTGACGATCACGTTGCAGTATCTGCGTCGAAACCGGTGCAGGAGTGAGTCCGAGCTTTGTACAGACAACGGCTTCGATGTCCGGAGAAAGGTGCTGATAGGTTCCAACGGCACCTGATATTTTGCCGAACGAAACATTGTCAACAGCTCTTTTCAATCTGTCGAGATTTCGAAGCATCTCCTGATGCCAGAGAAGCAGTTTCAGACCAAACGTTGTCGGTTCGGCATGGATGCCGTGTGTTCTTCCCATTTCAAGGGTATACTTGAATTCAACCGCTCTTTCGGCCAGCACATCGATCAGGGACTCGACATCCTTGAGTAGAATCTTTCCGGCGTCGCGCATCTGCATGGCAAGACAGGTGTCTCCCACATCTGATGAGGTCAGGCCTTCATGAATATATCGTGACTGCGGTCCCACGTACTGGTTGACATTGGTCAGGAATGCTATGACATCGTGCTTTGTTTCCTTTTCGATTTCAAGAATCTCATCGACGTTGAATGTGGCTTTTTCCTGTATCGTCTGCAAAGCTTCCCGGGGTACGATTCCCGCTTCAGCCCGTGCCTCGACAGCCGCAATTTCAAGTTTCAGCCAGCGTTCGAACTTTGCTTCGTCCGTCCAGATGGCTTCCATGTCTTTGGGTGAATAACGTTGTATCACTGTACGCTTGATTTTGTTGGATCAACTTCTCTCTTTTGATCCTGATTTTCGAAAAACTTTAATATACCTGCTTCAATGGATAATGCCATATCATGAATCCAGCATTTCACGGTATGTTTTTTTTATGTACTCAAGAGCTGCTTTACGGTCGTAGGGAATTTCCCCCTCTATCACCGCGGTCTCCATCTTGTTTTTGATGATTCCGATAAGTTTTCCTTCGGTAAGTCCAAGCGTTTCCATGATGTCGCTACCGGTGATAGGCGGTCTCCATTTTGCAAGCAGATCTTTTTCAGCAACTTCTGTGATCTTCTTTTCCACAATGTTGAAGTTGTTCATGATTCTCTGGACTTTTCTCGGGTTTTTGCTGGTGACATCCGCCCGGCAAAGCGTCATAAGGTCATCCAGATCATTCCCTGCGTCATACATCAGTCTTCTTACAGCGGAGTCAGTTATTTCGCCTTTGGAAAGCGGTATCGGACGATGATGCAGGCGAATCATTTTCTGGACATAGGGAAGGGGATCGAGTGGCCAGCGCATCGATCGAAAAATGTTTCCACACAATTTTTTCCCTACGGCTTCATGTCCGTGAAATGTCCACCCTGAATGTTTATTGAAGCGTTTGGTTACCGGCTTGGCGATATCATGGAAAAGTGCGGCGATTCTGAGCCAGAGATTATCGCTTTTTTCCGCCAGTTTGTCAACAACCTGAAAGGTATGGAGCAGGGTATCCTTGTGCCCCAGGCCGTCAACCTGCTCGATTCCTGCCATAGCGTTAAGTTCCGGCATGATATGTCGAAGGATACCGGTTGAATAGAGAATCATGAGCCCGACAGAAGGCTTTCTGCAGGTGATGATTTTCAGAAACTCCTGACTTATCCTTTCTCTTGAGACAATCGTAATTCTTTCTGCCATGGCGGTCATGGCGTTCAATGCCTCCCGGTCAAGCTGAAAATCGAGTTGACAGGCAAACCTTGCAGCCCGCATCATGCGGAGAGGATCATCTGAAAAGGTCTTTTCCGGTTCGAGCGGGGTCTTCAACACCTTTTTCTGAAGATCGTCGTAGCCGTTGAAGAGATCTACTATACCGTTTCGATGTTCTTGATTCAGTGGAACAGCAAGGGCGTTGATGGTAAAATCACGCCTTGAAAGATCATCTTCAAGCGACCCTATTTCAGTGATCGGTTTTCTTGAATCAGGGTTGTAGCTTTCTTTTCTTGCACCGACAATTTCAACCACAGTTGTTTCTTTCTGCAAGCTGTCCAGCTCAAGACGGGCAGTCCGGAACCGTTCGAAGACTACAAAGTTTTTGCCCTTCAGCTCTTTTTCAACCAGTTTCGCAAAGGGTATCGGCTCACCGATTATCATGATATCGATATCCTGACTCGATGTATTCATCAGTATATCCCTCACATAGCCGCCGACAAGATAGCATGGCGTATCAGTCCGGTCAGCGATGTCGCCTATACGATACAGGATATCGGGAAGAGAGTTATGTGCCAGTTTTTCCTTGCGCAACATATATGTGTATCAGATGAAAAAGAATTGCTTTCTGTTGTCAGCCGCTATGCTGCTGTTTGCGGATCAGTTGAGGATTCAGGTTCAGGCCCCAAAGCTTCTATGTCGTATTTAAACAAGCTAATGGAAATTATTGTTCCGGCGAGCATGAGCACCCCTGCCACGACAAACGGCATCGAAGGGATTATTCCATAAAGAATGCTGCCGCTGAAAGGGCCAAATATCCGGGCAAGGGAATTGACTGACTGTCCGTAGCCCATGATCTGTCCCTGTTTCTGGGTGTAGCTGTAGAGGGAGATCAATGAAATATTGATCGGGTTTACGAGGCTGGTTCCTATTGAGAAGAACAGAAGGATTCCCAGTCCAAGAGTAAAAAGGGTTGTTGGAGGGATGAACGGGATGAAAAAAACACCGACAAAGGTAATGATATGTCCCCAGAGGAAAAGCTTGTGTTCACCGAATCGCTTATTCAATTTCCCGATCAGCCCCCCCTGGACAATTACCGATATGAATCCTACGTATGCGAACAGGTAGCCTATCTGCTGGTCGGTTGCCATAAAATACTCTTTCCAGAGAAGAATGGCTGCTATCTGCATGTTGACGATGCCAAAAGTGAAAATAAAATTGGCGCTCATGAGCAGCGCAATTGGTTTGGAGCTTAGCGCGCTACTGATGCCCTTGAAATAGGCGGCTGATTTCTCTTGCATCGAGGTCAGTATCGGCTTGCCTGTACGTGCCAGTGAAGCCTTGAGAAACCGGGATATTTTCTGTGCATCCCTGTTTGATTCCGTAAGGAAAAAAACAGCAAGGATAAAGTCCAGAGCTATCAGCGCGGAAGCGACGTAGCCCACCATTTCGATGCCGAAATTGTATTTCAGAAAACCGCCGATTAACGGCCCGATAATAAAACCGATTCCAAAAGCGGCACCGAGCATCCCCATAGCCGTAGATCTGCTCTTGCTGTCGGTGACGTCGGTGATGTAGGCCTGGGCGGCCGCGATGTTCGCCGATCCGATGCCGGAAAGAGCACGTGCCAGTATCAGTAACGGGATGGTTGACGCATGGGCGAAAAAAAGATAGGAGACAGCAGCCATAAAGATACTGACCAGCATCACCGGTCTTCGTCCGATGAAGTCGCTCAGCCTTCCCCAGATGGGTGAAAAAAGGAACTGCATTCCGGAATAGGTGGCAGCGATAAAGCCGATCATCAACGGGCTCGCGCCGAGATCTTTGGCGTAGGTGGGAAGAAGAGGCAGGACAATACCGAACCCGATAAGGTCAAGCAGTACTGTCAAAAACAATATTGCCAAAGGTGATTTCTTCATTCAGGACGGCTTTTTATGCTCATAAAGCCCGAAAGATAAGAAATCGGGCACGTTTTTCCTCTTTCAGATTCAGGCGTTTTTGGCGCAGAAATCATGGGCTCCTCTATTTATTGTCATGAGCGATTCAAGTGCGAGGCGAACGAAGCGCCGAAACCCCTTTCCATGCGCTCTACGAAGCAATTGACGCGCGGAATGGCTCAATGGCCAAATGGCCGAACAGCTAACCAGCTATTGAGCCATCGTAACTCATAGCACCTAACCCCTAACATACTCATTGCTCAGCACTCCGTTGTTCGCCCCAGCCAATCAGCACGGGCAGACACAGGGGTCTGCCCCTACAATTCTCGTCTCTCGACTCTTGTCTCTTTTCTCTCAATTCCACCCTCTTCTCTCGCCCCTTCGCCCATTTTCCCCCTCGTTCTTCCTGTCTGCCTCATTTTCTCCGCTTATCTTTTGCCGCATCGATAATGCGTTTGAGCTGTTCAATTCCTTCAAGAACCCTGGGGCCGGGACGGAGAAAAATACTGTTGTCAAAATTATCATGGATATTTCCGAGCTGTATCGCAGTGATCAGTTCCCATCCCGGTCTGGATCGTACTTTTTCTATGACATCCTCTTCCCTTGACATATACATACAGAGGATGATGTCAGGGTTCTGCTGTATGACCCATTCGGGTGAGACTTCAAAGTATTCCTTCTGAACGCTGTCGCCTATATTTATTCCGCCCGCATAGGCGATAAGAGCGGAGACATAGCTGTTCTTGCCTCCTGTCCAGAGCGGGTCATCCCAAATCTCCAGGTACACGTTCGGGGAAGATTTCAGGTGTTTTGCCCGTTCCAGAAACTGTTTCAGGTCATCTTCAATAACCAGAGCCAGGCTGTCTGCTTTTTCCGTGTTTCCGGTCAGCTTTCCTAGTCTTCTCAGTGCGGGAGGAATGTCTCCGGGAACACTTATAGCCAGTGTTTCACGTTGAACGCCAAGTTCGGTTATTTTTGAGCCCATGTTTTCATCTGCAAGATCGGTATCGATCACAAGGTCAGGTGAAAGACTGGCGAGTATTTCAAGGGACGGTTTTCCGAATGCACCGACAACCTGAATTTTTTCTACTCCTTTCGGCCAGTCACATGCGCTTGTTCTGCCGATGAGCTGCTTTTCCGCTCCAATCGCGTAGACCATTTCTGTAATGCTTGGAGCCAGACTGACAATTTTCGGTTTATCAGATTCGGATTGTGTTATCTGCCTGTTTTCAGCTTCAGTGCACCCGAAAAGAGATGCATAGAAGAGGATGAACAGAAGGGAAACGCCGTTATAGGGAGTCAAGGTGGTTTTCATATCGGGTCAGTACTTCCTGATGATTGAATGCAAGCTTAAGGCTGCGGGCTTCCCTGATGGAAAACCAGGCGATATCCGAAACTTCATCGGGTTGAGGGAGAAGATCTCCGCGCGCTGTCCCGTAAAACATGAGGACAACGGCATGAAACCCAAGCACAGGGAAGATCTCGTCACAATAACCAAGGAAAACGGGTGATTGCAGTTCAAGACCTGTTTCTTCCGCTGTTTCCCTGATGACAGCATGTCTTGCTGTTTCGCCCCGGTCGATATGACCTCCCGGAAAGCACCAGCAATTCATGAACGGCTCGACGGCTCTTCTGGTCAGAAGAACGGTATCTTTCTTTATCGCCGATGGAGAGAGTATTGCCGTAACGGTGGCCTTTACCATAATTGGATTAGATACTGTATCACCGGTAAAACAGTAGCTGTTTTGCCGGTGAACGGGATAGTTTTATATCGTTATACAGTTATATGTGATACGGTGACTTTTTCGGAATCTAATGATTGGCAACTATAATGAAACGAATAAAATAGTTTTAAGTCATGACTGAACAGAGATTGATATATACACAGAAAATTCCTGCGGGGAGAGATGAAGTATGGGATTTTTTTACAAATCCTGAAAATCTCGTAAGGATAACTCCTGAGGAGATGCATATGAGAATACTGAACAAGGGAGATGTTGGTGCCTTATATCCCGGAATGACAATCAGTTACAAGCTGTATCCATTTTTTGATTTCCCGGTCAGATGGTCAACGGAAATAAAAAGTGTTGACAGACCGCATGAATTTTCCGATGAGCAGAAGAGTGGCCCGTATGAGTTCTGGCGACACAGGCACCTTTTTCGTGAGTTACCCGATGGGGTGGAAATGACAGATATCATCGAGTATAAAATTCCTTTCGGCTTCTTTGGCGAGATGCTGGATCAGCTGCTTATTCACAATCGGCTCGATTACGTTTTTACTTATCGCCGTAAGAAAATAGACGAGATTTTCGGGTTTGCTCAACGTGCGGCATCGTAATCGTTGACGATTACGATTTTTTTTGCTATATAATCTTCCATATGTAACGCCTAAGTTGAGCGATTGTTGAGCATGCTGTAGATGCAAGGCACAGGGGACGCCGCTGTAGTGTACTACCGCAAGTTCCCTGTAACGAAGCAGATGTAGCATGACCGACAATCCCATAGGGTTTCAACAAATGCGATTTTTCTGCATTATGGTCGCGCAACCCATCGGGTGAGATGTTCGCTGCAAGAAAATTCAGCATAACGCATTATATAGCAAAAGTTGACAGCATAAAGCACATGTTGAAACGATCAACTTAGGTAACTGTTCTTTTATATCTGGTGCCGGTTTGAAAGCCGGAGAATAGGGAAGTACGTGAGATTCGTACACTGTACCCGCAACTGTAAAACGGTTTACTGTTTTTTCTGCGCATGGCCTCATGTGTTGAAGAATCAGTTGTTGATGATCACTGCGATGTTTCCGCCCGGAAAAGCGCGGGAAGGTTATCAACAGAAGTATGCCGCCAAAGTCAGGAGACCTGCCAGCTATGTTTTTGCATAAAAATCAGACTACGGGTTTATAGTCTCAGGCAATGAAGTTCATGATGTATCAAACTGTCAACACCTTTCATTACCGGGCAATTGCTTTTTATCAGGGGTTCTCTGCGGCGTCATGACGCTTTTTCCCGGTATTTCAAGGCTCTTTTGTTCAGAATGGTTTCGGATTATGACGGTTTTACTTCCCTCATCCTGTTTGCTTTCTGCCGTTTGACAACCTTGTGGTTCAGTTGTTTTTTTAACTGATAACAGGTTAACACATGAAGAAAAAAATCGTCGCATTTCTGATGGCATGCGTATTCTGTCAGCACTCGTTGTATGCTGAAGAGAGAGACCAGAGTCTCATCTTGCCTTCCTATACGGGTGATGAGCTGGTTGTAACCGCTACCCGATTTCCTGTAAAAGAAAAGGAAAGCTCCCGTTTTATTACGGTTGTGGGTACAGAAAATCTCAAAAAAACAGGAGCAACAAACGTGATGGAGGCCCTGAGCCGGATCGGAGGGCTTGGCTACAAATCACTTGCACCGCTCGGCATCAACAAGCAGGGGATGAACAGCGCGGTATACGTTAGAGGTCTGGAGGATGGAGAACTTATTCTTATCAACGGAATGCCTGTTCAGCAGGCATCCAGCAAAGGCTATGACCTCAGTTCGATTCCGGTCGAGCAGGTTGAGCGTATCGAGGTGCTCAAAGGTGCGGCTTCGACCCTTTATGGCGCCGATGCCATGGCTGGCGTCATCAATATTGTGACCAAAAAGCCCAAAGACGAGACAAGTGGTCGTGCTTCGGTTGATTTCGGCAACCATGAGTGGATGAACCACGGCGTCAGCCTGAGCCTTCCGGGTATAACCGCCGGGTTCCGTTACCAGCATATGGGCGAACTCGATGATGTCGGCCGTCAGATTACCAAACAGTATACCAATGCGCTGGGTGAAACCGACAAGTACATGGTGAATGTGAATGCTTCGCCATTTCCCAACACCTACATCGATTACCAGTATAACTGGTACGAGACGTCGTTTATCGACCGTTACGATTCGGGTGATGAAGAGAGCACGGATCAGGAGAGCAGCTTTCATTACCTCGATATCCGCTATGAAGCCGACCGTTACAAAGTAAAAGCTTTCGGTGTCTACGATGACCGTTACCAGACCGATTATGTCAACGGCGAACAGGACGGCGACAAGATTCAGCGTTTGAATTACAATTATGGCCTTGAAACGGATTACCGGTTCCTGCTTTTCGAAGGGTTTGAACTGATCGCAGGTGCAGACTATGTGCATCGTTTTGCGGATTATGAGAACAACTACGGAGAGAAGAGCCGGGACGACTACGGATTGTTCAGTGAACTTAAAGCCGGGCTTTCGCAGGATCTGATTCTGACGCTCGGTGTTCGTGAGCAGTTTATCGACAATGAAGAAGGAACGACGGATTATGATGTTTTTCTGCCAAGCGCCGGAGTTACATGGAAAGTCAACGATGACTGGAACCTTTTTGCCAATACCGGCAAAGCGTTTCAGGCCCCAACGTTTACACAACTCTACTACTCGGGAAGAATCGTTGTCGGCAATCCTGATCTCGAATCTGAATCGGGATGGACGTATGAAGCGGGTCTCAAATGGGATTCCGAGGTCGCTTCGGCCAGATTCGCGGGGTTCTGGATGACCTATGACGACAAGATTGAAGTCGATCGTTCTGCAGGGCGACCATATCACTACTTCAACGCCGGTGCCTACAGTTCAAAGGGGGTTGAATGGAATCTCGGGCTTACCCTATTCGGTTCGTACAGTAATTTTCTTGCCGATGTGAAGTTCTCTGCAGCAGGGTATTGGGCCTATCCCGTCGCAGAGGATACCAACGGCGAGGAGTACCAGCCGGGACCGAAGTTCCAGAATACTTTTGGTATCTCCTATGTTACTCATCCCTTCAGCATCGATCTTCTGTGCCGTGTTCTGGCGGGACGTGAGGACAACCTCGACAATTATGCCGCATTCGACATGTCCAGCAAGATGAAGGCCGGGCCTGGCTATGTGACCTTTGCCGTGGAAAATCTTTTCGATACCGAAATACAGACGACGGGAAATCTGGTCGTAGACGCCAGTAGCCGCTATGTGTATTACGATCCAGGCAGGACTGTCAGAATTGGTTACAGAATGTCGTTTTGATTTTCGCTTACCGTTTTTCTCCGTCAGTGCTTCCTTCCCGAAAGGGAGGGGAGGCTGACGGTTACTATAACCGCAATCAAAAGAGTACATGAATGACTCTCCGAAGAAGAAAAGGCGTCGACGTCTGACGGTGCCGAGGGAAGAAATCGCATGGTTTCCCGTTATCGATCCTGATTTATGCAACAGTTGCAGTAGCTGTTATGATTTTTGTCCTAAAGATGTTTTTGCCTCAGCCAGCATAGAGGAAGGGTTACGACGCCGTCCGAAGATGGTTGTAGCCAATCCGGATAATTGTATTGTTCTGTGTTCTGCTTGCAAAAAGGTCTGTCCCGCTGAGGCTATTTCGTTTCCTCCCCGGGAAGATTTTGAACGCTATGTCGAGTATATCGATTGACATTGCTCATTGCATGAACGTTTCAGATTGTGTCGGGATTATATGATCAGGTAACGTATTAGCGCTTAAAGGCATATCGGTTTTTCGGGATGGATACTACATCATATTTTTTGCATTTTCGTCGTTTTTGACAATTGCTCTATTCAGGACTCAATAGAGTTTGACAGATCGATTGTTTTCGCTATACTTTGTTCAACGTTGTGGTGCCGCGCATCTGTTATGCAAGGCTTAAAAGGGAATCCGGTGAAAATCCGGAACAGTACCCGCTGCTGTAATCCCGCATCGGCAATTTGCCGATGAACATGTTCCGACAATTATGTCACTGTTCCGGGCCACTGGAACGGGAAGGCTGTCGGAGCCGGGAAAGTCAGAAGACCTGCCATGAAATTACAATCGCTTCGGGTTAAAGCAACAGGTTACACGTATGAAGAGGCTTATATATTCTTTCATGGTGAGGGTTCACCATCGCTTTTCGAAAGCAGGGCGCTTTGTACGCGTGCTTTTGATTATGCTTTTTTTTGCCGCAAGCATCTATGGCTGCAGCGGGGAAGTAGAGACTCAAGGGCAGGATGTGGGGCTGCGATCGAGGGGAATGGCCGCAAATGAGTATTCCGAAGTCTCGCTTTCCCATGCCAAAGGCTTTACCCTGCATAACCATGATGGTTTCAAGACTCTGACAGTCACTGTCGATCTGGATAGCAGAAGTGATACGTTCCGTTACCTGCTTCTTCCAAAAGCGGCATCAGTGCCCAAAGGTTTTGAGGACTATTTGACGATCAGGACGCCTGTTGAGCGTATTGCCCTTTTTTCAACAACGCATATAGGCTATGTCGATCTGCTTGGTTGCAGTGACAGAATTGTTGCCATTGCCCGTCCCGAATATGTCAATACCGCATCTTTGCGGGAAAGGATTAAGAAAGGAGACATCTCGGAAATTGGCATGCCGTTCAGCCCCAATGTGGAAGTGATTCTGGAACTGAGTCCTGATGTGATCGTCGCGACTGCTTTGCCTGCTTCACGAAAAACTGATTACCAGACATTTGTCAAGTCCGGTATCCCTGTTCTTGTTGTTGCCGAATGGCTTGAACAGTCTCCTCTTGGAAGGGCTGAGTGGATGAAGCTCTATGCTGCCCTGTTTGATTGCGAAGCGATTGCCGGAGAGAAGTTTGCTGTTCTTGAACGGTCGTATAATGCTCTCGTCGCCCTTACCGATACGGTAGCCCATCGCCCCGCAATCATTCCCGGTATGCCATTCAAGGATGCCTGGTTTGTTCCAGGAGGAAAAAGCTATGTTGCCGAGCTGCTAAGGCATGCAGGAGCCCGGTACCACTGGAATGATCGGGCCAGGACCGGAAGCATTAAAATGGATATTGAGGCAGTGTATCCTGTTGCGCTCGAAGCGGAATACTGGCTTAATCCCGGAACGGTTCTTTCCCTCGATGAGCTTCTTGCCAAAGACATCAGGTTCAGGGATTTTGCATCGGTGAAATCCGGTAATATATACAATAACAACAAGCAGTTAACCCCTGCAGGAGGTAACGCCTACTGGGAGCTGGGTGTCGTGCAGCCTGAAAAGATTCTCAAGGATCTGATCATGATACTGCATCCGGATATCGCGGCGCGTGAAGGTTTTCAGAACGATTCACTAACGTTTTTCCGCCATATAGATTGATATGACTGTTAAAGAAGCTGTAGCTGTCGGACATTCGCATTCCTGGCCCCGGTTAGCGCCACGTTTGCCGGTGCTGGTTATTCTTTTCGGGATTGTGGTGTTCTTTTTTATGCTTGATCTTGTTCTTGGTTCTGTCAGAATTCCTTTGCAGAGTGTAATGGCCATTCTGGCCGGTCAAGGTTCGGACAATGTCGCCTGGGAGAAGATTGTATCCTACATTCGTTTGCCGAAAGCCGTTACCGCAGTGCTTGCCGGTGCAGCGCTTTCAGTGAGTGGTCTGCAAATGCAGACGCTTTTCCGGAATCCGCTGGCCGGACCCTCGGTGCTTGGAATATCTGCAGGAGCAAGTCTGGGTGTTGCAATGGTGATGCTTGCGTCCGGATCGGCTGCAAATGCCTTCGCAATCAGACAGCTTGGGATGGGGGGAAGCTGGCTGATTGTGATCGCTTCGTCTCTGGGTGCAGCCTCGGTTCTTCTTATCGTCCTGGCGATCGCCGTAAGGATCAAGGATAACATCGTTCTGCTGATTGTTGGAATCATGGTTGGAAATATCACCGTTTCTTTGATCAGCATTTGGCAGTATTTCAGTGAGCCCGAGCAGATACAGGATTACCTTATCTGGACATTCGGGAGTCTTGGCGGGGTTCTGGGAGACCAGCTGTGGGTACTTGGCGCAGTTGTGGGGTTTGGGCTCCTGATTTCTTTTGCGGCCTCCAAGTCGCTGAATGTGATGCTTCTTGGAGAGAATTATGCCCGGAGCCTCGGAATGAGCACCTTTTATATACGGATCACCGTGATTGCCGCTACAAGCCTTCTGGCAGGGAGCGTTACCGGATTCTGCGGGCCGATCGGATTTATCGGGATTGCCGTTCCTCATCTGACGCGCTCGATTCTCAATACGTCGGATCACCGCTTTCTGATGCCGAGCTCCTGTCTTGTCGGGGCTATTCTGATGCTTGTCTGCGATATTGTCGCGCAGATGCCGGGAAGTCAGTCGACACTGCCTATCAATGCGGTGACGGCGCTTATCGGCGCACCAGTGGTTATCTGGGTGATTATGAGAAACAGAAACCTTAACTCATCGTTTTCATGAACAGCGCTATTCTGCAGACGAAAAATCTTGCAATAGGCTACCGGATGCGTCATTCTGGTATGCTTCCCCATAAGAAGGGCTCTCAACATAGCGTCAGGGTTGTTGCTGACAATCTTTCCCTTCAACTCAACGAGGGGGATATGGTCTGTTTGCTGGGCCCGAATGGTTCCGGCAAGTCGACACTCATGCGGACTCTTGCGGGAGTGCAGAAGCCGATGGAGGGGGATATGTTTCTGAATGGCAGAGATCTTAACCGCATGTCCCCTAAAGACATCGCAAAAATAATGAGTCTCGTGCTGACAGATCGGGCTGTAACGGGCAACCTCACGGTCTATGCGCTTGTCGCCCTTGGCCGATATCCGTATACAGGGTGGATGGGCTCCCTTTCTCCCACAGACGAAGCAATCGTGCAACAGGCAATTGAAACAACGGGAACCAGGAATTTTGTTTCCCGTCATATCAGCGATCTCAGCGACGGAGAACGTCAGAAAGTCATGATTGCCAGGGCTCTGGCTCAGGATACTCCGGTCATTATGCTCGATGAACCCACTGCACACCTTGACCTGCCTAATCGTATCGAAGTGATGCGTCTTCTCAAGCGTCTTGCAAGGCAACAGAGGAAAGCTGTTCTGATGTCTACGCATGAGCTTGATCTTGCCCTGCAGGCAGCCGACGGTATCTGGCTCATGAACTTTTCAACATCCGATGCTTCGAAGGGTTCCGCCGATATGGTGACAGGTATGCCGGAGGAACTGGTGCTCGATGGACGTCTTGAAAAAGCCTTCGAGCGTAATGGTTTTGAGTTCGACCGTCATTCAGGATCCTTCAGAATTCATCATGAGCCAACCGCTACAATAGGCCTTTTCGGAGACGGCCCTGATGCTTACTGGACAAAGCGTGCTCTCGAGCGTCTGGGGTACCGTGTCGTAACTGACAAAGCCGTTTCCCGACGTGTTGAGTTGTCGGGAACAAACGGTTCGAGAAGCTGGACCTTTTTTGACGGTGATGCGTATGACCCGGAAAAGTATACGGATATCTGTGCAGTTATCGAGGCACTCAAGAGCAGGGGTGCATAATGATAATGGCTTATCGTGAAAGGCTTTCCGCTTATTTGCATGGATGCCTGATTTTTCTGGCGCTGATTGTTCTTTTCAGCTGTTCCCCGTCTGAAAATTCTTCTTCGACAAGACATGCAGGAGGGGAAGATAAATCCGAAGTTGTCTATGCACAGAAGTTCAGTCTCGGTTGGGATTCAGACTGCAGGGTTGTCAAGGTGTTTTCACCAGAGCATGGACTGGAACACTCCTATGTTCTCGTGTCGGAAGATGCGTCTCCTCCCGGCCATCTTAATGAGGCTACGGTTGTGCGTGTTCCGCTCAGATCTGTGACCTGTGAAACCGGTTTTCAGGTTTCGCTTCTTGACATGCTTGGATGTTTCGACGCGTTACAAGGAGTGTCAGGAAAGCGCAGAGTCGGTCAGCAAAAGGTTCACGATATGATTGACAGGGGAGAGCTTTCCACTATGGGGCATATGCGAGCCATCAATATGGAGACCTTCCTGAGGCTTGATCCTGATCTGGCATTTCTCAACGTGACAAGTTTTTCATCGGATGTTTGTGAAAAGATGGAGACGTACGGGCTTCGTCCGGGTTATTTTTGTGCGTCGATCGAAGAACATCCGCTGGGTTCTCTTGAATGGATCAAGTTCATGGGGGCTTTTTTCCTGAAAGACAGCCTTGCGGCAGAGCTGTTCCGTGAGCGGGAAAAGGCATACCTCGAGATTCAGAGAAAAGCCGCCTCGGCAAGCTTCAGGCCTTCGGTCATTGCCGGATATAGCAGGAAAGGCGCATGGTCGACGATGGGATCTTCCAGATGGTTTGTCACCATGCTAGATCATGCGGGCTCCTCCTACCTTTTTGAGGGCTTTGGGCTTGAGAGAGGACATCTCCTCAATCCCGAGGAGGCCATGGAAGCAGGTATGAATGCGGATTACTGGGTCAACACCCATTTCATGGTCAGCGATCTTGACGGGCTTCTCGGAATGGACAAGCGTTACGGTCTGTTTAAAAGCGTCAGGCAGGAAACGGTCTATAACAACAACAACGTCCACTTTCCGAACGCACGTAACCGTTTCTGGGATGTTGGCATGACCGAGCCACACGTTATCCTGTCTGATCTCGTCAGCATTTTTCATCCTGAAATCCTTCGCGGTCGCGAGCAGGTCTATTACAGACATCTCGGGAAGGGCGTTGCAGGCAGGGAAAACAATGGAAGTAAACAATAGTCTGTTTATGAAATTAGGGACGTATGGCGATGCCGAGGTACATCGCGTCGAGAAAATGCTCATGGTGCATTTCCTCAAGCCGCACATGGTGATATCGACCTGTCGTGTGCACGGGGGTCTCCATGAGGGGTTGCAGTGTGTGTTTAACCATCAGTCCTGTGAGCCCGCAGGGCATGTCAGAAAAGACCTGAAAACGATCATAGCCAACCCCGAAGAGTATCTGCAACGGCTATGCAGCCGTTACGATCTGCCGGAAAAGACCGCCTCGCTCGGAACAGCCGCGAACATGAACTACGCGGCAATCGAAACAGAGTCGTTCAGGGGCCTCGAGGTGACAGCGATCTGTACCGGCGGTGTGGAGGGTAATGCCGGAAGAGCCGGTGATCCTGCTTCTGTCTGGGAGGAGAATGGTGTTTTCGAGCCCCTTGACAGAATCGGCAAGGAGCCTCCCGGTACCATTAACACCATTCTTCTTGTAAACAGGGAAATGAGCCGTGGTGCCCTTGTTCGTTCGATCGTCACCGCTACCGAAGCCAAGACTACCGTCCTGCAGGAGCTGGCGGTATCCTCGCGTTATTCGGACGGTCTGGCTACCGGAACCGGTACGGACCAGATAGCGGTCGCCTGTGCCATGAGCGGCGGCAAACCGCTGACGAGTTCGGGAAAGCACGCCAAGCTGGGCGAGCTGATCGGCCGTTCCGTAGCGAAGGCCGTAAGGAAGACGCTCTCCCTCCAGAATTCCCTGACCCCGGAAAGCCAGCGCTCCATTTTTGCTCATATCAGGCGTTTCGGTGCTGAAAAAGAGCAGATGATAGAGGCGGTTTCATGCAGGCTTGACGAAGAGACATCGAATATTTTCAGGCGTAATTTTTTGAGTCTCGACCGCGACCCCGTGGCGGTCGGGGCCGCCTGCGCTCTTGTGCATGTCCGGGACAAAGTCGCGTGGGGTGTATTGCCCGAATCCTGTATGAGGGAAAATATCGTCACGCATGGAGCTTTGCTTGCCGCTGTGATTGCTCATCGAAGAGACCGTTTTATTGACTATGCCAGGCGGCTGGAGCACGAGTTTTCAGGTGTCGGTAATCACGATTTTCTTGAATTTATCTATGGGGCCTGCGCTTTGGGTTACGGAGAAAAATGGAAAGATTGAATATTTCGCTTGTTCACCTCGATGTCAGGCACGGAGAGCGGGAACGTAACAGGGAAGAGTTGCTGCGCCTCAACAAAGCTGCAGCAGAAAGCGGTGCCCGTATCATTGTCAACACCGAGCTCGGCCTTACCGGTTACAGCTACGGCTCTCGCGAAGATATCTCCCTGGTGGCGGAGAGCGCGGACGGTCCGACCACAGCAGCATTGTCGGTCATTGCTGCGGATTATGGATGTTACATTGTTTTCGGTTACGCAGAAGAGGACGATCATACAGGCATTTTCTACAACTCCGCGACGGTCATCGATCCGGATGGAAAGCGTCTATTCAGCTATCGGAAGTTGACTGCCGAGGTCCGATGGGCTTGTCCGGGTTTGCCTTTCCAGCCCAACACCTTCGACACTCCATGGGGAAGAGTGGGTGTTATGATCTGTTCGGACAGCTATTACGGTGCCATACCCAGGATGTCCGCTCTTCGCGGGACCGACCTTCTGCTGGTTCCTGCAAACTGGCCAGGCGGATCGCTGGACCCGAGAGAAATCTGGCAGGCGAGAGCAAGGGAAAACGGTTTTTTTCTGGCGGCATGTAACCGAGGCGGCAAGGACAAAACCATGTCTTGCGAGGATGCTTATTCCTGTGTGTATGGTCCCGGCGGGGAATCGCTTTTTGCTCAAAAGAGCTGCTCGTCGAGGATCTTTACCGTTGCTCTTCCGCTTGAACATGGCAGATTGCCTTCAGGAACGTCCGAACAGATGAAGGCGAGAATTCCGGAACAGTATGAGGGAATCTATCTCGACATGCGTTATGCGGATGATATGACCGCATACTGTACGTTGCCGCCGCCCGGAGAATTCCGTGTCGTCTGTCAACCGGCCGATCCGGAGCTTCTCTTTGCCGGTGACGGTTCCCTCGCGGGTATCGAGGGCGTTAAGGTTCTGGATGGAGTCGATCTTCTGGTTTTGCCGGCAGGTTATGCACGCACCACAGATGTTGCTGCGGAAGGCGTCGGGAAAACGGCTGAAGCACTTCAGTGCGCCGTTTGCGCGGGGATTGTTGCCGATGGTTGTTTCACGATTGTCTGTGCGGACAGGAACGGCGCGATAACCATGAAGCCATGTTCCGAGCCCTCGCTTCGCTGGATCGATCTTCCCAATGCGAGGATCGCGCTTGCTTCAAGAGAGGAACTGTATCATCCCGAGCTTGGTATCGCTCTCGCAAAAAAAGGGTGCGATCTTGTCGTTGTACCGTCACTGACTCTTGACGAACATGATCGCAGCGTGCTCGGTGCACGTTCGATCGAACAGGTGGCCGTGGCTGCGAGCGGAAGCGATCGGGCGTTTCTTGCTCAGCCTCCCGAGGGCCATTATCGCTGGGCAGAAGCCTATACCGAAAGGGTGGATGAGCCGTGTTCCGTTACGCTCGATATTTCCAGGCTTCGCCGAAAACATTTTTATGAGAGGCTTGATTACGAGCTGCTTCTTGGAAAAATACCGCCCGTTCAGAAAGAGAGACTGAATGAGAATCCTCTGAGTCAGAGCTGATCTACAAGAAGTCATGGATAAAACGAAAGGAATGATAACCATTGCCGGAGCAGGCCCCGGAGACCCGGACCTTCTGACGCTCAAGGTCCTCAAACGTCTCAGGCAGTTTGATGTCGTGCTCTACATGGGCCTGAAGAACCTCGAACTGATTGCGGGGCGTCTGATCACGAACGGAGTATCTCCCGGTCTCCCCCAAAAACCGAACTCAAGATAGTGTAATCCTATGGGCAGAACATACAAAAAAAGAAAACAGATCAACCGCAAGGCCATTCTTCTCGCTCATTTCGGAACATCCTTTCTCTCTGCGCTCCCTTCGTTGCAGAACATCCAGCGACAGGTGATTGAGGCTTTTCCGGGTGTTGAAGTTCGTCTATGCTTTACATCGAACATGATTCGGAATATCTGGTCGGCGCGCAGGAGGAACCCGCAAAAATGGTTGGAGCAGGGGGTTGCGGAAGAAATTCTCTACGTTCAGAGTTTTCTCGGTGCGATTGGCAGTCTGCAGAGTGACAACTACCGGACCATTATTGTGCAGCCGACGCATATGTATCATGGAGAACAGTACGAGGACTTGAAATCCTACGTCAATGCATTGCAGTCGATCAGGACGATCAAGGAGGTCTGGTCGCCGTTTGACAAGCTTGTGCTTTCCCGACCGGCTCTCGGTACCTACGGAATTACCTATGACTACCTTGACGATCTTCGGGAGGTTATCAGTGTGGTTGGCCATGATGTTCGTAAGGCTGAAAATATGGGTGCTTCAATGCTGTATGTCGCGCATGGAAATGATTTCTTTTCCTCCGGCGTGTTTAACGAGATGCTTGCCACCCTGCGCAGGAATAATCAGGCGACATCTGTTCATATCGGTATGGTCGAAGGATTTCCTGGCGTAGACGAAATTCTCGAAGAATTTCGAAAAGAAAACGTCAGGAAAGTGCTTATGAAGCCGTTTATGATCACCGCGGGAGATCATGCTCACCATGATATCGATAACGAGGAACCCGACTCCTGGCGAGGGCGCCTTCAGGCCGAAGGGTACGAGGTCGTGACCGAGATGGAAGGGTTGGGTTCTAACGATGCGTTCGCGCGACTGTTTGCAGAGAGAATTCGCCGGACAGCAGAGTGTCACGATATCGATCTGGTCAAAAAAACAACAGGAGCTGTGAGATGAAGTCGATGAGACTGGACCAGGGGCATCTGTATGCTGTCTCGCTCGGCCCGGGTGATCCCGGACTTGTAACACTCAAAGCTCTTCGTTTGCTGGAGGATGCTGATAGTGTCTGGTATCCGGCTACTTCGGCCCCTGGTGGCGGAACATCGAGCATTGCTCTGGATATTCTCCACTCGTGTGCACTCGACGAGCGGAAATGCAGACGCATCGATCTGTCCATGTCCCGGAACAGGAGTGACGCGGAGAAGGAATATGCCCGGAGCTGGTCATTGATGCTCGAAGAGCTTCTGCAGAAGAAATCCGTTGCCGTGGTGACGGTGGGTGACGCAGGGCTGTACAGTACCGTCACTCCGCTTCTGGAATATGCGGCCGAAGCCGGGATTCCGTATTCGGTTGTTGCCGGTGTTCCGGCCTTTCTTGCTGCCGGTGCGGCGGCAGGCATACCGTTGGCCTGTCATGCAGATCGACTGACCGTTCTTGCGGGAGTCGGATCAGTCGATGAGATTGAACGTGCTCTTGCTGAGGGGGGAACTGTTGTGGTGATGAAGCTCTCGACGCTGGGTGATCTTCTGGTGCCATGGCTCGAATCAGGCACTATCGGTTTTTTCTACGCTGAAAAAGTGGGTATGAAAGGGGAGTTCCTTACCTGTAATGTCGATGCACTTCGATCACGAAAGATCCCGTATTTCTCCCTGCTCATCTGTTCACAGAGCGGCAAGAGTTCATAATTAATATGTTGACAACTCTATTATGGCGCAAGGTCGTGTTATCGTAGCGGGAATCGGTCCCGGAAATGAAGGAATGGTGACTCCAGAGGTTCGAAAAGCAATCATGACGGCTGATGACGTGGTCGGATATAGCGGGTATATGAAGCAGATCGAGGATTGGATTCCGGAGGGCGTGAACCGATTTTCCAGTGGGATGACCAATGAAAAAGGCCGGGCGGAAAAAGCTTTTTCGCTTGCAAGGGAGGGGCGCACGGTTGTTGTGGTGAGTTCGGGTGATGGCGGTATCTACGGTATGGCTCCGCTGATGCTGGAAATGTACGCAAAGGCAGATTATCCGGACATCGAGCTTACGGTGCTTCCCGGCGTCAGCGCTTTCCAGGTGGCGGCAGCACGCCTTGGGGCGCCTGTGAGTCATGACTTTTGTGTGATTTCTCTCTCGGATCTTATGACTCCATGGAAGGTGATAGAACAGCGGATCAAGGCTGCAGCTATGGCTGATTTCGTGGCAGCGATCTACAATCCCGCAAGTCGTGATCGTTATTGGCAGATACACCGTCTGAAAGAGTTGTTTCTCGATCACCGGGCACAATCGACTCCGGTGGGAATCGTCAGAAATGCCGGAAGACCTGACGAAACGGTTGTCCGCACAACACTGGGCGAGTTTGATCCTGAAAGTCTCGATATGTTCAGTGTCATGCTGATCGGCAATTCATCGACATTCTCCAGCGGTGAGCGCATAATTACTCCAAGAGGATATTTTCGCCAGGAGCGGAGGACAGATGGGAATATCGGTCAGTCTATTATGGCCGACAGTTTCCGGACCATTGCCGGTATGCTGCAGAGAGACGATCAACCCTGCGATGCCCGTTGGGCATTGATCCATACTATTCATACCACGGCGGATTTCGAGTTTGAAGATGTTTTTTATGCTTCGCCAGGCGCTATTGCAACCTGGCATCGCAAGTTGACGGCAGGCGGTGCCGTGATCATTACCGATGTTACCATGGTGCAGTCGGGCCTTCGCAAGGCCGCTCTGGAACGGTACGGCATTTCGGTGTATTGTTACCTGTCCGATCCTCGTGTTCCGGAAATGGCGGCCGCGAAGGGCATAACCAGGACGCAGGCCGGCATTCGGTTTGCAGCCGAAGAGCATCCCGATGCTTTGTTCGTCATCGGGAACGCTCCTACAGCATTGATTGAACTGGCGGATCTTCTGCACCGGACACCGCTTGCTCCCATGGGGGTGATCGGGGCTCCGGTCGGATTCGTCAATGTCGTCGAATCCAAGCTTCGCCTGAAAGCGGCATGCAGGATGACCCCCTATGTGGTGATAGAGGGGCGTAAAGGAGGCAGCTCAATAGCGGCAACCATTGTCAACGCTGCATTAAGCCTTGATGATGCTGAAACGATGAAACCGGGAAGAGATGTCTGAAGCATTTATCGTTATCGGTCTGTCTGACAGACCTTTTCCAAGGTTGTGTCCCGAAGCCAGGCAGGCCATTGGGTCGTGCAGCGTGTTCGCGGGAGGGGAGCGCCATCGCTTGATTGTTCGGCATCTTCTGCCGCATGAGAGCCGATGGATTACCATAACTCCACCGTTGCAGAAGGTAATGCAGGAGCTTGCTGGCGCAGAAGGCCCGGTTGTGGTATTTACTTCCGGTGACCCGCTTTTTTACGGCTTCGGAGCGACGCTGCAGAAACGTTTTCCAACTGCTGACTGCCGGTATTATCCTGATTTTTCCTCGTTGCAGATGCTTGCCCACCGGATCCGCCAGCCATATCAGACGATGCGTTACGCGTCGCTTACCGGGAGAAGCTGGAAGGAACTTGACTGCCTCCTGATAGAAGGAACTCCGTTGATCGGGACGCTGACCGACAGAAGAAAAACACCTGCAGTTATAGCAGCAAGGCTTTTGGATTACAACTACACCGGTTATTCCATCGTCGTGGGTGAAGCTCTGGGAGGGTCTCGGGAGCAGGTGAGAGAGCTTGACCTTGCCGATGCTGCTGCTACCACGTTTCATGAACTGAACTGTGTGATTTTGCGCTCCTGCAGCAAAAAAGAAAAGCTTTTTGGTATAGCCGATACCCTGTTCGAAGGACTTTCGGGACGTCCCGATATGATAACCAAAATGCCGGTACGTCTGGCAACCCTGTCGCGCCTCAATCTGGCGAACTGTTCGACGTTCTGGGATATCGGTTTCTGTACAGGCTCGGTCTCGATCGAAGCCCGTTTGCAGTTCCCCTGGCTCGATATTACCGCATTTGAAAAACGTCCGGAATGTGAAGGGATCCTCGACAGGAATTCCCGGGCGTTAGGCGCTCCGGGAATCAGAAGGGTGATGGGAGATATACTGCTGCAGAACCCTGATGACTTTACAGGACCTGACGGCACTGTCGACGCGGCATTTATCGGTGGTCATGGCGGACGCTTTGAAGAGGTTTTTGCCCTGGCGGCGTCACGACTTTCTTCAGGAGGCCGGATAGCCGTCAATGCGGTCAAGCCCGAAACCGTAACGCGCTTTCATGATTGTGCCCGGCACCACTCCTTGCAGTTGCTCGAAGATCTTGTACTTACGCCCGGAGCGCACAACTCCATAACTATTGCAGCAGCAAATCAATGAATAATTCTATGGTACATAAACGTATTGCAATTGTTGCTGCTTCTGCACAGGGTATACAAACCGGTTTTGTACTGAAAAAGGAGCTTTCGGGAGCCGGTACTCAGGAGGTGGAACTGTTTTCCCCGCGAAATGATCTTCAGGCTGTGTCTATAGACTCGATTCCCGGATGGGTACAGCGCGAGATGCGTCAATGGGATGCATTCGTGTTTGTCGGGGCGCTCGGGATCTGTGTGCGTGCTATCGCGCCAGTGATCGAGAGCAAGTATAGCGATCCTGCGGTGATCAACTGCGATGAGAACGCGCGTTTCGTGCAGGCGGTTCTTTCCGGACACAGGGGGGGAGCCAATGAACTTGCGCGCAAGGTTTCCCGGATGCTTGGCGCCATGCCTGTGATTACGACGTCAAGTGATGTGCAGGGACTCTGGAGCCTTGATATTCTCGGTCGCGAACAGGGCTGGAGCATCGAGTATCGACCGGGCAGGGACGAAGGGTCGATGAATGAAGCTATGGCGGCTTTTGTCAACCATGAGCCGACGGTTCTGTTGCTCGACGTCAGGGATGAACTTACCGATCAGCTCGAACAGAGCAAGCCTGATTTCGTGACGCTCGTCTATCGTTACGGAGATATCGATTTTGAGCGTTGTTCTCTTCTTCTGGCGGTTACCCCTTTTGAGTATAAGTCTGCTGTACAGACGGTGTTTTTTCGTCCAAAGGTTTTGTTTACAGGTCTCGGGTCGGAAAAAGGCGTCGATCCGGCCCGCTTTGTGGAATCGTTTTATACCGAATTCGCAAAGTGCAGGCTGTCTCCTGGGAGTATCGCTTCGCTCGGGTCCGTCGATTTCAAGATGCATGAACCGGCATTTGAGGAACTTGGTAACGTTCTCGACGTGCCGTTGAGGGGATATGAACCCGCTCTTCTCGAAGAGGTTGACGGAGTGCCCAATCCTTCAGAAACCGTATTCAGGAAGGTTGGTGTGCACAGTGTTTCGGAAGCGGCATCCGCTCTGCTTGCCGGTCATTCCCGGTGGATTGTGGAAAAGCAGAAGGTGGCTATAGAGGGTGTCCCTGCCGGCGGACCTCGTCATTACACCTTTGCAGTGAGTATGGACAAACGCGCCTTGCGTCGCGGCCATATTACCATTGTAGGCGCGGGCCCCGGAGACCCCGGTCTGATAACCCTGAAAGGACGCGAGCATCTGGACGCGGCGGATCTTGTTCTGTATGCCGGCAGTCTGGTTCCTGAAACCCTGACGCATACGGCAAAGCAGGGGGCGCTGGTAAGGAGTTCGGCTTCGATGGCTCTCGAAGAGCAGTTCATGCTTATGCAGAGGTTCTATGAGGAGGGGAAGCAGATTGTGCGGCTGCATACAGGTGATCCTTCCATCTACGGAGCGATTCAGGAGCAGATAGCCTGGTTTGAGGCTCATGACATGAGCTATGATATCATTCCCGGCGTTTCGTCGTTTCAGGCTGCCGCGGCAGCACTGAAGTCACAGTTTACAGTTCCTGAAAAAGTACAGACCATTATTCTTACAAGAGGCAACGGGCGAACTCCCGTGCCTGAAAAAGAACGGCTTCGGGAGCTTGCAAAAGCTCAGGCTACGCTCTGCATTTTTCTTAGCGCCGAATGGGCTGAAGATGTTCAGAAGGAGCTTGAAGCACAGTATCCGCCTTCAACACCTGTCGCGGTCTGCTACCGCCTTACCTGGCCGGACGAACAGATATTGCGTGGAGAACTCGGGAACCTTGCGGAGCTGGTCCGGCAAAGCGGGAGGACCCGTACCATACTCCTGGTGGTCGGCGAAGCCATCGGTGCGCGCGAAAACCGCTCGAAACTCTATGATCCGCATTTTACTCACGGATTCAGATCCGCTACGCACAAGAAGGAGGTGAACACATGATCATGGTATTTGGAGGGACCACCGAAGGAAAAAAGGTTGCCGGATTTCTTGACAGGGCCGACAATGCTTATATCTATTCTACCAAAAACCGGTCTGAGCCACCAATGATGCGTAATGGAGAATATCGTTGGGGCGCTCTTGATGAATTTGCTATGCAGAAGCTGTTTGTTGACAGGAAGGTTTCGGTTGTTGTCGATGCCGCTCATCCTTTTGCGATCGAACTGCATAAGAGCGCTGAACGGGTTTCTCGCTCACTTGGCATCCCCGTTATACGTTTTGAAAGAGATTATGCTATTCCTTCCGATATTCTTTCCGGCGTAAAACACTGTTATGCGGATTCGTTCGAATCGGCAATCATGATTATGAAAAATCTGGCGCCTCGAAGGGTTCTTGCTGCCACGGGCGTGCAGACGATCGATGTTCTCAGATCCTACTGGGAGCAGAGGGAGATGAAGATGAGGATTCTGCCCTCCTCCCGTTCCTCAGCAACAGCGATTCGCAAAGGTTTTCCGCCCGGGGATCTGATTATGATGAGCCCCCCTTCTACGTGGGAGCAAGAGCGCCACTGTCTGCTTGCATACGGTATCGACTGCCTTCTCACCAAGGAAAACGGCGCGAGCGGGTTTCTGCCGGAGAAAATCAAGGCGGCAAAGAGTTTAAGCATTCCGCTGGTGATCGTTCGCAGGCCCCGCCTTGATGGATCGTTCATTGTTGTCGATACGATCGATGAACTGGCAAAAACGCTCGCTTTCTGTGCGGAGGAGTCGTGAAACCATCAGGAAAGTCGCTGAGATACGGATACACCACAGGGGCGTGCGCTACTGCGGCGGCAAAGGCCGCGCTTGATTCAATCCTATCCGGTGGATTTCGTGATACAGTGAGGATCACGCTTCCTGACGGCAGCCCGGCGGTATTTTCTCTTGAGCAATGCAGCCTCAGCCATAGTTCTTCACGGTGTTGTGTGCGTAAGGATGCCGGTGACGACCCCGATGTGACCAACGGTTTTCTGATCTGCTGCGAGGTCGAAACAGACCATACCCTCGCAGATGGCAGTGTTGTTTTTCTCAGGGGACCGGGGGTTGGAGAGGTAACGTTGCCGGGGCTTGGTATCGAGGTGGGTGATCCTGCGATCAATCCGGTTCCCCGTACCATGATCTGTCAGTCGTTACAGGAGCTGCTTGATGAGTACGCTATCAAGGGAGGGGTTCGTGTAACGGTCTCGGTTCCCGGAGGGGAGGAGGTCGCCCTGAAGACCCTGAACGCGAGAGTGGGTGTCAAGGGAGGAATATCGATTATCGGTACCAGCGGAAGAGTGATCCCGTATTCGGAAGAGGCTTTTCTTCAGAGTACAGCCCGTATGGTGCAAGTTGCTCGCCAAAGCGGGACGAGGGAACTGGTGGTTACAGCCGGAATACGAAGCGAGAAGATGCTCAAACCATTCTTTTCTTCTCTTCCCGATACCGCATGTATCCATTACGGTAACCGCATCGGAAGCACACTTGAACTGGTCCGTCAGGACAACTGTTTCGATCGGGTAACGGTTGGGGTTATGCTGGCAAAAGCAACCAAGCTGGCCCAGGGTGAACGTGATCTTTCAAGCAGAAGTGTGGATCTTAACCGGGAATTCATCGCTGGCCTTCTCTGGGATACCGGTTATGGGGAGGATGCCGTCCGTCGCGCAGGCGGGCTTGAACTGGTTCGTGCCATTGTTGAAATCATTCCATTCAGCTCCGGCGAACCTTTCTATACAAAACTTGCGGAATCCTGCAGAAAGGTGTGCAGAAACTATCTGCCTTCAGGGCACCTCGATTTCGTGCTCATCACCATGGATAACGGCTGTATTCTTTGCAACGAGCATGGGTGCAGGGATATGCATCGGTGAGTATCCTTGTTACAACTATAATTTCAATCAGGTATGAAAATCTATACAAAAACAGGAGACAGCGGCACAACCGCTCTTTTCGGCGGTTCGAGGGTTGGTAAAGATGCTGTCCGGGTCGAGTGTTACGGTACCTTTGACGAAGCCAACTCTTTTATCGGTCTGCTGCGTTCAAAGCTTCCGATCGACCATTCCTGGCAAGAGAGGCTGCATGAAATTCAGGTGCTGTTTATGAACATGATGTCTCATATGGCAACCCCTTCGGCCGCATCCAAACCAAATATTTCACCGCTTCCGATTGAAGGAGCCGCGCTCTGCGAAGAGTGGATCGACGCGCTTGAAGAAGAGGCTGGCCCCTCCGATTACTTTCTGCTTCCGGGAGGAACGGAGGTGTCTTCGTTGTGCCATATTGTCAGGACGCAGGTCCGGCGGGGAGAGCGCCAGCTTGTGAGGCTCATGAAGGAGGACAAGGTGCATCCGTCGATTCTCTCATTTGTCAACAGGCTTTCCGACCTTTTTTTCGCCCTGGCCCGTGCTGAAATGGCCTGTGCAGGCGCGGGAGAGGAGCGCTGGAACTCTTTCGTCTACAAAAAGAAAAAACAGTCCCGATGATATCCAAACCCGCTTTTCTGCTTGCTGCTCCATCGAGCAATACCGGCAAAACAACCCTGACACTCGCTTTGCTGCGGATTCTGGTGAAGGACGGAATGACAGTTCAACCGTTCAAGTGCGGTCCCGATTATCTGGACACCTTTCTGCATTCTCTCGCCGCGTCTGTCGGCGGGCAAGGCCGGCAGGGTCGTAACCTCGATACCTTCATGGCCTCGCCGGAGCACATGCGGGATGTTTTTGCACGCTATTCCGGGGGGGCTGACGCCGTGGTTGTCGAAGGTGTCATGGGGCTTTTCGACGGATCGGTGAAATCCCTGGGAAGCAGCGCCGAGATAGCGAAGCTGCTCGATATTCCCGTCATCCTTGTCGTCGACGCCAAAGGCGCGGCGTACTCCGTGGCTCCGTTGCTCTATGGATTCAAGAACTTCGATCCGTCCCTTCGCCTCGCGGGCGTGATCTTCAACCGGGTCAATACGAGGTCGCATTACGAGTTTCTCAGAGAGGCATGCCGGGACGTCGGCGTTGAACCGCTCGGCTATGTTCCCCGTGATGATGCCATGTCGGTTTCCGGGCGATATCTCGGCCTGAACATCTCTCCGGACGGGGATCAGGAATCGGCAATCTCCGCCATGGCTGAACATGTGAAGAAAACCGTAGACGTAAAACGCCTACTCGATATATGCCGCGCCGATATCGCGGTGTCTCCTTCTCCGGCGGAAAAGACCTCTTGCGGAAAAGCGGTTATCGGTGTGGCCCGTGATGAGGCGTTCAACTTTGTCTATGCGGAAAATCTCGATATACTTTCCCGTTATGGTACTGTCAAGTGGTTCAGTCCTCTGCATGACGAAGAGCTGCCTGAAGCCGATATGCTCTATTTTTCGGGCGGCTATCCTGAACTGTACGCAGGACGCCTCGAAGAAAACAGCCGGATGCGGCGCAAGGTCAAGGAGTTCGTTGCCCGTGGAGGTGTTGTCTACGGTGAGTGCGGAGGCATGATGTATCTTGGCAACTCAATTACCGGCAAAGATGGGCTACGTCACAGCATGTGCGGGGCTCTCGATCTTGAAACCTCCATGCAGGAAGGTCACCTGCACCTCGGTTACAGAAAGGTTGATCTCTCCCGTGTCGGGTACCGGAAGGAACTCCGGGGACACGAATTTCATTACTCCAGCCTTTTGAGGATCGGCGAACTCGACAATGTGGGGGTCGTGCGTTCAGCCCGAGACAGAACGGTTGATACAGCCGTTTTTCGCTTCAGAAACACCTTTGCCTCCTATGTGCATTTCTACTGGGGCGAGACATCAGATTTTCCTGGTTTTCTGCTTGATCAGGCGCATTCTGACGGGTGGCCGTCAGGAGACGTTGACGTTGAATAGTCCTGTTCTGTTTACAACATTTATCGCATGTATATGTATAAATATTCTTTCCCTGCGAGGGAAACTTCCTCTTTCGGTGATCTGGTATCAAGACTCCTTCGCTTTTTCCTGCCCGCATCCGCCTTTCCTGATGAGAATCTTGCGTTATGTGATGGATTTGCTGCAGTCGAAGAGATGGGGAAATGCGCATGATAGAAGTTTTGGAACTGGCGAAGTCCTACGGAGAGAAAGAGGACACGATCACTGCCGTTGACGGCTCCTTCCGGCGGCACTTGTTCCATCGCAGGATTCGATGTGACTCATGATCCGGCTTCTATCAAGGGGCGAATCGGCGTCGTACCTCAGGAAAACAATCTTGACAGGGAACTCAGCGCGTTCGAAAATCTGCTGGTTTACGGTCTGCTTCATCGTGTTGCAGGATTGCAGGAGAAAATTTCAGAGGTGTTCGCGGTTGTCGAACTCGAGGGAAGCAGGGAACGTGTCGTACAGGATTTTTCCGGAGGCATGAAGCGCAGGCTGCTTCTTGCAAGAGCGCTCCTGACTGATCCGGAAGTGCTTTTTCTCGATGAACCGACGATCGGTCTTGATCCACAGATCAGACGGCAATTCTGGGACGTTATACGCAAAATCGGCCTGGACGGCCGTACGGTTGTCATGACGACGCATTACATAGAGGAAGCCGAAGTTCTCTGCGATATGGTCGGCATCATGTCGAAGGGACGGATGGTCGCCCTGGACTCCGTACCGCACCTGAAAAAGCTTGTCGGCGAATACGTCGTCGATGCGATAAACGACGAAGGACGGCTCGAACAGCATATGTGCCGTGACAGACGCGAAGCCGACACTATCGCTTCCGGGATTCAGGGTCGCCTGACCATACGCCGGTCCAGTCTCGAGGATGTATTTGTTAAGTTAACGGGAGCAAGGATATAATGACAATCATGAGCTGGTACCCTGTTTTTCTTCGCGAAATGTTGCTGTTCCGCAGAAAGCTTTTCCGCGTAGGATATCTTTTTTCCGCGATGGTCGTACCCGTGATCTATCTTGTTACTTTCGGGCTCGGACTGGGCCGGAATGTCGATGTCGGCGGCACGAGTTATGTCGCCTACCTGCTGCCGGGGCTTGTCGCCATGAGTTCCATGAACAACTCGTACTCCTGGGTTTCGAGTGCATTGACGCTCAACAGGCATTACTTCAAGACCTTTCAGGTTTTCGTCCTGGCGCCGGTTTCTCCATCGGCGATTATGGTTGGGGAAGTCTTTGCCGGAATGGTCAAGGGTTTGTTCGCCTCCCTGCTGATCATCGCGGCAGGGTTCCTCTTTACCGGCACGCTCGTTATCACGCCCTTTTTTTTCGTAGCCCTTCTCGTCAACTGTTTTCTCTTCGCTTCGCTCGGCGTTATTACAGGAATGCTGGCAAAATCCCACGAGGATACGTCGACTTACAACAATTTTTTCATTCTTCCAATGGCGTTTTTCTGTGGTACGTTTATTCCTGTCGACCGTCTTCCGGCAATGCTTAAAACTGTGGTCACCATATTGCCGCTTACCCATACCAATATTCTCATTCGCAAGGCGACGATAGATAGCCAAGGGCTTATGTCCATCGCCGTACTTTTTTTCTATGCCGTACTTTTCTTCTCCATCGGCACCAGCCTGATAAGGAACTATAGCGAGTAGGACAAACGTATGAAGCATGTCGCGACCGTCCAGATATAGGGGGACGTTGTTCAGTAAGCAAAGAAGTCTGTTTTTTGTTAACTTCCAGACGGGAGATTGTTACTCGCAAAACAAACTGAAAGATCTGACGCATGCCAAGAGGACCGAGACTGGATGCCCCGGGGACATTGCATCACGTGATTATCCGTGGCATAGAGCGAGGAGCTATCGTTCGTGACGACGATGACAGGATGGAGTTCCTGCGCAGAGCGGGGATGCTGGCGGAGCATACAGCCACCACTATCTATGCTTTCGCATTGATGACCAACCATGCGCATATCCTGCTGAAAAGCGGAGAACAGGGATTGCCGAGGTACATGCGCCGCCTGTTGTCGGGCTACGCGCAATATTTCAACAGGCGGCACAATCGTGTGGGGCACCTTTTTCAGAACAGGTATAAATCGATTATCTGTGAAGAGGAAGCCTACTTCGACAAGCTCATCGCTTACATTCATCTGAATCCACTTCGTGCCGGTCTCGTGAACTCGATCGAAGAACTGGCATTCTATCCATGGAGCAGTCACGCCATGCTCGTTGGCAAACAGTGTGCCGCATGGTTCGACAGGGAGTATGTTCTGCAGTTTTTCGGTAGCACGGAGGATGAAGCTGTTCGGACATACCTGGCTTATCTGCAGGATGAGGTCGGGCAGGATCGGGAGAAGGAACTTTCCGGCGGGGGACTTGTCCGTTCTCAAGGCGGGTGGTCGAAAGTGTTGTCGATGAGAAAGCAGGGTGAGAGAGCTTTGAGCGATGAGCGGATTCTTGGCGGGGATGCATTTGTTCGGGATGTTCTTGGTGAGGCAGAGGCAAGGGAAAAAGCTGTTTTGTCAGCTGAGGAGCTTGCCGATACGGTTCAAACCGATATCAGGGCAGCGTGTGAGGAGGCAGGAATTACGGTTGCATTTCTTCGTTCAGGAAGCAGGGCAAGAGGAGTTCCGGCTATCAGGAAACGGCTGGCCAGGAAGTTTGTGAACGAATATGGTTTGTCTCTCGCTGAAACGGCAAGGCAGCTGGGTGTGACGACAAATGGGGTGAGTTATATGCTGGCGAGTGATCGTGATGGTCGTGGAGTGATGTGACGGGGAGAATCTTGGGATGTTGGGGCTTCTTCGCTTGCTGAACAGCGTCCCCTAAGCCTAAGCCCCTAAGCCTAGGCTGAAAAAAAGAGAACACCGGAGCGCAACAAGATAAGCAGAAACGTTTGTGCCTGTTTTCCGATGGTTATCAATCCGGTTCGACGGGCCTGAGCGATGCTTTGTTTTTACTGCTCTTTTAAGGTATCTTCTTCAAGCTAAAGTCATTACTCATTTTCCCCTCATTCGATGGATCAGAAAAAAAAGGATTTTTTCATCAGCTATACCGGAGCAGACCAGCAGTGGGCAGAGTGGATTGCCTGGCAACTTGAAGAGGCTGGCTACTCAACCGTGCTGCAAGCCTGGGATTTTCACCCAGGATCAAATTTCGTGCAGAATATGCAGAACGCGTTGCTCAACAGCCATCATACTATTGCAGTTCTTTCGTCCCGATATTTACAATCGGCGTATGCTCAAGCTGAATGGTCTGCAGTTTTTGCTGAAGATCCCACAGGAACAAACGGGATACTCATTCCGGTTCGCATCGAGCATTGTGAACTGAAAGGCCTGCATAAAGCGATTGTTTACATCGACTTGGTTCGGAAAGAGAGCAAAGAAGCAAAAGCGTTTCTGCTTCAGGAGCTCCGGCATGTTCTTGAAGAGAGTCCACGCACACCGAAACAGGCACCGGGCTTTCCAGGAGAAGACAAGTCAGAACCGCGATACCCGGGATCTTATCCTGAGGGTTGGAATATTCCCCGTCGCAACCCGAACTTTACTGGCCGAGATCAACTGCTTCAGGATTTGCACTCTTCATTGACCGGAGGCAACCGAACCGCGCTCACCCAGCAGGCGCTCCATGGACTTGGAGGAATCGGCAAATCACAGCTTGCGATCGAATATGCTCATCGATACCGTAGCTCGTATGACAACAGCTGGTGGATACACGCAGAAGAAGATTCGAGTGTCATCACTGCATATACGGCTCTGGCAACAGCGTTGCAGTTGCCGGAAAAAGATGGCGAAAAGCAGGATGATATCATCCGTGCGGTACGTCAATGGCTCAATACCCATCATGGATGGCTCCTGATCTTCGATAATGCCAGAGATGCAGGAAGCATTCGCGACTATCTGCCAGATGGCACCGGTGGGCATGTGCTCATCACCTCGCGCAATCCTGACTGGAGCACCATCGGAACCCAGCTGCGGGTGGAGGTTTGGGAACGAGATGAATCCATCGCGTTTCTGAAACGACGAGCCGATCTGGATCAGCAGGAAGATGCCAATGCCGGCGAACTGGCAGATGAACTCGGAGATCTGCCGTTAGCCCTTGAACAGGCCGCCGCCTATATCGAGACGCGGCATATCACGGTAACCGAGTACCTGGAACTGTACAGGGAACGCCGCAAAGCCCTTCTGAACAGAATGAAGCCCCCTGCAGATTATCCCGATACCGTCGCCACGACCTGGCTTATGGCATTCGAAGCAATCAAGGACGTTGCCCTGGCAAGTGAGATCCTCTTCTTCAGTAGCGTTATGGCACCGGATCTGATTCCTAAAGATCTGGTGAAACAAGCATTGGCAGTAGATCCTGATGATCACAACAAGGAAGATCGTTCGATAGATGAACTCGATTTTCATGATGCCATCGATGCGCTCTGTTCGTATTCATTGATCACCCCGGATACCGATACTTTTTCCATCCATCGCCTGGTGCAATTGGCAGCAATGGATCGGATGGGTTCGGAAGCAAAGGTCAGTTATCGGCAGGATAGTATACTTCGGGCACTGCTGATCCTGTTTCCTGAAGAAGGGTACAACACTCCATCATCCTGGCCGCAATGCGCAAAACTGCTGCCTCATGCGGAAAAGATCATTGAAAAAAGTGATGCATCGGTAAGCATGGCAATATTGATAGGCCGCATCGGGAACTACTATCACGGGTGTGCCTTCTATGCTGAAGCGGAACCATTGTATCGGCGGGCGCTGGAGATAGTGGAAGAGCAGCTGGGCCCGGAGCATCCCTCTGTTCCGACGAGCCTGAACAATCTGGCGGCATTGCTTGAGGCTCAGGGAAAGTACGGTGAGGCGGAGCCGCTGTATCGAGGCGCGCTGGAGATCAGGGAGGAGCAGCTGGGCCCGGAGCATCCGGATGTTGCGAGTAGCCTGAACAATCTGGCGGGATTGTTTAAGGCTCAGGGAAAGTACGGTGAAGCAGA